>Ga0065719_104043_pt1 | contig 11482 bp, 14 predicted proteins | sample GBSCel85sediment_FD_59106 | JGI IMG/M metagenome (GOLD analysis project Ga0065719, IMG submission 59106) | Hot spring sediment microbial communities from Great Boiling Spring, Nevada - Cellulolytic enrichment CS 85C v3 (version 3) | ecosystem: Environmental > Aquatic > Thermal springs > Hot... | reverse complement strand
TAACGCTTCTCAAGAGCTCTGCGAGGTCGAACGACTCGGCTACAGGTATTTCAGCAATGACTCTGGCGAGAGCGCCTGACTGCTGCACGTCGATCAGCTTACCCCTCTTCTTCGTCAACACGGTGGTGATGTTGCCTATGTACTCCATCGGGCTCCTGATATCCAGCTTCATAATGGGCTCCAGCAGGGTTGGCCTCGAGGTTAGGAAGCCTAGGAATATGGCGTTTCTCACAGCAGGGAATATCTGGGCTGGACCCCTGTGAGCAGGGTCTTCGTGAACCACTGCGTCGTGCAGGACGACTTTAACGCCTCTAACAGGCTCGTTGGCAAGAGGCCCCTCCTTCATGGCCAGCCTGAAGCCTTGCACAATAGTGTCCTTTATCTCCCTNAAGTANTGNACACCNGAGGTCATGTCAACCAGCAGGTTAATGTTCTCATCNATNGCCCATATCCTCCTNGCCTCGTCAGCATCCCATCCAGCCTGATCTCTCAGTATCTTAGCCCTCTCCCTAGCATCCATGTCCTCCGTTATAATCCCGTCCTGTATAAGCCTAATAGTCTCCTCGTTCAATGGGGATACGCTGATGTAGAACCTGTTGTGCTTGTTAGGCGACTTGCCCTCGTATACCCGGCTCTTATCTCTAACCGTCTCCCTGTAAACTATAACCGGCTGTGACGACACCACGTCAAGGCCGTAGAGGTCTTTCAGCAGTGTTAGAGCAATCTCTATGTGGAGTGTTCCAACACCGCTGAGCAAGTACTCACCGGTTTCCTCGTTGATCTTGATTATGAGGCTTGGGTCTTCAATGCTCAGCTTGTGGAGTGAGTCTATGAGCTTCGTGAGCTGGGACGGGTTCTTCGGCTCTATTGCAACGGTTACCACTGACTCGGTGATCATTCTCAGCTTCTCGAACGGCGTCATAACGTCCTTATAGTTCATTGATACTAAGGTCTCACCGGACCTTGCCTTGTCAATCCCTAGCACGGCCGCTATGTTTCCAGCAGTTATCTCGTCAGCCAGCTCTCTGTACAGACCCATGTAGAGGCTGACCTGCAGTACTTTCTGAGGAATGCGCGCGTTGACAAGCCATACCTCTTCTCCAGCTCTAACAGTGCCGGAGTAAACCCTGCCCGTCGCGACCAATCCCGCGTGTGGGTCAACCCTCACGTCATTTACAAGCATTATCAACGGGCCGTTAGGGTCTGCATCCATCATGTACTTGGCGAGCTCGCTGTTAACATCTCCATGCCAGATCTTGGGAATCCTGTACTTCTGAGCCTCCCTCGGGTTCGGCACAAACTTCACAACCATGTCTAGCACTGCTTCATGCAGAGGCGCAGCCTTCTGTAGCTCCGGCACGGCTTCCTTTCCACGAGTGTAAACGTCGACTACGTCTGAGAACTTTATACCCCTCTGCTGGGCCATGGGGATTGTGAAACCCCATCTATCCCTTGCGGAGCCGAATGCTACCTGTCCTTTAGCAGGGTCGAGCTGCCAGGCCTGCTGGAACTCCTTATCAGCGTATGATCCTATCAGGGCGTTGACATCCTTTATTATCTGTATGAGCCTCTGCTGGATTTCGTTGGGCGACAGCCTTAACTCTTTAATCAATCTGTCAATCTTGTTTATGAACAAGATCGGCCTAACCCTCTCCTCCAGCGCCACGCGCAGGTACATTTCTGTCTGAGTCATAACTCCTTCGACAGCGTCAACGACAACGATTGCCCCGTCTATGACTCTTAGGGCACGGGTTGTCTTGGCCTGGAAGTCAACGTGCCCAGGCGTGTCGATGAGGTTGATAACGTATGGCTTTCCCTTGTACTCGTGGTAGAGGCTGACGTTGGCGGCCTTAACAGTCATCTGCCTCTTCTGCTCGACATCCAGGTAGTCGAGAGCTAGTGCCTGACCAGCAATTTTCTCAGAGATCAACCCGGCAGCGCCGAGCAGTGAGTCGGAGAGCGTTGTCTTACCGTGGTCAACGTGGGCTGTTATTCCCACGTTTCTAACTTGCTCAACATTCTTCATTATCTTGAGCACTTCGCTTGTCTGCTTGTACCTAACCATGATCTATCAACCCATACCTACATGGATAAGCATTTGATGCTTAAAACAATAATTTTATAAACGAATTATAAAGATTTAGCCTGAAAACCTTACGCGGTCCGGTCCGCACTCTCCTCGGATGAGTACTCTTTAAGCTTCTCCTCTAAAAACTTCCTCGCATACTGGATAGCTTTCTCAATATACTCGTTGTAGTCAACCATGTCCTTGAAGCCTCCGCGAACCCCCACGTCCAGGACGATGTTCAACGAGTCGTTGACTTTTTCAACGCTCACTATGATTGAGAAATCGCCTTTAAACGGGAGGTTCTCGTTGAGGAAGGAGGAGATTTTCTCCTCGGCCAGCGATGCCAGCTCCTCCATGACCTCGGGTGTGATCTTGCTGATTTTTAAATTAAGCTCTCTAGGCTTGCCCAACAGGAATCCCGTATCTCCCTAAGGCTTCCTTAAGCTTTGCTTCAAGCTCACCTATCTGCTTCACGAGGAAGTCCAGCTGCTTCTTATACTTATCCCTCTTCAAAGACAGGATCTCCTTTTTCTCCTCGAGCTCCTTGATCACGTCGTTCTTACCTTTCTTCACAAGTATGTGGCCGACAACCTTGTAGAGCTCGGCAGTGTCTTCAAGATTTTTCACAGTGTTTAAAACAGTGTCAACATCGGTCAGCTCAGCCTCGGTGAGCTTTAACTCGGCATCTATCTTAGCGTGAGTCTCCTTCAAAGTCTGGTATTGAACTATTAACTGCTGAACCTCGGGTGGAAGAGTCTTCCTGCTCATTCCTTAATCCCTCGCTCAACTCCAGCAACATCACAATTAATCCTATAAAGCTATTGTGAAGAGCTCTTAAAATATTTATTTCCGTCGACCGCATCTTCAAAGTTAAAACACCCTTGGAGCACTCCACCACTACTTCAACACTCCTAGGGGCCGAGTCAGCCTCAGGCTTCAACGCCTTCTCAAGCGATGTGCAGAGCTGCTGGGAGAGCCCGTTCAGAGAGTACTCCACACTATACTCGTTCATTCAGAACAACCCTTGAAACCCTTAACCGGGGCCCTACTTCAACCCCTCCTTTCCCCAGAAACCTGATTCCCAGCCCTTTCTCCTCTTCAAGCTTAACGGTGACGTCGGGGCTGTTGCTTAAAGCCTTGGAGAACACCATTAGGAAGAGGTCAGCCAGGTTGAAGCAATCATCCCTGGTGCAAGCCCCGTAGTCAACGCTTATTGTTGAAGGATTGGAGATCTTCACAGCGCCCGGGTTCTCCCTGACAAGCCTCACCCCTCTTAAAGTAGCCCAGCCAGCCAATACCCCCTCAGGCTTAACACTCTTAAACTCCACGTGGTAGAATCTCAGCCTTGAAGGATTCCCGTTCCTCTCGTCAACGAGCAGAAGCCATTTAAAACCCTTGAGATAGGTTTCGGTGAACAATTCCTGAAGAGTCTTCTTCCCCCTTGTGGTTTTCTCGGAGAAAGGGATGGTGCTTGACAAGTCTTTTACAAAACTCCTGGTTCTCTGAGAGGATCTGTGGGATGTGGTTATAAGGATCAAAAACTTACTCCCTGACTATGACGTTGGGGAAGTACCTGGCCACCTCGGTTCTCGGGACGTAGGCTCCTCCAGCCCACTTGTTACCGCACTTCCTGCACATCCAAAGCCCTGTTGAAACCCTGACAACCTTCCCCTGGTATCCGCAGAACGGGCATGTGTGAGGGGCGTAGCGCTTCATTAAGATGTCTCTAACCTTCTTTCTCAAAGTGGAACCGTATCTCGCGCCGTACCTTCCCGCTATCTTAACTACCTTAGTCCTCCCCATTTCTAAGCACCACGTTAATACTGGTTGGTTTCTAACGGTTTCATGTAGTCACTGGGATTATTTAATATTTTCCTTATTAAATCTATAAGGAACCCTCCCCTGTTGAGGGCTACTTCAACAGCCTGCTCAAGCGTCTTCTTGCTGAGTCCTGCAACACCTTTCTTCTGAATCCCGCATATCCTCCCTTTCTCGTCAACAGCAATNGTGAGGAAGGTGTCTAACACGAGCTCCTCCTCTATTGAAGGATCGACAACTATGACGTCTTCATGAATCCCCATGGTTACAGTTGCAACCAAAGTGTTCAGGGGCAGCGGGGACACATGCCTCTTATTATCCACTACGTAAACACCCGGCTCCCTCTCCTCGTAATAGGGTATTTTAGCAGTGGCGAGAGCTAGCATGCTGGACAGCATGCTGGCGTCAACGATGTTGCCCCCGTGGTCTATAAGGTATATGTCGTTGAACACTACCCAAACCTTCTTCCCGGGAACCACGACCAGTTGCTTGAAATCTATCGCCTTAGGCTCGCGCAGGCTCCTGTCAACCACTCTCGCTACTTCAATAGAGTTCTCATCGGGCGGCCCCGGTTCAAAAGTCTGCGATGCCAGCGGGACGAACTCGGCGTGAACCTGTAGCACTCCTTCATCAGGCCTGTCTTCGAATGGTTCTCCAAGCTCTATTTTCACACCGGTTATCACCTGCGTTGTCCCCAGTATTACGTGNGCGCTTCCCTCAGCCTTCTCGATCGGGTTTAAATAGACGTTGATCGGCCTGTAGTCCAGGAGTCCCCTGCCATCAATCCTTTCCCCCTTCTTCAACGAGCTTGATAATGGTTTCAGCCTGGGCTTTAGGTAGGATTGGCTCCTTGACAGGTGTAATGCTCACCTACTTCACCTCCTCGAAAGCCTTAATATATTTAGCGTAGAGGGCTTCCTTGGCAATCTTGTATATGGAGTCCACACCCCTCCACGCAAGCTCGACCCCTGCTTTAAGCTCCTCGGGGGTTAAAACACCGTTTAATTGGAGAAGTGTGATCTCCCCAATGTTCGGAGCTATCCCGAGAGGCAGGTCTGCCTCACCATACTCGTCTTCAAGCTCGTTAATATCCAACACAAGAGTCCCTTCAATCTTCCCTACAGCAACACCTATTACGAGATCCTTCATAGGTATGCCGGCATCGGCGAGAGCTACCGAGGCAGCGGTTAAGCCAGCGGTTCTGGTGCCCCCGTCTGCTTGTAAAACCTCTATGAATATGTCGATAGATGTTCTCGGGAACTGCTCGGAGAAGACGACTGATTCGAGAGCCTCCCTGATAACTTTGGAGAGCTCTATCTCCCTCCTTGACGGGGCCGGAGACTTCCTCTCGCTTGTTGAGAACGGGGCCATGTGGTATCTAACCCTTAATGTAGCCCTATCTGGGAGGGCTATATGCCTCGGCAGGGCCTCTCTTGGGCCGAAGACCGCTGCCAGTACTTTCGTACCCCCGTATTCAACTAGGGCGCTTCCATTAGCGTTCTTCAAAACCCCTACCTTGATCTTAACGGGGCGTAGCTCGTCCACTCGTCTTCCATCCAGCCTTGTACCATCCTCCCTGAGCAACCTAGGCTTACTGCTCACTGCTTCCACCTCCGCCAAGCTTTCTCTCCAGAAACATCTTAACCTCCTCTGTTAAACCACGCATGTGGGCTTTTAACTCAATAAGCTTAATCGCCTGTATTAAAACCTTAACCCTGTTCTCATCGGGGCATTTAAGCCATACGAAACCGTTCTGGGCTATGGTTATTTCACACCCGCTCATGCTTGTCAGCAGGTTGTACATGCTTCCCTTCTTCCCGATAAGCCTTGGAACCTTGCTGGGCTTCACATCGACTACAACCCCTTCGGTTATCTTCCCCAAGCCCTTACCCTTCACTGTTATAACCGGGTCCCTGTTCCTGTCGAACAACGCCACCCTCCCTGCCACGAAATCTCCGATGTCGAGATAATTCCTAAGGTTGTGGGTCAGAGGGTTAAAGCCCTCTATTACCTCGCCAGCGTTCAACACTCCCGGGTAGGGGCTTCTTATGTCAAGAGTCCAGGCTGTGACGCCGACGTTTTCAACAATACCTATTATCAGGTCGTCTTTCCGGGGGACGTAGACCCCTTCCAGCGGAATTACTTGTATATCCTCCCCGCTAACGTTGACAACCCCTACTACGTCGCTTATAATCTTGTTGTTGAAAATGTATACGTGTTTATCAGGGATCTTCTTGAACTTTATTACCTCGCCGGCTTCCTCAATATATGCTAAAATGTCCCCTGGTCTGACCAGTTGCCTATCAGCCACAATTACCTTGAGCTTCATTTCTCCCCCACGCTCACAATCTTTATCTCCGCGCTTCCCTTGGTCAACGCGTTCACCTTATCTATAAACTCCTGTTGCATCCCAGCGGGTATTTCAAGCTCCACGCTCACGCTTCCATCACTCCCCCAGTTAGACTTCTTCACAACCCCGAGTGATTGTATAGTCTTATATGCCTTGCTAGCGTATTCTGCAGGTATTTTAACCGATACATATGCTTTAGCAAGCTTTATAGGTATGAACCTGGCTATTTTCGACACGATCTCCTCAACCTGTTGCTCGGCAGGCTTGTACGGGTCTATGGTCACCCTTGCCTGCTCCATTGCCAGCTCAATCCTTTTAGCAGGTATGGGGAGCTTGGTCTTAGGGTCGATGGCATTCTTCGCTATCAAGTTCACGATCTGGTTTCTCTTATCCTCCAGTAGTTTTCTCCTCTGCTCGGCCGTGAACTGTAGCTCCCCTTTCCTGATAATCTCCATGGCGACTACTCTTGGGTCGTCCGTGCCGAAAACAGCTTTCAAGGATTCGGGAGAGGCTTTCAAACCCTTCCTAGCATCCTTGTATATGAAGTCCCCTGCTACGACCTCGTCAACGCTGACCTGCTTCCCCTCCTTCACCTTCAGTGCTAGGTCGGGGTCGACGAGGATTTCAAACCTGTGCCCCTTGGCCTCGTACTTGGCTATGACCAGTTTATCCTTCACAAAAACCACCGTTCAATCCAATAAATATAGTTATTGTAAAGACTTGATTTAAACGATTCTTGAAAAAGAAGCTACTTCCTACCCTCCTGTTTAAGACGACCCTCCTTCTCAAGCTCTACGAGAAGCTCCTCTATCTCGCTCTTCCCCATTATTCCGAACTGCTTCGTTTCAACATCTATGTAGCCTGCTTCAATATAGTCTTGCAGAGGCCTGCCCTCCACAATGGAGGCTATTGCGAGAATCCCGAGCTTAACCGTTTCCCTAGCGCTGAGATCGTAGCTGTAGTTCTTCTCGAGGAACTCCGTGACATTACCGCTCTTCTCACCTATTGCAACACCGTAGTAGCTTAGGTATCTTCCACTGGGCTCCGTCATGAATAATTGAGTACCCTTCTCATCCACGCCCACGAATATCATTGAGACTCCGAAAGGCCTCACGCCCGCGTGCTGAGTGTAAGCCTGCTTCACATCGCAAACCAGCTTTGTCAAGTACTCGACGGGGATTGGCTCGTCGTAGTAGAACTTGTGTATAAGGGCCTGATGTATAGCGTAGTCTATCAATATCCTGCCATCGCCCGCCATGCCTGCGAAGCTTACCCCGATGTGATCATCCACTTTGAACACTTTCTGAATAGCTTTTTCATCGGTTAAAGGAGAGATCTTCTGCTTCTCAGCAACCACTACGGCTGCGTTCCTTGTTCTAACGCCTAGAGTGGTCCAGCCTCTCCTAACGGCTTCGAAAGCGTATTCAACCTGGTAGATCCTGCCGTCCGGAGAGAATATGGTGATAGCCCTGTCGTAAGCAGCAGCCATTGAAAGACCCATATCAATCAACCCTGTTTTTAGATAAAACTACATTTAAAGGGAATAATAAGACTTTTTCTCAAACACATTCACCATGTTTAAAGCACTCTGAGGCTAAAGTAATAGCGTAAAGGGGTTTCCATTGAAAAGGTTTGAAGGTAAGACATGCATTGTAACCGGGGGAGCAAAAGGTATTGGAGCCGCAATAGCGTGGAGGCTGGGGGCCGAGGGCTGTAACGTAGCGGTTTTCGCTATTGACGAGGAGGCTGGAGCATACAGGGTTGGAGAGCTCGTTAAGGCAGGGGTTAGAGCACGCTTCTACAGGGTTGATGTTTCAAACGAGGAGCAGGTTTCCAGAGGGGTTGAAAAAGTCTACGCGGATTTCGGCGGGGTTAACGTTCTAGTCAACAACGCTGGCATAGGGTTCACGGGGAGGAGTATTGAGGAGCAGAGTATTGAAGAGTGGAGGAGGATAATAGATGTCAACCTGACAGGCCCGTGGCTGTGTAGCAAGCACGTTGCGAAATACATGAAGAAGGTCGGCGGAGTCATAGTCAACATTGCATCGACGAGAGCTCTCCAGTCAGAACCCAACACAGAGCCATACTCTGCCTCGAAAGGAGGGCTACTAGCCTTAACACACTCGCTCGCCATCTCCCTGGCCAAGTACAGGATCAGAGTGATAGCAGTCTCCCCGGGCTGGATAGACACTAGCGAGTGGCAGTTCCCGCCGGGAAAACCATCCCTCACCCCGCTGGACCACGCGTGGCATCCCGCTGGAAGAGTCGGCAGGCCCGAGGATGTTGCATCGCTAGTAGCATTCCTAGCCTCCGACGAAGCGGGATGGATCACGGGTGTTAACGTGGTGATTGACGGCGGTGTAACATCTAGAATGGTCTACCTCGATGAGGAAATGATTAAGCAGGCATTATCAATCATTCTTGGAGACCCAGGGCTCGACGATGCCTTAATGAAACTGGTTTCCAAGGCTAAGGAGGATAAGACCGTTCTCGAAAAAATAAGGACAATGCTCACGGGGCTGTAGGAAAAATTATTATTTTCGAAGCGTAGATATATACTGGGGTCAGGCTTGAAATGCCCCTACTGCGGCTTTGAGGGAGAATTCCAAAAGATAAAGCAGTGGAAAATGCGCTGGTACACTGTTGAAATGCTGGAATGCCCGAAGTGCCATGGGAGAGTGAACCACTACTACGGTACAACCCCAACCGGGAAGAAAAGCGACTTCTACTTCAGAATAGGACGTAGGAAGAAGTGAGGGGNAACTGGAAGACAAGTATTAATCNTTTGCATGAAACATTCGGAAAAACTATCTTGAAAGAGAGTTTTTAAATAGGAGTTTAAACCCTGTGAAGANTTATATATTACCTGCACGGAAAAATATATATCAGGTTGAGAAGGTGGTTGAATGAAAACCCCAGTCCTCGCCCTCGCACTCTTGTCAATATTGATACTTACTAGTCCTCTCACAGCTTTGAGTGGTGCTGGGGACAGGGCGCTCCCGTTATCCAATATATCGGCCTCAATAACTGTGGACGGGGACCCGGACGAGTGGGGTGTATTCGACTGCACTGGCAAAGCCCCCGGACTACATCTTGAAACAGTTAACGGGATACCCCAGTGGATATGGTGCGATCCTCAAAGGGATGAGAGAACGGATTTTGTAAACCCGGATCCACGTGTCGACCTCTTACAGTTCAGGGTGACTGCTGATGAGAACTACCTCTACGGCTTAATAATAATCAACAACATGGACTTCAAGATAGGAGATAACGGTGCAACTATTGTTGCAATAGCCATAAACAGGAACGGGTCTACCACCGGCGAGGAGTGGTTCTCCGGAGACTCTGAAACCAGAGTATCCTCTAATGGTGTGTGGCAGTACCAGATGGTAGTAAACCTTGCTGACTCGAGATACCAGGATATAACACAGGTGACAGATGGATTACAGAGCAACTGGGGCGGGATATTCTATATTGTAGACTCCACGTGGAGTCATATGACAGATGGAGACTCCATGGTTGGAGCCGACGTAAGCAATAACGCCGTAGAGTTCATGGTTAAATGGGATACTATTGGCGGAGTACCAAGCGGCGGGAGCTTCTTCCTCAGGATATCGCTAATAACAGGTAGGGGCTGGTCGAATTACGATGGAAACGGAGGAGGGTTCTGGGATGTCGGCAATGCAAGTGACGCACTAGACGCTGTAACCGAGACTGGCCCCAACACCTGGGAGGAAGTTCAGGATGGGGTGGTCGACTATTACATCGACCTGTACTTTGAAACAACACCACCCTACTACCCGGTTCCTGAGCCCGGCTTGTTAATAGGGGTTGCCACGGCTGTATCAGTGTTTGCGATGCTGTTTCTCCTGAAGAGGAGGGAGTAGTTTTTTTAAACCTAATCCTGCTTGAAACTGGGCCTTCCTGTTAGTGCGGGGGGTGGGATTTGAACCCACGCAGGCCTATGCCAGCGGATCTTAAGTCCGCCCCCTTTGACCAAGCTCGGGCACCCCCGCACTATTCAATAAGTTATCTGTGATCAAGGGTTTAAAACGTTACAGGTGATCAGATCGTCGCGAAGCAATCACTTCTCATTTTGGAGCGGCGTCATCATCTGTTTTAAAGATCCCTACAACATCCTATTAAATAGGTTCACCGCTTCTTTTCCATAATCTTCAATGCTTTCTTAAGGGTTCCGGTTGTTTTCAACGGTATTATTAAGCATTTGCACTCCCCGGTTTCCAACGGTATTGTGAACAGGCTGATCAAGTGTTTAACGTACAGGTGGCTAACCCTGTAAACACCTCTTCTAGCCTTCTCATCCATGAATATCAGCTGAGGAGATGCCTTGGCGAGCAGGGCCTTCCCGTAGTAGGTGGTGAAAGTGTTTTCAACATGCTTCTCAACCATCTCTCTCGAGGGGTTTCCACTGCACGCTAGCGCGAAGACCACGTACCTCTTCCTAGGCTTCGAAGGCTTGCCCCGCTCCTTCTCAACAAGGGTTTTCCAAATCCTCAACACTCTTCGAACCCTTCCGAGATAGTAAACTGTGGTTGCGAGGAGGACAGCCTGAGCTATCAGGAGGATTACGAGGATTGTTACGGGTTCCTCAACCACTCTAACCCACCTTCCCAGCGATCACGGAGTATGGGTGGCTGGTTAGAGATCGAAGGGCCTCCTTCTCCGGGAAGTCTAAGAGGAGTGTCAGCAAATATATAGCAGCCCTGGGATGGGGTAGTTGGCTCCAGTCTGAAGCACCCGAGCCCGTTATAACAGGGATTTTCATTCTTAAAGCAAGGTTCACCCTCCTGTAATACTTGGCTAGCTGTAGACTACCCGCCTTTCTCAAATCGCTGAGCCATATCTCCAACGGCTTCCCGTAGTACTTCATCGTGGAAAACTGTTTTTTATCGAAAACGTCAATGTTTTCAAGAGTCATCACGATAGTGTCAACCCTCCCGTCGTGAGCACTCCACCTAGCCGTCGCAGTATCCCGCGGGGAGACCGATACAACGGTTCTACCAGCTGGGATTTTAACCAGGGATTGCTTCAACTCTTCAAGACTCCCCGGGGCCAGCACTTTCTTCCCTACAATCCTAACCCCTCTCTCCCCGGCCGAGTGCTCCCAGCATGCTAGCGCGGAGTAGCCTAGCGTGGCAGCTTTTTCAAGGAGCTCGCTTCCACAGTCTTTAACGTTTAAATCCGTGAACATGAGCTATCAGCCGGCTGGCAGTGTATGGCTCAAT
>Ga0065719_106802_pt1 | contig 11493 bp, 12 predicted proteins | sample GBSCel85sediment_FD_59106 | JGI IMG/M metagenome (GOLD analysis project Ga0065719, IMG submission 59106) | Hot spring sediment microbial communities from Great Boiling Spring, Nevada - Cellulolytic enrichment CS 85C v3 (version 3) | ecosystem: Environmental > Aquatic > Thermal springs > Hot... | reverse complement strand
AAGTAGAATAGTCTAGGCTCATCCACAGAACAACACCTCAATAACTCATCCTATGGAAAATACTGAAAGCTTTTACCTAGGGGAAATCATAATCTTAAGAGCTTCTACAGTCAATAGCTCTTAACCCCATTTACCACCCATATAGAAGTATATCTGTTAAGAGGTTTATGGATTTAGAAACTAGGATACATTAGATGTTAAACCCTTGTATTTCAGGGTGAGAAGGAGGTTAGAGGGTTAAATGCTAGTGTTGAATTATAATTAACTGGGTTGGTATTTATGAAGAGGAAGTTTAAAGAGTATTACAGTGTTTTACTAGTCACAACCGTAGTAACTTCTTTTCTTGCATCTTTCAAGACTTCATCCATAACTATTGCGTTACCTATTACGGCTAAGGAGCTTCATGTAACTTTAGCTGATGTTAATTGGATTGTTAATGCTTTTTAATGTCATTAGTTTCCACGGTTTTTGTAATTGGCAAGGTTAGTGATTGGTTAGGTAAGGAGAAAATATTTATTTTAGGTATCGTTATATTTGCAGTAGCATCACTAACTATATTTCTAGTAGATAATTATAGTGAAATACTAATATGTAGATTTCTCCAAGGTATAGCAACAGCTATTATTTCATGTATTGCTGTGGCTATATTAAGTGATAAACTTCCTAAAGAGAATAGAGGTATGGATTAGGTATAAAATACTGCAACTGTTTGCATAGAGCTTAGTTTAGATCCTTTAGTTAGTGGTTACTTAGTTAGCTACCTTGGATGGCGTTTACTATATTGCTCTTAAGACTTTCATATCTCTACTAAGCTTGGTAATAGCTATGAAATGTTTAGCGTTAAAGAGGATTTAGCGTTAAAACCTAATATCCTCATTTCACTATTAATAGTATTCTTGATTATGGTGATCATCTACGGTACTTCAAGTATAAATACTTTACATGGACTTCTAATCAGCAATATTTGGAGGTATTTTATTTACACAGTGCTGTTTTTAGAGTATGTTAATCCTAGAATACTACATTCATTAATGTTTAGGAAGAGCTTCTTAGCAACTAACACAGTTGCTCTACTTAGCTATAGTGCTACTTATGCACTAACAATACTGTTGAGTACTTATCTACAAAAACTACGTAATTTAACACCTAGTGAAACAGGTCTAATACTAGCTACTCAATCAAGCAACACTAAATCTATCAGTGGCTTACTAGCAGATCGCTATAATCCTTCAACATCAACTTCTCTAGGTATGACTATAATAACTATTGGGATCTTTAGTCTTTCATTTATTAGTAGTGAAATATCTGTAAACTACTTAATCTATACGTTAGTAATATTAGGTGTGGGATTTACTTTTTTGCCTCTCCTAACACTACAACAATATGAGTATGAGTCCTAGAGAAGCTTATGGAACAGTAACAGCACTACTCACCCTCTTATTACATCGATAATAACTTCTGTAATGGATATTCAGAGAAGCTTAATGATAGCTATAAAAATCTCTATATAGTTTACACAGCTTTAAGCACTTCTAGAGTAGTTCTATCACTAATAATTAGATCTAGAAAGCATATTTGAGAAGAATCTTGAAGAGGATATGATGAAGAGATCATCAAGGAATAGAGCAGTAGCTAAACAGAGTCCACAAGGTTGCTAGAAATGAAGGAGTTCAGCTCTTATATAGTTTCATTGTTTGTGGTCATTACTTCAACTCTTTCCTCTGCATCGCTTCTCGGGTCTGCATCTGTCTTAGAGGCATTTAGAACCATCCCAGAGATCCACTCCTTAGCACTATTGCTCAAAGTGTTTCCTGCAAAAGAGTATGATCCCTAATACTCAAGATTAGTGTTGAGCTAAGCACGTAAAGATATATATCTCTACCGATATTAACTATAATGACATCTCTTGATTGTGATGCAATTCCCTGGTTTATAGCTCATGTTACATCAATCTCTAATCTCTTTAACGATTATACAAAATAATTATATATTGTCTTTCTATCTAAACATGAATCTAACACCTTAAATTTATTTTTCGCCGAATTACTGTGATGATGTTTGTTAATACTTAAAATTCCTATCCTTTAAATTGTCTAGAAGTGAGTAACACTGTTTGGTATTCACTATGGCTGGAAAAAGCATTACAATAGCTATACTTTCATATCATTTAGCACAACATCCACGTGCTATTAAAATTGTTAAGACCATTGCAAAACATGGGTACAAGGTTAAGTTATGGAGTGCTAGAAGAATTAAGAAAAGAATAAAGATTTTATCATCTTTTCTTGAATATCTAGTGGCAATAGTTGATGTAATGTTTTTGAAGGCCGATGTCTATTGGGTTGAAAACATACCAGATATAGTCTACCTGCCTCTTGTATTATTTAGGAAAAAGTATGTATATGATAGACGTAGTCCATGGGCTTTAGAAGCTGCAATGATGTATAGATTGCCAAAACCATTGATAAAAATTATGAGTATTATAGAGATCTTAATGGCAAAAAAATCATCGTATTTTGTAGCTGTATCAAAAGCACTAGCAAAAGAATTTGAAAAGATTGTTAAAAAGAGTATTGTCATACCTAATTATCCAGAGAAATCATTTGTGAAAAACATATCGCCAGATGTCATTAGAAAAGAATTGAATGTTCCTATAAATAGAAAGGTTTTTGTTTTCATAGGCAAGCTTAGCAGAGTCGAAGGAGTGGATCTTTTAATAAAAGTAGTCGAAAACATTAAAGATCTTGATGCAGAACTTTGGATTATTGGTGATGGTCCTGAAAGAAAAGTTGTTAAGGAACTTTGTTCTATGTATCCAAAAACTGTTAAATGGTTTGGATGGATACCTCATAACGAGATTCCTAAATATATTGCAGCATCTGATATAGGTCTTGCACCAAGACATAAAACACAGTTTAATATATATTATAGCTATGAAGGGATACACAAAATTGCAGAGTACTTTGCTTATGGTAAACCAGTTATTGCAAGTGGCATTTCACCATCACCATATTATGTAGTTGTAGATCCAAGTAAACTCGGGGAAGCAGTTGCTAAAACAGTTAAAGGTGAACTTAAGCTTCCTAAACCACCAAAACTTTTCTGGGAAAACTACTCAGAAAACCTCGTGTTAAAGGTTATTGAAGAGGTTGTGAAGCCTGAAACATAGCTAATATATGGGGATATAGCATATGAGGATACTTATAACAGCGAGTGGTGGGGGTCATACGGGTTATGCAGTTTCACTAGCTCAAAGACTATATGGTAAAGCAGAGCTACTCTTTATAGTACCTGAAGGTGATGTGTGGTCTAAAGCAAAGGTTAAGCGGTATGGTGAGGTAATAGAGATCCCTAAACCTCGAGGTCCATTTGATTCTATTGCTAAATTGTTATCACGTTTGCCAAAAGCGTTTATAAAAAGCCTGAGAAATATTTCTAGAGAATTCAATGTGTTTATTAGCTCTGGAAGTAACCACAGTATTCCTCCAGCTCTCACAGCATGGTTGAAGGATATACCTATATATAACATTGAAAGTTGTGTCAGATTCACAAAACCTAGCCTTACAGTTTCTATACTTAAACCTTTTAGCTATAAAATAGTACTTCAGTGGAATGAACAAAAGAAGATTCATTCCAATGGAGTGGTTTATGGACCATTGTACGAGTTACCTGAGTATGAGATTATTAACAAAGGGTATATCCTTGTTACTGGTGGGACCTATGGACATAAACTGATGTATAACATAATTTCACAACTTGAACTAAGTAATATAGTGCTTCAATCTGGTAATGTGGATCCTGAACCATACAAAGAGAAGCATCCGAACTGGACAGTATTTAAATTTGATCCAGACTTCGGTAAGTGGATTGCAGGGGCAAGTGTTGTTGTAAGTCATTTTGGTAAAACAGTTATAGATGCTGCACTAACATATCGTAAACCCGTTGTAATTGTTCCAAATCCTGAACTAAAATTAACAGTTGGATGGGAAGATGCTAAGATTCTAGCTAGCAAAGTAAATGCTGTTATAGTTGAGGAAATAACACCGAGAGCTATTCTACAAGCAATTGAAGAAGCTAAACATAAGAATCCTCCAATATATCCTGATGGTGCAAAAATACTTGCAGATGAAATACTATTGCATAGTCCATATTAAGCAAGAGTTTTAAAATCATAATAGTGTGGCTCTAGCAAAGCTCTTTAAATCGTTACATAGTCTACTATAGCTATGCATTTTGTACTGTATTTATTTTCATCTGAGATAGGATGCTTCAAAGATTGACAACTTTAATAATATCATGTTCATTAGCATAATAATGATTAAATATTGAAAAAGACAATATAGCTAAGAGACATACACTAAATAGGCAAGGTATTGGTATGATGCGATAGATGTTTAGTAATAGCATTGAAGTTGTCCAAATGTGTTAAAAGGTTCAAGTAGCAGTAGCAAATGATGCATTCACACTAGTTACACTGTTGTACAAGTACTGTTTATACTCCTTCTTAATCAGATAGATAAGTATGTAAAACACATCATTCATGCTTTTTGCACTGAGAACCTCCTGACCATAAAGTTCTTGAAGCAACAGTATATGGAGATATCAACACATCGCATAGCTTAGAACGACTTTGCATTTCCTAGCTATGCTATTTGTATTTAATTAAACAAAAAGACATTGTTTATGTAGTTGTAATGATTGCAGAGATCTTGATGACATATACCCTTAACTTCTAGTGGATCTGGATACCAAAGTAAAGAGTTAAGGGTATGAATTGAGGTGACATCTTTAGGGCATTAGAGTAGACTAATGTTTATCAGTTCTTCAGTTGCTATAGTATTAATTAATGTGATAAACAGAGTACAATGTGTGAAAGTCCAACGACTTTGTATGATATATAAAGGCTATAAGTAGTTTATCTAAGAGTAAGGGTTCACATAGGTTTCCATGAACATCAAAGATTATAAAGTTGCAGTCTTCGATACTCTGGATCTATAGCTTGGTAAACTAAGTCTTAAGAAATTTCTTAGGAGTAGAAACTGAGATGCATATCTAACAATTGAGAGCCTAGGTAATACAGAACATTGTAAGATTATTCAATAGAGATGCTTTTCATAACTACACCATGTAGACATATCAATGTTGAAACCATTATCAATAAGCTTGTATAGGATATGAATCATCAATGACCAGTATTCTCACTCTAGTATCCTAGATCATAGTCAAAGACATAAGGATTATAGATAATTCTATCATCTATTGTAGACTGAAGATGGTTTTTAGATGATAATATGGGATTGTAAGGCTGTTGCCAAGTTGTATAGGGTAGAGTGAATCTCTATACCATAATGAGGATATTTTCCTTGGGCTACTAGGTTCATGCAAGGCAAAAGGCTATGTTAATTCAATAGTCTATAACAGTTATTGATTATACCATGTAAAATCACCTTCTATTCCATGACACAATATTTCCAAGCAATTTAAGTATCCTCGTATTCTATAGGGATATCTATAGGGATACTTGTACAACAGATATCGTAGAATGATACTTATCATTGATTACATATAATTCATTTTAGCTAGTTTGATAACAAAAATCTTCATTTCTTCAAGCAAATCGAATATTAAAACCTAGCCATAGTTTATAGCGAGAATCTTCCATATTATAAATTGCTAATTTCATTATTAATAACCTACCAGGACATTGCAAAATTATACATTTTGCCTTAAAATTCAGATATAGATACTATTTATATAAGTATTTGAATGGAAATAATAAGCCTTGCACTATATTTCCTTCACTAGATAACCATGATACTTTCTATAATACTATTTACTACATAGGCTCTCCTCCTTACATGGATTGAATCAAAGAATAGTTAATAAAGTTTCTGTAGGCAACTTCATAAACATTTATACCTCATAATAATGGAGTATAACACATATCATTGAGGTGTTCAAAGTCTTAACACAAGTATTCATTCAAAAGATCAATTATAAACACATAAAATTGGACTATAGAGAACATATTGTATGTTGTTGACTTGGTCTAAATAAGTAAATGTAGCTATCAAGGCAATTAGTAACGCTTAAGAATGAGGAATTGAGAAGAAAGTTATTTAATAGAGAATTCTGTTAGCTATGATCTTTTATTTAATGGCAATAAAGTATAAAGATTTATAAAAACTTTGTTACAATATAACGTTATTGAGTGATAAGATGTTTTTATTATCTCGATATATTATAAATAGGGTTTTTGGGTTATACAGCATCATTCCATTTTATAGAGATTTTTCTATCAGATTTACAGATTCTCAAGGCTTGAAGTACTATGCTAAAATTCAGGATTGGTGGAGGTTTGCTAAGCCTTTTGAGCCTTTAACCCATAAGTTTCTCTTTGAACATGCTAGAAAAAGTGATGTATTTCTCGATGTTGGTGCTCACATAGGCATATATACCATTAGGCTTGGTCTAAGGGTTTCTAGAATTATAGCGCTAGGGCCAGAGCCTCAAAATTACAATTTCATTTATAGAAATATTCTTGTAAACCATTTGAATGATAAAGTTATTGCATTGCCTGTTGCAGCATCAGATAAAGATAGTCATGCTTATCTATGCGTAAAAACATTTTCAGGCGACCACACTCTTGAAGATTCAAGAAATTGTAAGAAAAGAATTAAAGTTATTACTGTTAGAATTGACACATTACTTAAGATTCTAAATATTGAGAAAGTCGATATAATTAAAATTGATGTGGAGCATCATGAGAATAAAGTGATTAACGGTATGAATGGACTACTTAGCAATAATCCTCCAAGGATTTTAGTGATAGAAACTAGAAAAAACAACTCAGATTTACAAAAATTGTTTATTGAACTCGGCTATAAGGTTGTTGTTCTTGACAGCCAAAATTCCTCATGCAACTATGGCTTCTATAAAATGATGTAGTATAAATACTTTTTTGCTAACCATAGCTTGAATACTTTCTTGATATAGGGATTTTTAATGTCAGATAACCTATAGACTACTTATCAGTTAACGTAAAAACATTCATCATATTATAGCACCAAAAATAATAGAGAGCACATCAAGCATATTCAACATCTTTTTAAGCAACGATATTTTTAACTATCATCATAAAATTCATTAATACTTACAATTACAAACAGGAGAATTCTCGTAATTCTTTACAAACGCTTATGTAAAAATCTAAACTACGTACTACTATTCCTATCGATTCTCATAATATTCTTTTTAAATTAATTTCATAGGTATAAAGATCGTGTATATTGTTTAAATCATCATGTCATTGTTGCTAGTCCTTGGAGGCTTTTCATAAATTGCTACATATGCCTAACTAGAGGCGATCAGATAATACTTGGATCAATCTTTATGATTCATCAAAAACAGACTACTAGGATGTAATTACATGACTTGCGATAACTCCTTGGATATACATGGACTTTGATACTGCTCCTTAAATATTTAAGGAGACCAAGGTTAGTCTAAGAAAAAGCTTTTTAGCAAAATGTTTACAGCATTATTCGTCGGTACTACGTTTCACACATCCATAATTCTCTCAACAGTAGTTGTTAAGCCATGATCTTACCTCACTAGTACTTGGTTAGCTAACGACCATAGCTGTTAAAAAAGCTAGTGGAAGTGTAGGTGTAATTTTAACGTCAGTTTTAATGAATGCAGTAATAAGAATCACCAGCTCTATGTACATTGCTTCAAGACGATTCTTTACAATATTAAGAAATGGTACACTACAAGCTCTATCTCTATCAGAGATCCACAAAAGATTTGGTACCTCTATAAAGTTATAATACCATCATATGTCTTTGCTACTATTGGGTCTTTCTTTGGCAGATATTACTCTAAATGGTTTGTTGATGTTGCATATTTTGGTACAGTACTTGTGTATCCCTATTAGGACTCTTTATATATATATATAAATTACATAAAGGCATAATTAAAGTAAATGTAATCGCTTTGGGTTATATAAACCCTTCAACAGCCGTTGTTTGCTGGGTTATCTTTAAAAAAAATATTCTTAAGGTCTTATAAACAATTCAATTATCTTTGTTCCTACGCTTAATAGAAATAGAATTACTAGCTTTAATTTTTTAGGTTAACAAGAACTTTTGATTGCTAGAAAATTATGTGAATTATGTTTAGAAATTTATAATAATACTTTTTAGTTTATCATACCTCTAAGAGGATCCTTCCTTCAAAGGAATTATTAAAAGTTAAAGATATTTTTAATCGAAGAAGTATATAGGCTAAATTTGCTTAAAAAGATTGTTTGGTATCTTTGAACAAGAAAGTGTGAAAATATATGAAAGTTTTATCTATTACGGGTGCTAGACCTAATTATATTAAGCTTGCTGCTATTTGTGAGGTTTTCTCTAGGTTTTTCGAGCATGTTGTGGTGGATACTGGCCAGCACTATGATTATGAAATGAATAGAGTTTTCTTTGATCAGTTGAGTATTCCTGAGCCACATTATTTTCTTGGTGTTGGTAGTGGTTCTCATGGCTATCAGGTTGGGGAGGTAATCAAGCGTGTTGAAGAGGTTTTACTTAAGGAGAAGCCCAATATTGTTGTTGTCTATGGTGATACAAACTCTGCTCTTGGTGGTGCCTTAGCTACTGTGAAGGCTGGTTTAAGGGTTGTTCATGTTGAGGCTGGTTTAAGGTCTTTTGATATGTCTATGCCTGAGGAGATTAATAGGAGAGTTATAGACCATATATCAACACTTCTTTTTGCCCCTACAAAGACTGCCGTCAATAACTTGTTGAGTGAGAGGGTTCCTGGCAAAGTTTATTTTGTTGGAGATGTTCATGTATATACATTGAGGAAGTGGTTGCCAATAGCTGAGGAGAAATCTAATATTCTTGCTAAACTCGGTCTAAAGCCTGATGAGTATGTATTGGTTACTCTGCATAGAGCTGAAAACGTGGATAATATCATGAAACTCTCAAGACTTCTCCAACTGATTAATAAAGTTGCTGAGTATTATAAGGTAATTTTCCCTGTTCACCCAAGAACAAGAAAGAATATGGTTGAGGCTAAGCTAGACATAATAATTTCGAAGAATAATAACATTATTTTAACTCAGCCTCTTGGCTATATAGACTTTATTAAGGTATTGAACCACACAAAACTAGTTTTGACTGATTCTGGAGGTGTACAGAGGGAAGCATATCTTCTTAAAAAGCCCGTGATAGTATTGAGAAAGACTACTGAGTGGGTTGAACTTGTGGAACTAGGGTGGGTAATGCTTTATGACGTGGAAAGAGAGGTAAATTTAGAACAGATTCTTGGTTGGAAGCTTAGGGGATATGTAGAGGGCTTGCTTGGAGATGAAACAGCCCCACAGAAAATTGCAGAGATAATCTATCATTTTCTTCAAAAACAAGACAGTAAAGAAGGCAATTCTCTATCCTTTATCAAAGAAACATAAAAGTTATGCCCTTACCTTCACTCTATCCTTTCTTCAAAGCTTAAACACTACCACTCTTCCATGTACATATAGTTTTTCATATTGAGGAAGAGGAGTGCAATACTGATGTTAATATTAAGTGATACTTGGAGCTATACTCATAGGTGTCATAACTCTTGAAGCTCTAGAGTTCGAGATTGAGGGATCCAGCTCTTATATAGTTTCATTGTTTGTGGTCATTGCTTCAACTCTTTCCTCTGCATTGCTTCCCGGGTCTGCATCTGTCTTAGAGGCATTTAGAACCATTCCAGAGACACCTTGAGTATTTGGAAGAGCCATCATCTCAAAAACTTCTATAGTCAATGGCTCTTAACCCCTTATTCATCACTCATATAGACATTAGGTTTTTAAAGCTTTATAGCATCAAACAATATGAAATATTTTGAAACTAGAAGCAGTAGGCGAAGCATCTGCTTCATAGATATGATGTTTTTCTATGAGAGTCCAAGTTTTAGTTTTCTCTAGTGGTACGAGCTTCAATACCTCTAGCTTTAACATTTTCAATATTTCATTAAGGAACTCTATTCTTGTCAATTTATAATCTTCTTTGCTTAACCGTCTCTCTGATAGTATCTGTCGAAGACTTCTAAGACCCTTGCCTATGTTCCACAGAATTACTATCTTCAAGTCCCCAAGCAACACTTTCAAATATACTGCTGTAATAATATCTAAACCCTGCTCCAGCATATATTGTACCAGTATCACTTGTACTAGATACATTATGTTCAAATCCTGCTCTCCCTCAGCTCCTTAATCACTTTGCCAGCATTTGTTTCCACTATTGGTTTAACAGGCTTTACCTCTAGCAACAGCTCTTTACCCATCATATCAAGTATTGTCGCTATAATACCATCCCAAGCACATAATCCCTAATAAGCTCCTCAATCCACTACTAACTTCCTCTGTTTCTTCCTCCAATAACTTGTTTAAACTTATACCATGGCTCCCTATCAACAACTATAATGGTCTTAATTCTATTCCTCACAACTTCATCAATATATAAGTATATTTGTTAAGAAGTTTATGGGTTTAGAGGCTAGGATACATCAGACGTTAAATCTTTGTACTTTAGGATAGTGAGGAAATTAGATACTAGGTGTTGAAGTTTGAGAGGTCTATAGTTTTGATAGGTTTTAATAGTGCTTAAAGCTAGTGTTGTTAATTGGTGTGTATTTATGGATGTTTTAGAGAGGATTAAGAGGCAGACTAGCTTGGTAGAGGAGCTTGTAAGGGAGTTAGAAGTTGAGAAGAGTTATAGAGGTGTTGAGAGGCTTATTCAATTAGTCATTCAGGCACTTCTAGATCTAGGTCTAATGATTATAGCTACACTTGTGGAAGGAGACCAAGGGTGTATTCAGAGATAGGCTATATTTTGAAGGAGCTTGGCGTTGTAGATGATGATGAGGCGAGGTTGCTGAAGTCCTTGGCTGGACTAAGGAATATTCTTGTACATGTATATGCTGTAGTTGATAGAGATAAGGTTACTGGGTTTGCAGAGCGTTTGAAGGTAGATGCTCCTAGAATAGCTTCTGCAATGCTGAGAGGTGTTGAGGGTAAGCCTATTGATCCATCTAGCGAGGAGATTATTGAGAAACTTAGGAATGTGTTGAGTGGTAGAGTTATGCTTGCTTTTCTTTATGGGGGTAGGGTAAAGGGTTATACCCTTAAAGGAAACTACGACATAGCAGTATTCATGGAGCCGCAATGCAACTTGTATAAACTTGGAGAGTTGGTAGTAGATGTTGCAAAGGCTCTTGAAGTTTCCGAGGAAAGCATAGACATGATATGTATTGATATGCTACCACCAGAACACATGCTAGAGGTGCTAAGCGGTATACCCATAATCATTGAAGACCTAGCACTATTCTTTGAATTGAAGTATAGAGCAATGCTTCAACTGATAGACCTAGAGGAGGATATAATATATTCTAAAATAGCTGATAGAGCAAATCTATAGTTGCTGATTCACATATGAACATATATGT
>Ga0065719_106776_pt1 | contig 11493 bp, 9 predicted proteins | sample GBSCel85sediment_FD_59106 | JGI IMG/M metagenome (GOLD analysis project Ga0065719, IMG submission 59106) | Hot spring sediment microbial communities from Great Boiling Spring, Nevada - Cellulolytic enrichment CS 85C v3 (version 3) | ecosystem: Environmental > Aquatic > Thermal springs > Hot... | reverse complement strand
TTCCTTCCATTCCTTAAGAGGAAGCGAGTAGATTATAGCTCCTGCCAGTATCAGTAAAAGACCTGCCACTATTAGTGACAATCCAATGAGCCTTTCATCCATATTAATGATTCGACGGCACATCAGATAGCTTTTTTGCTAATCTATTTCACCCATACATGTCTCCCTTCCTTCACGAATATTAATCGTGCACCGATTTTCACAAGTAGATCTTCTATTTCGTCAACACGCGTGTCGAGTTCAACAATGGTGAGTGAGTGACGATTACTATCGTATACTCTTTCTTGAGCTCGTAGATTAAGTTCTCTATTTTCTCCGTTNCTATCGGATCGAAGTTTGTAGTGGGCTCATTCATCAGCAGAACCAAGTAGGACCCATTAAAGCTGAAATAGTGGACGCATGATGTAATCTCTGAGGATCGGGACTAGAACAAAAACTCCCCATATGCCATATATTATCGTTGGAAGACGTCTCTCATTCCTAACCCTGCCTTCTGGAAGGTCAACGTATCCTTGCACGATATTTTCAGACTTCTGTCCCTCTGTCAGAACTGAAAATATATTCAAAAAATCATTTTTTCAAGCATATCCCTCTCTATTCCGAGCCGAATTTCCCTTGCGATTCTTTTACCCATATACATGTTTTCTCCAAAAAGGATGTAAGAGTATGGAGAAGCTGGGATTCCTACAGTTGAGCCGGCAACTATTCTTGCGGATATTTCGAAATAATAAATTTCTCCATTCTCATCAATTACACTCTCTAAACAGAATGGGCCAATCATTCCCGGCTCTGCAATCTTTTTCGAATACTCGTAGACTCTTTGACCGTCTTTCATAATCCTTGGAAGTAGACTCTCTCTAACAATAAGGGGGATGTTTCCAACGACGGTGTAGGTTGGGCTGATACCGATCTTAATCTGATCNTGTGCGGGGATTCTGCCAATTCCATCAACGTTCGATTCGTACCTTCTGTCGATGGCGATTAGCTCCACCCTTTCGTACGCGGGAGAGTAAAAGAAAGAGAAATAGAGGGGAACACCTAAAATGTATTGCTGGATGTAGGCTTTTTTTACATCCTCTCGCGAAATAATTCCCTTTTTAACGAATTCCTCAGACTTCCTGTAAAAGTCTTCTTTACTCGTTGCTATGAAATATCCCTTGCCACCTCTTGCTCCGGGATACTTTACGATAACGAGTCCGTCTATCTCTTCTGGAGTTGAATACGTTTTCGGTATCTTCAGCCCGGAATTCATTAGCCACTCTTTCTGCTTCTCTCTGACAATTTCCCACTCCATGAGAACACGGTTACCAAATATTGGTACCTTTAGGTTGTAAAGGCTGCCAATGTATGCGTTGTAGCTTCCGTGGGGAATTAAGATCGTATTCATTTCAACTAGCTTCCTCTGGATTTTTTCGTTGAGAAGCCGTTTGAAATCATCAACCTCTATGAAGTGGTCCGCCACTTCAAACATTTCGTAAACGAATCTGTCATCACTTCGGCAGATACAAACTGTTTCGAACCCCTCTTCCTTAGCTCCCTTTAAGATGTTCAGAGCTGAGTGACTTCCGATAGTTCCAATCTTTATTCGATCCTTATCGTAATTTTCGAGTAGTTTTAATATCTCATCTCTCATGTCTCCATCTCCTCTGATGTGTTTTTTTGCTTTACCAACTCCTCATAAACATCGAGCAACGCTATCAAAGATGCTGGTAGGGCAATCTCGGTTGGAAAAGTGATATAAGGTGTTAGATCGATAACGAAGTCGGAAAGTCTCAGAATTCCCTTAGGCAGACCAACGCGACTCCCTGCGAATATCACAATTTCATTAGCCCTGCTTATGGCTTTCTTTAGATCCTCCCTTATATCCGCTATTTGATTACCAGTAGGATCAGTCGAGATGAGAAGATTTTTCTTCCTTCTTTTATCTCTAAAAGTCTGGAATAAATCCTGAACAAACACTTTCACTTCTCTGACTTCTCTCGAATAGCTTCTCTTCTGAATTCCAAGTCTTGCAAGCTGACCTCTCCTAAGTCCTTTAAGGAATTCCATCAGTTCTACAGCATCGACATAATCGTAGGGGGCTATTACAAGCTCTTTGATCTCAAAAGATTGGGCAGCTCTTCCAATCCTTTCACCGATTTCCCTTGCACCTTTTAAATTCTCTAAATAAGGCATCTGAACGAAAGATACTTTCCCAAAGAATTTTAGACTGTCAATTTTCTCCGGCGTGTATTTTCTTCTTTCCTCTTTACCATCGAGAATCCCGATAAATGTCCTTTCGTTGAATATTTCTACGTAAACAGCTTTATCTGGATTATTTAGATCAACATCAGCGTTGGATATCTCTTGAATTCTCTTTCCGAGTTTTATATTGACGTCCATACTGTTAAAGTTGTGCTTCAAGCCTCTTCTCGTAGTTCTGACTGCAAACGTTTCGAAATCACCCATTGCCTTAACTATATCTTCTGCTTTTGATAGTATCTCGTCCAGATTACTTTTAACTGTGAACAGAATGGGTATTGCTTTTTCTATTTCCGGAATTTCTTTAATCTTATTAATTTCATCAGAGTGAATTATCAAAACACCTAAGTATCCGTCTGGTCTTACTTCGATTTCCACGTCACCCAATTGATCTCTTACGTGGCTTGCTGCAATGTATTCTAACCCTCTCTGCGTTTTAGCTAATATCATTAAATAAAATCGCGTAAATTTGTTTATTTTTTTTACTATCAGTTGTTAAAAAAACTTTTAAGGGCGGGAGGGGGTCACCTACGACAATGTAAGCTAACGTCCAAAACCTTAGTTAATGGGATAGCTTAATAAAAAATAATAAATCAAATTTGATCAAACGTAATGATATTGACATTTGACGGGATCTTAACGACACTACCTATTCTAACACCAACAAGGTAATTTATATTCCTCTTAGCAGCCAAATCCACGACTCTCTGGGTTATCACACCATCGAAGACTATTCCTTGCGCCTTTACGTTATTAGATTTGAGTAGCTTCACAAGATCTCTAACAGGCACTTCTTTGACTACCTCAAAATTGCTGTTGAGCAATCTTGCGATTAAATGTCCTTCAACCTCTTCTTTGTGCTTCCTTAGTATATTGACTATGTCATTGGGTTTCTCCTCTTCCTCTACTTTCTCCTCTTTCTTCTCTTCTTTCTGCTTTAAAATATGAACTTGCTCGACTGGAACTTTGTTTCTCAGAGCCTTCACAATTTCTTTTTGAGTTAGGTCCTCTACTCCTTTTCCCTCTGGCGCTCTTGCAACGTAATCGATGTCAGCAACCTGTAAAAGCTCCTTTAAAATCAGATCGCCACCTCTGTCTCCGTCGAGAAATGCTGTAACAATCTTCTTTTTACTGAGTTCTATGATGGTTTTAGGTATGTTTGTTCCCTCGACTGCTATGACGTTTTTGATTCCNTGCTTTAGAAGATTCAAAACGTCCGCTCTTCCCTCCACTACAATTATTGCATCACTTTCATCGATTGCCGGACCCGCTGGCAGTTTGTCCTCACCATATTCGATAATTTCTTCGGTTCTTATAGCCTGCCTAACGATGTCGACAATTTTCTCGCTCTCGATTTCAGGCTCTTCGAAAAGGTCCCTCAAAATGTCCTTGGCTCTCTCAATAATTTTTTTTCTTTTTGTCGCTCTTACATCCTCAATTTTTTTCACTTTAATCTTCGCTGCACATGGCCCAACTCTCTCGATTGTCTCCAAAGCTGCCGCCAGTATGGCTGTTTCTATCTTGTCAAGACTGCTTGGGACTTTTATTTCGCCATAACTCTTTCCCCCTTTGCTCTCTATCTTTACCTCGATCCTACCAATTCTTCCCGTTTTTTGAAGTTCTCTTAAGTCTAAATCATCGCCTAACAAACCTTCGGTCTGCCCGAATATCGCTCCAACAACGTCGGGGCGTTCGACAACGCCTTCAGCAACAATTTCTGCATATATGAGATACTTGGTAGTATCACTTGGTGCTCTCATTGTCATCACCTCTCGCTTTTTGTGCCATTATTTGGCAAATACATTTGGTGGAAACCTTATATATACTTTGTTGATAAAGGCTTCATGCTTTATTCAGCATCCCTTGTACTCTTCACGGTAACCTTGGGGATCGGGATAATCTCTCCGATATTGCCTATCCTAGTTGAAAATATGGGTGTTGGCGGTATCCTCATTGGATTAATCCTTTCAAGCTTCTCTATTTCGAGACTTCTTTTTCTCCCACTCTTCGGGACGTTGAGCGATAAATATAGCAAAAGAATCATAATCCTACTTGGTTTATCCCTGTACAGCGTTATCGCCTTTTTATATACCGCCGTAAAGGATCCTTTTCACTTAATTATTGTGAGATTTCTTCACGGAATGAGTTCCGCCATGGCTGTTCCAGTTATCTTTGCTTTAGTTGCTTCAATAACACCTCCCGGAGAGGAGGGAAAGTTCATGGGAATCCTGAACAGATCGATCTTCTTTGGAATGGCTTTCGGTCCATTTGTCGGAGGACTCCTTACAGATATTATCGACGAGAGCTTTGCTTTTGTTTTTATGAGCCTTTTGAGTTTGATAAGTCTCTTAATAGCCGCTGTAACCATCCCAGAGGTAAGATTAAAGAAGAAAAGTCATATGAGGAGAGCTGTTAACCGAAGAGTTCTGGCTGCAATGATTTACAGAATCTTAAATTCGATCGGTAGAGGAAGCATAATGACTTTTCTCCCAATTTACTGCTATTTCATAGGATTTGATTACACCCAAATAGGTTTACTTATCTTTTTGAATCTAATCGTTTCGGGGATTATCCAGCCGTATGCTGGTATTTTTTCAGATAGGAGAGGTGTTATCCTTCCGATAGTGGCATCCAACTTTGCTTCAGCTCTTGCTCTGCATATGATTCCGTACAGTAAAGAGTTCACAAGCTTGATCGCTCTAAACATTCTTTTAGGAGTTTTCTCAGCTTTCTCTATTCCCGCAGTTAGCAGTATAATCGCTGTGGAAGGTAAGGGTTCCGGAAATATCGGTGGACTCATGGGTTATTTCTCGGCATCAAAAAGTCTTGGAAGAGCCCTAGGACCTATCATAGCTGGGATCTTGTATGATTTCGGAGGAGGGGGCGTTACCGGGATCCACTTCGCCTTCAGCGGTGCTGCCTTTTTCTCACTAATGGCGGCTTTGATCTTTTCTGTTATAATCAGGAAGCCTGAAAGGGAGATTGAGATCGAATGATCATAGTATCCTAACATTTTCAAATACGATTTCCGGTGTTAGTGTGAATCCTACCTGTCTTTTTTCCCTACCGATATGGCTGATCTTATTCAAGAATTCGTAGATGTTACCGTAAATCATGGCTCCCTTAATCCCCTTCCCGTCATGGACAGCGTTCATTATCTCGACACTAAAATCTCCACTTACATAATTCGACGTGTGAGAACCTATAAAGGAGTGGATGTAGATCCCCTCCGGTTCTCCTTTCTCTTCGAATTCTATTACAATGTTTGTAGGAGCTGTCGAAGGATAAGAATCGTATCCGTCTCTGAATCCGTTTCCTGTACTCTTTTCACCTTTGAGGTCTGATAGATATCCCTTAACAACTCCCTTTTCGACGAGAACGGTCTTCCTTGAGGCAACACCTTCGTCATCGAAGGAACAGGAGTTCAGTCCAAAGTCTATGAGAGGATTATCTATTAAACTAACCTTCGATAGTTCCTTTATTTCGTTTATTCGGCTTCTACCCCTTTTTATATTTTCATAATAAAAGGCGGGATACAGAGTGTTGCTAAGGAGTTGATNAATCGCTATTGGTGAGAGANTTACGGTGTAAAAACCGCTTTCCAATTTCTCAGCTTTGCTATCGATTTTGGCAAGTTCCAAAGCTCTTTCAACAAACGGTTCGGGGTCAAAGAGCCTCCTGGCATCTTGAAATTCGTAGGCACTCCCCTTGTCATAAATGGCTTCAACCATCACGGATATGTAGCTCTCGCATTCTCTCAAATCTATGCCGTTTGAATTACTTATTTCTCTTTCTACGATTTCCACAGAGAACTGGGCACTCGCCACATTATCCTGAGCGAGTATCTCTCCAAAATCTTTTAAATCACTCTCATCGATTTGATTCACCCTTTTGTCGAAGGTTTTGACTTTTTTAATTTTTTCTGGGAANGCAAAGCTACTTAAACTCTCTTCGGAGATCTTTGANATCTCTAAGGCTTTTTCCATTACCCTCTTTTCATCAGAGCCCGAGGCAAATCCGACCCTTCCATCTGAGATAACCCTAACTCCGACACCTCTATCGGTTTTCTCTGATATCAGTTTGATTTTTCCATTTTCGACGGTTACCTCTTTTATGAGCACCTTTTCNTTGTAAATCTCCCACTCCATTAGGAACCACCCACTAACGCTTTTACAAGGGCGAAGGGGCCGCCATCTGCAACAGGAACGATCTGTCCAGCCTTTCCGCAAAAACCGGGATTGAATTCTATCTCTTTTCCAAGTTTTATATCTTTCAAAATTTCGAGTGTGTGTCCACTCAGAGATACGTCTCTTATCATTTTTGTCATTTCGCCCTTCTCAACTATATAGCCAAACTGGGCGTTAAAATGGAAGTATCCCGTCGCCGGATTTGTTTCTCCTCCCCTCGAACCGAAGAGGATTACTTCCGCATCACTGAGTAGCTCTTCAAGGGTGTAGTCTCCCGAATCGATAAAGGTGTTGCTCATTCTAACAATCGGAACGGCGAGATTCTCCGCCCTTGCATTACCAGCGACCCCTCCCAATTTTTTCGCAGTTTCCCTTGTATTAAGGAAATTTCTTAGATAACCTCCCTCGATTATCACTTTCCTTTCGGCTTTGTATCCTTCGTCGTCGAACGGGAAAAAGCCGAACTCCGGAATTGTGGGGTCATCATACACGTTAACACAATCAGCCGCGACTTTTTTTCCTCTCATGTCTTTTAGAACAGTTGCGTTTTGAAGAACGTGATCTGCCTCAACTCCGTGCCCAAAAGCCTCATGGATGAATACACCCGTGAGAGACGGATTCATAACAACGTTCATTATGCCGGATGGGGGTGCATCGGCATTCGATAGTTTTACGGCAATCTCTGATACTTCGCTCGCTTTTTCGTNAGCTTTTTCGATCACCTCTAATCCTCCAACCTTTAATATTCTATCTGAATAAAACTGGAGCGTTTTTCCCTTAGCGAAAGCTTGCATTATAACTCCGCATCTCGGAACTCTGAACGTGACCTCGCCACCTGAAGAATTTCTGATCGTTACCTCTTTTACAGTTTCGATGTAGACGATTTTCCTACTGATAACGTTCTCTTTTAGATAGTAATCGATTTCTCTTAAGATTTTTATTTTGTCTTCCACATCCACTTCGTCGAATGGTTTCTTTTCTTTGTAAAAAAATTTTCCACTGAAAGGTTTTTCATCAACATCTGCATNCCCTTCGATAATTGCTAGCCTTTCAGCCTTTTTAATCCCATCTTCGTCATTNACATCTCCTACGAAATATCCCCAAAATCCGTTTTTCAGAACCCTAAAGGATTTTCCTTCAAATTCGGAATACTTGGGCTTCTCCACTTTTCCATCTTCCAAAATTGATCTGGAGAGATCTGGATTTTATCTCCCTGATCTCGTAATACATAATGTAAGCTTGATAAAGATCAGATAAGTTTTTTCCTTCTTGAGATTATTGCTTTACCATCGATCTTTCCCATTTCCCTCCCCGAAATCACNGCTTGACCCACACCGATGATATAGCTGCTATAATAGACTACGACGTCATTAGGTTTTATTTTCTCATCCGCCCTTATCACACCTTTTTGAGAATATCGTTCCCTTAACATCGAAATCCTCTATCTCAACAGTGTAGATTTTGCTTTTTTCAGTAAATACTCCGCAAGCTCGAAATACACGTCCAGATTTCCGTATCTCATGTCCACCCTCGCAATTCTCTCCTCGTTAAAAAATTCGAGATTCGGGTATTTGCCGCGTACACTCTTTGATTCGAATTCCACACCGAACTGGTATCTGAGCATATGTCTAAACATCTCCCTGTAGAGATCAAAATCTTCTCTTTCAGCTCTGTTTAGGTAGCTTCTAAGCTCATTAAAGTCATCAGCAAAAGTTACGTCGATTCCCATGAGCCTTGCAGAACGCTCGACAACCCTTTTGTATCCGTTNTGGACAAATGCTATTACGTTTTCAAATTTCTCCAGCAATCCAGCGAGTTTTTTGGCNACGAAATCGATCTCCCACTCGCTCCAAATTCCCGTAGTCGGGGTATTGTAAAATGCGATTGGATAGATTAGTTCAAGCTCTCTCGGAGCGACGAAGGGAGATGAAACTATGATCTCGTTTATCCCTCTTATGAGATNACCTAAGGCACTNCTTATCCTTCTGTGAGTTTTTGATAGGAGATATGGCTTCACTGCTGAACATGGAAGTATCAAAGCCGTAGGAGAGACGGGATCATATATCTCCTCAAGTCTTTTAAAATAATATCGGATTTCGGGTCGGTTAAACGAGTCCTCTGTAGTGGGGTAGAGATTCGATCTCCTGAATCGCGGGAACTTTTGTATATCCGCATTCGCATCGAATAGTCTCAGGACTGCAGTAGTTTCGGGTTTTGTTCTGACTCTCGATTCAACGAGCTCTCTCAGAGATTCATTGCGTATCGCCTCCTTTACGATGTTAAGTTCTCTTAGGAGTGCATTCGTGTTATGATCGGCCAAGAATTCGAAATCGCTCTTATATCTATCTCTACTTAGACAAGCTTCGCAGTTGCACGGGAGTGTTTTGAGTGCCCGCAACTCGAACTCACCCACCTCTGTAAGATATAGGCCCTCAAAAGCTTTTCTTAAGGCTAACGCGTTGTCAAAAAAATCTCCTCCCAAATAAACGAGAAGGGAGAGATTCTGCGGCGTTGCACACGAAGATATATAGAGGGGAGCCTCTGTGGAGGATCTGAGATCGTAGATAGCTTTGAAAAAATCTGATGAGTAGAGGGAAATGGGAACGATTTTCTTTATCTCGTTCTCTTTATGAAATTCCTCGAAAAGTTCTGGTTTTATCTTTTTTAAAATCTCCGGTGGTTTTCTTTCGATCTTATCTAAAAATTTGAAGTCCCCCCTTAAATCGATAATGTAGGGTGTCTCTATCCCGTCAAACTCACAAATTCTTGCGAATCCATCCTCTTTTTCAATCCTCATTTAAAAACCTCTTCCACTTCTCGNCTAAAATTAATTTCACCTTCTTATCTTTATTCCTTTCAAGGAATTTCTTTAATCCCTCCACCGCCATAATATAGGCCTCATCGTCTATATCCTCAGGCATCTCAGCATGTCCTGCCGGATAACTTTCAAGAAGCTCCGCGGGTATAACTCCAAAAGCTGGCTTTAGGTAGAAATCAGCCCTTATTCCGAAATCTGATGAGATCGTAATTTCTTTTTTATCCACGCTGACGTTCAAAACCTTTTCATGATATCGCCTGATAGCAGGTCTCAGAAGACTTTCTCTCCCAAGGTAGAAAAAGACCCGCTTCAGAGATGGATCGTATTTCTCCAAAACTTCATAGTAGTCTTTTATAACCCTCCAAGCCTGAATCAGATAGGGATGGCCTCTTATCCTCCTTTCAACGAGTTCGAAGAGTTCATTATTCTTTATAGCTTGCTTTACTCTTCTAATTTCCTCGAAACTCACATAAAGATTGTGCTCCGCAATCAGCTTAGCTCTATCGTTTTTATCAAGCCTTCTTAATTCTTCTGGTGTGTAAGAAAGGCAAACCGGACAGCTACAAGGGAAGTATTGTATCTCTCCAAGTTTTAAAGTTCCGTGAGGAGTTAGATAGCGATCATCCTTTGCGAAGAGTGCGTAAGCAGCAGAGTCGAACAAATCGATTCCAAGAGCCGCAAAGATTGCGAAGATCATTGGATGACCGGCTCCGAACAGATGGACTGGCTTATTTGAAGGGAGGTTGGATTTGACTTCCAAAACGATTTTGGAAACCTCTGCAAATCTGTATGTATCGAGGAGGGGGACTACTGCTCCAATGGCGAATACGTCTCCTCTGATTTTCGAAGCCTCTATTGCAGCCAGTCTTCTTAAATCGTAATGTGTAGATCCTTGTATCGGAATTGTTAGAAGGCTACCTTCACCGACAATTTCTTCAGCTTCCTTTTCTCTCCTTATTGTTTCTTCAAGATCCTTCTTCGCCGTTTCGTAGTCCGCATCTGGAGGCGTCGGAATATCGAGGGGAGTTATTATGTCGCTTTCAATATCCCTCTGGAATTCTACTATCTCACGGTTGCTCACATCAATATCACCATAAACCATAAGCTGGTAACTCCCACTATCAGTCATTATTGGCAGATCCGTTCCCAAAACAGAATGTAAACCCTTTTTTAGTGCCATTTCTCGGAGTTTCTTTGTTTTGTAGATGATGTACGAGTTGGTTATGAGAATTTCAGCTCCATATTTTTTCATATCTTTGGCGGGGATAAATTCAATATTAGGATTTATCACAGGCATGAGAGCGGGTGTCTCAACTACTCCATGAGGTGTTTGCAGTTTTCCGATTCTTCCCATTACATCTTTCGCTATAATTTCAAACATCGAAGTTTTGAATTAAATCTCACTTAAAAATCTTTGCTCGAAACATTGTCGGTTATAGATATGTTTAAATTCCAAAAAAGACAAGTATTAAACAATGATAGATATGAGCAAATACAAACCATTCAGAGAAATGGCAAAGACATGCAAAACAAGGGAAATTAGAGAAAAAAAGGTTATCTGGCCAAAATTTCACTTAGAATCATACTTTGGTGGAAAATACAGAGCAAGGGTTTTGAGAAGTGCAGATGTCGAAGAAGTTGCCGAACTCTGGAGAATGGGATATCCTGAAATTTACGGATCTAATTACGATTTTGTTCTTTACCCAGAGAAGATCAAAGAGAGAGTTGCACTTGAAGATAGATGGGAGAGAGACAGATTTGAAAAGGAATTCTGCATGGTTGTTGCCGAGGAAAGAGGAACCGGAAAGATTTTGTCGGCTGCCCTATTAAAAAAAGACGACAAAAATCTTGAAATCGAATACTCAATGCTAGTTACTCACCCCGAATACAGAAGGCAACACATCCCCCTCGGTATCGGTTTGGCGATAGCAGAAAAGATTAAGGAAAGCGGAGCCGAGTACCTGATAGCATTCCTTGAGACTTGGCACGATATAACCCAGAAACTGTGCATAAGCAGAGGCTGGAAAATCGCAGGAATATTTCCCGGAAGATTTACAAGATGGGCGGGAGACAACAGAGAGTACAGAGGTTGCGTTGTGTATATGTACACTTTTATAAATAACGGTGAAAAATACGCAACAAAACCAGAGGAGTGGAGTTTAGCTCCTGAAGTATGGGAGGTTTGGAAGTGCTTGGATAGGATAAATAAGGAGATTGAAAAAAGAGCGGAAAAGTATGATATCGAAA
>Ga0065719_100224_pt1 | contig 11494 bp, 10 predicted proteins | sample GBSCel85sediment_FD_59106 | JGI IMG/M metagenome (GOLD analysis project Ga0065719, IMG submission 59106) | Hot spring sediment microbial communities from Great Boiling Spring, Nevada - Cellulolytic enrichment CS 85C v3 (version 3) | ecosystem: Environmental > Aquatic > Thermal springs > Hot... | reverse complement strand
AGTTCATGGTCATGTTTTTCTTGGCCAGCTCACCTGCATCAAGTTCCAATGAAAAGAGAATAGAAAGACTTCCTCATCAGACAGCCTCGTTCCCCTGTAGGGGAAGTTTCAATGAAAAGAGAATAGAAAGCTTGAACATTGACTCGTCGTAGCTGACCCAGTCGTGAGCTTTGTTTCAATGAAAAGAGAATAGAAAGAGCTCCTCGATGCTTATCACTCCGTGGCTCTGTATTATCTCCTCGTTTCAATGAAAAGAAAATAGAAAGTTTAAAAAGATCTTCGCCGTCCCTTCCGGCGTTATATAGATCGTTTCAATGAAAAGAAAATAGAAAGCATGCGGGTTAATCGGCAGTCGCTCAAACCTGCGGTGCATCTCCCGTTTCAATGAAAAGAAAATAGAAAGGCGAAAAGCCTTCTCAAGACCTTAAATGCGTTGATTAAAGTTTCAATGAAAAGAAAATAGAAAGTCCAATTTAGAAGCTATACCGAGCAAGAAATTATGAATTTGTTTCAATGAAAAGAAAATAGAAAGCCTCGATGGTGTTGCCCTCAATGCTGACCGGCACTTTGAGGTTTCAATGAAAAGAAAATAGAAAGCGGTGAGCGAAGGCCTGTTGAGGAAGATGCGCAACGAGGTGAATAAGCTGGTTTCAATGAAGAGAAAATAGAAAGAGGTATCTCCTCTTCGACCTGGTATAGGGCTTGGGTTGCGGCGTTTCAATGAAAAGAAAATAGAAAGATAAACAAAGTATTTCGCAGGCACCCCCTTCCTCATGAGGATTGTTTCAATGAAAAGAAAATAGAAAGCTAAATCCAAACAGACAAATATGGCTCCTAGATGCGAATGCGTTTCAATGAAAAGAAAATAGAAAGTGTAGATCATCGCGCAGTCCGCAAAAAACTCGCCAATGCTAATCTTCTTGTTTCAATGAAAAAGAGAAAATAGAAAGTTAACTATGTCGAGCAACGTGCGGCTGCACGGCGCCCTCAAGTTTCGATGAAAAGAAAATAGAAAGATCATTACATAGTCGCCACACTTCTCGCGAATGTCTAGCTTATACCGTTTCAATGAAAAGAAAATAGAAAGTGCCTATAGGCGTGGCGGAACGCCAGATGCAAGNCCTCGTGGGCGAGTTTCAATGAAAAGAAAATAGAAAGGGACGGCGGTATGGTGAGGATCGGCGTCTTTACCGTCCTCCGAGTTTCAATGAAAAAGTAGAAAGTAATAGTAGGCGCCCAGCAGTATTATGCCCCCGGGAAATCAGCGTTTTCGATGAAAAGAAAATAGAAACACTCATCGGGGTTGCTAGACCGCGTTATCGGGGCTTAAGTTTCAATGAAGAGAAAAATGGAAATTTCGGGAGAGTTTCACCCACCTCGGTCGTGGATAGAGGAGCGAGGCGTTAAAGGATCTTGATCCTCGTTTTAATGAGGAAGCATAGAAAATTCTCCACCTTTTAAGGACTCAAACGTTCCACATCAACGTTTTCAATTAGAGAGGATTGCTTAGCGGGTTTTTATAAGCGGAGGGATGGTTTCGATTATGTCCTGACTCTGTCTAGAGCATTCTGCATCCATTCTCGAGGGGCCCATCCTCCGGGAAGGCTTCCCATATCGCAGATGAAGACGGCCTCGTCCTCTTGGAATCCCCTCCGCTGACACCCTATCCGAGATAGACGGCATGAGGATAGCAAGTCACGAAGCTCCGAGTCCAATCCACCTCGCCAAAATCCTTGTCTTAGGCTTCAGGCGCATGTCCATATCGAGCCACCGAGGCGGCCCACTTTATCCATTCTGCTCCACTTTCGGGAGGGCCTGGAAGCGATAAATGGGGGGCGGCTGAACCATGCCTTAGGCCGCATGAGCTATTCTAGGGGCAGGAGGTTCGAGTGGACTGTTAGGAGCGTGTTCGAGTCGCGTGGATGGGTTACCGTCAGGGCCGCTAGGTCAAAGCCCGTCGATCTAATAGCATTGAAGGATGGGAGGATACTCCTGATAGAGTGCAAGTATAATGCGAGCATGTCCCGGGAGCGCAGGGAGCTTTTGATGGAGCTGGCCAGGAAGGCCGGCGCGAGGCCCCTGCTGGCCACAAGGAGGAAACATAAGAAGGGCGTGAGGCTGATAGACGTGTCCTCGGGAGGCGAGGTATCAATTGAGGAAGTCTAAGCCCAAGAGGGCCAAGAGGAGAAAGAGGGGGGCGAGAAGGGCTGCCNGGGGNTCATGTAAGGGTTGTTGATAGGGGGCCTAACAGGTGCGCGCTATGCGGTGGCAGGATCGGGAGGAATGATGACAGGGTTATGCTGGGAAGCCACTCCACATACGCCCACATGAGATGCGTGATCAGGTATTCCTTCAGCATGATGAGGCAGACAGGGGCTGGGAATCATGGGGGCGCGGTCAAGGCTCACGGAGGCGCCAGCAGATCATCTGCCGAGAAGAGGCATCCATTGAGAGGCTAAGCCCGTGGGGGCCTCGGCCTCAAGGCGACAAGAATATTAGCCAGACAACATGAGGGGGCACCACCCATCCCAGACCTGATTCCCTCCGGGTTATTTTCAGTCCAGCCCTCATCCCTTAGATCGGAGTCCAGGATTACTGTCTATCAGGGCGCTAATAGAGGAGGAGATTAAGACGTATTCGGAGCTTGTTGTGAGGATAAGATCGAAGCTGTTATCGAAGATGGGGGAGTGGGTCACTTCAAAGCCATGAGGCCTTAACCGGGGGACTCATCCTAGAGGGGGGCTTTACAAGCGTCCTGGTATACTGTCTGAGGTTTAGCCGAAAAAGTTTATGGGGTGTGTGAGTCTCACGCGTGAGACTCATAGTAGGATGGCGCTCCACCCATCCGATTCGCGCCCACCTTCACGGGCGTCCTCAACGGATAAAGTAGGGGGCATATCATCCCCCATTCAGGGTGGCTAGGATGTCTAAAGCCCCTGAGAAGGAGAGGGTAAACTGGCTTAAATTACATCTACAATCCTGCCTAGATAGGGAGGCTGAGGTCGTCACGGTTAAGGGAGATGTGATCTACGGGAGGCTCGCGGCATTCTCCGTGGACATGAGGCCGCCCTTCCTGATACTGGAGATAGAGGGCTCCAGGATGTTCGTGAACCTGTTTAGGGTTGAGAGGGTCAGGATGGCGAGGGAGGCGCAGAACTTGCACCCCACAGAGGAGGCGCCCATGAGAGTCCGGGGAAACACACCTTAAATCGGGGGCGTGAGCACTTCATGCGAGAGGGCGTGATCCGGGCCGGCCTCGAGGAAGAGGAGTTCTAGCGCGGCCCCAACCCCTCCCTCAACCCCATTTTTATCCTGAGTTTTATCCTGAGCGGCGGCCAGCCCTTTTCAGCCAAGACTAGGGTCCTTTATCTGTGAGCGGCGGGGAGGGGATGGTGTTGAGGAGGAGGCTACGTTAGAGCGAAAGCTTGAAGGCATGCCCCGTCCCAATATGGGGTGTGGGAGCATGCCTGAATGCCCCAGATGCGGGAGGGGGATAACGTCCCTGAAAAACGTTAGAGAGCGGATCGAGCGCCATTATCAAAAATTTTATAGCTAGGCTCGAAGAGCTATTCTATGAAATGCCTATAGACTTAAGCAAGATTTATGAGACTTTTCACAAAAAACTTATGTGAGGCGCATGAAGCCTATAAGGGCAGATTAGAAAGAATTGGAAGAGAGCTATTAAGGGAATGGGAAAGCTGCCTCAAGAGTAATATAATCATACTTTTCACACCTTATGAGAAGCGCGGGAACGCGTCATGAGATATATGAAAATATGGAACTCTTTTTCAGGACCTTAGAATTACAGGTTCCATTTGCTGCTATCGATGGGAGTTGTCATAAGGAGCAGGGAGATCGCTTTCTCCTAATTTATGGAGGGGCTTTTTGTGCACGAGGGCTCTTAGAAATTGAGCCTAAAGGTGAGCGAAAGCTGGTATATAGGAGAACACCAGAGCAAGATGTATCCTATGTGGCATTTATACCGGTCCCCCCCGAAGATATGGAGCAAGGAGTGACGGAGGATCGGGCAATTCCGCCAACAACATCAATATCTTTTCCCTTCTACAAATTTCTCAATTCCATATTTCTTGATTTTCTAAGATTTTTAATATGAGCATCACCATGGTTAGGTTTTAGGAAATCCAGCTTTTTACACAACTCAAATTCTTCGCAACTCAACATCCTTCCACCCTTTTTCCGAGAACATTTTCTGATTCTGTAGGAGGGAGGCCTCTCTATTTCTACAGCTCTTACACTACATCTTAACCTAGCCACAACACTCCATAGCATATCGGGAAAGTTCTGACTCTTTTGCAAACCTTGAAAATTCCTCATAGCTTTGGTTGAGTTTTGCTTCTCTTAGCTTCTTCTTAAATCTCTAGCTAAATCAGTAATTTCTCCTTTGTAGAAAAAGCAGTCGCTACAGTAAATCCTACAATAAGCAACCAATACCTCTTCCTATCTTTGATACAACTTACTCTTTCTAAAAGAGAGGATGAAGGCATATATCGAAATAGATAGTAAAGGTAGATGTAGAATTCCATTCCACCATAGTATGTCTGGAGCTATGAAGAAGTTAACTATTACGTTCCAAAAGGCGATGAGTATTCCTGCAAGGCTCGTCACTCTTAGGGTTGCTACATTAATCTGTGGCCAGTACAATATAAGTACCGCTAAGTATACCGGGGTCATCGTACAAAAGGTTAAGCCTGCGATATTTGTAAAGATGTAAATAGGGTTGAAGTCTGGCACTAATGTCTGTGAATTGATAGGATACCAGAAGGCTAGAAACGCGAGGGGGACTACCCAATATCTCCAAGGTGACCGTTTGATTGATGTAAAATTGTTTTTATGGACAACTGATTCCCAAAACCAGAAAGTAGAAACAATCATAAACATAACTAGGTTTCCTGTGAGTACAGCAAAACCATACTCTTCAGTTATAGCAATGCTTTGAAGCAATGCGAAAAGAATATAAGTTATAGCAACATAGACATTAAATAATCTGGCAACCTTATTCTTCATCAACATTATTAGACTGATTAAAATGATTGGAACTACCTTAAACACTACATAAACTTCTGAGGGTAAGCTGAAGATTATAGCTTGAGTAAGTATTGCCTCAGTTACTTTGCCTATTTCATGCGGGCTAAATTCTCTTGAAGCATATGGAGGGATAATAGTGTTTATTACTATAAATATGAGGAGAAACCACCATCTTCGAGTTATTAATTCTATTTTCCTGTAAGTTCTTTCAATATCTTTCGGCTGATCCATGCTACTTTAACCTCCAATTACATATATCGTTCGCACAGATGATTCCAGAGATCACGACGGCTTCAACACCACCTCCAGGGAAAGTGGATGCGCTTGCCAAATACAGTCCTTTTATCGGTGTTTTAAAGTATGGTCTCTTAGTGTTAATGGATTGGTCGAAGGCGTATATCGCCCCTTCAGGCATAGAAGTGTATCTCTCGAATGTTTTTGGTGTTGCCGCATCCTCGACAATAACATGTTCACTTAAACCGGGGATAACTTCCTCAGCTTTCCTAATCAATCTCTCAGCAAACTCTTTTTTCTTCTTCAAATATTCTTCTGTTCCTCTATCTGGAAAATCTTGGTAGTTTGCAAGGGTTATTATTGTGATGCTGGCTTTGCCTTTTGGTGCCAAAGCTGGGTCGGCATTTGAATTTATGACTACTTCATAACCTGCATCTAGATTCTTGATGAGCGTTGGATAGTCAGATAAATCCATATCAACACCTAAGAAAACCATAAAAGCTGAAGGTGACATTTTTAGCCCTTTTATATATTCAACAAAGTTCTTATCCAAATTATCTTCTCCAACAAGCTCTAAGAATGTGGTTTTAGCGTTTACATTGGCTACAATTATTGGAGCCTTTAAAATCTTCTCCCCAACTTTTACTCCTCTAACCTCTCCGTTTTCAACAAATATTTTATCTACTTTATGCTTTATCAGGACTCTACCTCCCTGCTTTTCGATAAAATCCTTTATAGTATCTGCAAATCGCTGTGCACCTCCTTTTGGGAAATATCCACCATATAAGTAGAATGAAATACATGCAGTAAGCGCACCGACTGCAGGCGTCTTCTCCGCCTCGGTCCCTATGTAGCCTAATAAAGCACAGAGCAACCCTTTCAGATCTTCATTCTTAAAATACTCGTCAAGCTTCTCTTTATATGTCTTTTTTAACCAGTCGTAGAAATGTGGATGTCCCTTTGGATAATTCAGTAGCTTTCTATCTCCAAAGACCTTCACTATCAACTCAGCGGGTAGAGGGGTTCCGTAAATTTCAGCATCTTTATAACATTCATCATAGGCTTCTTTAGCTTCAGTGAAGAAAGCAGAGATATTCTCCTTTTCAGCCGGGAACATTTCAGAGAGTAGACTTATGAATTCTTCCAGATTCTGTACCTCAATCTCTCTCCCTTTGAAAATATACCGTGTTGTATTTCTCATAAACAAATCTTCCTTTTTCAATCCAAGTTCTCGTAGAAGATATGTAAGAGGACCTTTCTCCCATAACCCGCTTACGTCCTCCACTCCAGTGTTAAAAACAAACCCCTCTCTTTTAAAAGAAGAACAATAACCTCCAACCTGATAATGTTGCTCTAAAACTAGGACCTTGAACCCTCTTTTTGAGAGTAAAGCTCCACAAGTTAACCCTCCAATACCAGAACCAACGATGATAACATCATATTCATTCTCTCCTTTTGGCTTCTGAGGATCAACTTTAACATTCCAATCATATCTTTTGAATTCTCTTGTAATAAGATAAGCAGGCGCTTTTAAGGGGAAGACAATTGAAAATGTTATCCCAAGAATAATTAATGTATTTGAGATGATTACGATGAAAAGTGAATCGAGAAGTAAGAATATGGACGCATTTGCTGCAAAGATCACTGCCCAAACTCCGGTAACTATGTTGTTAACAGTTAGAAATAACTTCTCCTTCCAATAGATCTCTGGATAATCTCTCTTTGCAACCTGAAGGGTGTAGGGTTGCTTAACGATTAGTGAGAACGATGCCATCAGAAATAAAGCAAAGTATCCGAGAAAGCCGCTTTCCTCAACAAATACGTTCAGGTTAAAGATGAATGTAACCACTACAGCTATGCTAAAATAGAGAAGAGAAGTAAGATCCATTAGATTAAAATCTCCTTTATAGACTTGCGGGATTATGAGCATTAGAGCGATAATTAGGGGAATAGTTATTCCTAGTATGTTTCCCATACCGCATAATATCCAGTAAACAATCCATGGAGCAAAAGAGACAAGTATATAGAGCATACCCGGTATTTTCATGCTACTTTTCATATCTTCTTCATCTATTTACGCTTTCGATCCCGTCAACTTTTACTTAAGTTTTTCTTTTTATGTCTATGGCTTAGTTTCTATTCTCTTATGCATGTATTAGACTATATCCTTGATAAGATATCAAGTATATATATTCAGGTTTAACAATTATCCATTAATTGAGAAGGCTTATACAGTTATGCTTTATATTGCTGGTTTAATTCTTAGAGACCTATCTGAGAGGTATAACGTATGCTTCCTGGGGAGAGTGTTAGGGGATGGTTCCATAGATTCTCAAGGATATTCTCTATGGAGAAGAGGTTTAGGAGGGCTATAGCCTTGGATGAGACCGTGGTAAAGCTTCATGGTCTTAGAGCATATGTATGGTCTGCTGTAGACATTGATTCAGGGGAAATACTAGCGATCNAGCCTTCATGGAGTAGGAACATACTCATTGCTATGAAGTTTACCAGGATAGTCTTAGATAGATGTCTGAATAAGCCATTGATAATAGTTGATAGAGGATCATGGTATAGGTGGGCTCTAGATAGGATTGGTCTAAAATATCATTATCAGAGGTTCGGTTTAAAGAATACTGTTGAGAGATTCTTCGGATACTTAAAACAGAGGATAGAGAGATTCTATAACAATATAAATTATAAATACATGGAGGATTAAGTCGTTAGAAGACTATAACATCAACAATTATATTAAGAAAGAATAATAAAAATCGCTCTTAATCAGGGAGTTTGTTGGTAGGCGTAGGGTTGATTTCCCGCTTTATCTAACCCTATTCTATGTTGGCAGAGCTTCTGAACCTATTCGTATGTGAGGTATCAGCCGCTAGGTTTCTAAGGGAGGTTTGATGGGCTGAAGGCATCCGCTGCCCCTACTGTAGCTCTGAAGCCATCATTAGATGGGCTTGGCATAGGCATGCTTATCAACGGTATCGATGTAAGGCATGTAGACGTACATTCAATGATAAGACTGGAACAATCTTCGCCTATAGCCGTATACCCTTAAATGAATGGCTATTCCTCGCATATCTTCTAGGATGCCTCCACATATCTATCCTGGAGGCTTCAAGAGAGCTTGAGCGTAGCTATGGGGCTGTCTACCGCTCAGCTAGGAAGATAATATACGCTATCCATAGATTTAGGGGTTTGAAGGCTGAGAGAGGAAGAGGCTCCTGGAAGAAGGATATGCCTCCAATAATAATCCTTGTTGAACGTAGAGGGGTGGAGCGTTACATTCCATCTACCGATGTAGAGAAAAGAACCATTGAAAAGATTGTCTCAAGACATGTAGAGCCTGGCTCCAGAATCTACACAGACAGCTTCACATCCTATACCATCCTCCAAACCCTAGGCTTAAAACATGAAAGAGTAAACCATTCAATAAGAGAGTATGCTAGATGAAACATACACATCAACAACTGTGAGAATAGAGCAGCCATGGCTGGCTGTCCATAGAGGAGTATCCAAGGACAACCTTGACTTATACTTAAGCTTCTTCCATCTTCAAAGAACCACAAGCAAACCCCAAACCTCCAAAAGATCAAGCTCATAATAAAAACTTAAACCTCCACCAACAAACTCCTTGATTAAGAGCGATTGTTTTAAACTAAATCCTAAGACAAAGAAATGGGAGCGTACAGGAAGAGCAGACATCCTCGGAAAGTATTGGGTATCGATTCCTACGAAGGAGGTCGTTTCTATAAAGAAGGCTCCAGCCTATGCTAGAACCCTTGAAGATTATGGATTATCATCTCTTCCTCCAAATACGCGAAATGGAAAGAAAGATACTTAGGGGCTGAGTGGTAAATGGAGTATTATATCGCTTTTAAAAAGCGGTACTGATAAAGTATAACTACTTATATTATACTTTAATGCAAAACTGATCGCTTCGATGCTTTGAAACTACCTTAGTTTCAGTATAACGATATTATCCTTTAAAAATTGGATAACTTCTTATCCTTTTACCTTAAATTCTCTATGCTTCAAGCATGAATATGAGTCTCAACGAACTCGGTAAGAGGGTTGCTTTGAATCTTGAGGGGCTTAAGGATGAGGTGTATGGGTGTGGTTTCAACGATGGTTATGAGTCTGTAGTCGATGATGTTAGGAATTGGGGGTCCATATATTAGTTCCTCGGCATAGAGGAGTTCACAGCACCTTACTTGAAGTGCGGTAAGCCGATGGTCTTCACGAACAGAAGCGAAGAGTTTTGGGAGAAGGAGATCAAACCAACCCTACTAAAGATGTTCTCCCACTGGATACACAGAGAATGCAAAGAAGGTAGTAGATAGATGCTAGAACAAAAAGTAACAAGGAGTGTTGCTAAAAGCAACTTTAGTAACATAAAGGGTTTAAATATGCTCGTTGGTAGAGTGTTGCTATATCGTTGCTATCCGTTGTTTGATTGTTGTTTGAACGTTGCTGGAGCGCATGGCAGAAGTCCTGAACGTCTCTCTTCTGAAGTTCAGGAGTTGGTGAATAAGGGGTATAATCCTAACTGGGATAAGAAATAAATGATTAGGGTATCTACCTTCATTCAAAAAGAATCCAACCCACACTTTTAAACCATCAGCTATAGGTCTCAAAAGATACGCTGATACTATAGTATCATACACCGCCTGACGAATCATAATATTCAAAAATAAGAACATTTCTCATTACTCTACTGATGTAATATATGCTACTGCTGGCTAAGCACCGATCAGAGCTGATCTGCTTCTCGACTGGGTTCGCCCTATTCCTGATCCTGTGGGGGCTGGTTGTCGATGGGATAAAATTGGAGGGGCTCGCTAGAACGGTGCTGGGGGCGATTGCTGGGCTCGGATCCCTAGGTGCACTACTTGGTTTCATGCTGATGGCGGACAGATCTTGGCGAATGGGGAAGCTCGATGAATCGAAGCGGAAGCACGGCTGGCTAGGATTCCTGGGATTTCTGGGCTTCCTGGGAATGAATGCGTTCAGGTATCACGATCCCACATCTCTCTGCTGGTTCTGCCTGTTCTCGCTATTCTGGCAATTCGGCTACTTCGAGAGCAGGCTCCGACACCTATGCAACCTAGGATTGCTGGGCGTGCTGCTGCCCACCCTCTACGTGATCGGGTTGTTGGATGTGTAGAAATTTGTGGGATAATCACGGCTCCTGCTGATCTTGCCTCTCCAGATCCAGATTTCCTAGAATTCAGCCAATCCTAGCCTGGAAGCTGAGCGGCATGGATCAAGCATCTTAAATACAACTGGATTTAGGATGAGTTTGTTCAAGCTGTTTGCTAGATGTGCTGTAGTATTACCTTACTCAACTTGGAACCAAACTAGACACTCCACTCTCCTTATACTGCTATTTATCCTTTTAAATAGGATCGGACAAGGAAGAAAATACGCTCAATAAAGTCTCTGGTGTCTAAAGCCCCTGACATCCATGAGGGGAAGGCCCTATATTCCCTCCTGGATTCGTCGCCGAAGATATCCTGCAGAAACTTCATGGAGTCTCGCCAAGGCCTACCCTTTAAAGACGTTTTGATGTTATCACCCCAGAATCTGTTTAAGATGGAGGCGACCCTATTAATAGCGTGCGCCTTTTGAAGGGGGCTAAGACTTTGCCAGCTCCACCTACATCGCGTCACGATCAGGCTTCCGGCCGAGATGGGGTCTCTGATACTGAATGGCGGGGATAAGGCGGACTTCTGGGCCTATGTCAGGATGCGGGATGGCAGGGTAGAGATCCATGAGTGCCGAGACCCCCAGAGGAGCCTCCTAGAGTTCATGTTCAACATTATCCCGTTTGGGGAAGTTATGGGTTCTAGGTCTCCGAATTATAAGAGGGGTCAGAGGTTCTGCACAAACTGTAGGACGGCATTCTACATGAATCTCGAGAGGTGCCCGTATTGCGGGTGCATTTTAAGGTCTTCTCCGAGGGGCGGCAAGAGGAAGGATGCCGAGAGGCGGTATATCGACCCCATGAGATACGGGATCATGGTCGAGGCTTAGGCCATGAGGATTGAAATCCCGCAGGCAAAGAGGCTCCTGAGGGGGCGATGGGGGATGTCGGGCTTCGGATGCCCCCTATGCTGGTATTATCACCATAATAGGAGAAGGCTCAGGGTCGTGGCCAGCATCCCCTACGAGGATTGGATTAGGGAGATAGGAAGAGGGCTTGAAAGCG
>Ga0065719_106775_pt1 | contig 11518 bp, 9 predicted proteins | sample GBSCel85sediment_FD_59106 | JGI IMG/M metagenome (GOLD analysis project Ga0065719, IMG submission 59106) | Hot spring sediment microbial communities from Great Boiling Spring, Nevada - Cellulolytic enrichment CS 85C v3 (version 3) | ecosystem: Environmental > Aquatic > Thermal springs > Hot... | reverse complement strand
GCCAATTAATGTGTTCCTCGCTTAGGCTATAGCCTTTCGCAATCCTGGCCGCATATCTTGGATTATATTTGAAAATCACTTGCAAATACGGAATCACCTCGGCCTTAACTGTTGCTTTGCTTGTCAGAAGCCTTGAGGCAAGGTGTTCAGCCAACGCCTCCCTCACCTCTCTCGACCTCTTAGTCTCGCTCAACTGCTTCTTCCTTACAGGGGCTTTGAAAGGTTTGAACTTATACTTGTAAATTTTTCTCGCAAATGCTACGCCGGGCCCCATCATGTCATACATGTATGATAAGAGATCCCACTGTCCCCTGCTCTTTATCCTGCCGTAGTAGACATCGGCCCTGCTCAAGGCTTCATACGCTCTAGCCACTTCCTCGGGGTCCTCGTAATACGTGGGAATATGCTCGTTCAACCACAGGAATAATTCATCATAATCAAGATCAGTTGAGGTAAGAGCGTCTTTTGCCTGGAATATGTATTTAGCGTTAAACAGCTTCTGCAACGCCTCGTAAGGAGCATACTGCCTATCCCTATAGGTGGTTAGGGATTTTACGAGATCAAAAGTTACCTTCCTATATGTTTCAGCAATTGCTTGGAGATCGTTAATAGCGCTTCTCAAATCCCCCTCACTCTTCTTAGCGAGCTCTTTAAGCGCTTCATCGCTACAATCGATTTTTTCAGCACTGCAAATCCTCTTCAAAGCTGCTACGACATGGGTTTCTGTCAATCTCTTCATAGGTATTTCTAACACGTTTTGGCGTAGAGGTAAAAGATTCTTAGAGTACGGGTTGTTAGCCGTCATCACTACAGGGTTCTTAGAAATATTGATCAACTCTATGATTGCTTCAATACCTCCCTCATCAGCCTTCGTGTTGATTCCGTCAACCTCGTCGAGGAGAATTATTTTCAACTTACTCGTTAAGCCTGAAGTCTGAGCAGCAGTCTTCGCAATCCTCTCAATATCGCTTTTGCGCCGGAAGTCACTAGCATTCATCTCAAACAACTGATATCCCTTGCTCCTGGCAACAGCCTCCACAAGGCTTGTTTTCCCGCATCCCGCCGGCCCATGCAAAAGGGCAGCCTTCTTCTGGCCCGGCTTACCCCAGTTCTCCAACCAGTTGAGAAAAGTCTTTTTAGCCTCTTCCTGGTTAACTACATCATCTATTGTTTTCGGCCTGTACTTGATAATCCATGGCAATGCTGAGCTCAAGACTTCACCCTGGCTTAAATTTCTTACCGATCAAGGTAAGCCTTGCTAGAAGAGTGTTCAACTGTATCTCGTCATCAGCTCCTTCGACAAGCCTAAACTGTATCTCGCCTACGAGATCAGCTATCACAATCTTTATTTCATCGGGAATCTTGATATCGCTACTGAAAATCTCCTTGTGTATTTGCTTAACAACGTCCACACCGCTTAACCCATACGTGATCATGAGAGTCCTAAGCTTGTTTCTCGCCTCAGCAAAGTTGCCTGAGAGGGCTAACTGTATCATCTCGCGGACCTCACGTGGATGCGCAAGCCCGACAACCTTGTAGACGTTCTCAACAGTTGCCTCACCCAATGCTGCTGATGCTTGAAGAATGTTTATAGCCCTCCTCATATCTCCTTCGGAGAGTTCGAAAATAGTGTTTAACGCGTCCTCATGGCACTTAACCTTTTCATTACTGCATATGTATTTTAATCTTTCAACAACATCCTCTCTTTTCAACGGAGTGAACCTGAAGACAGCCGTCCTACTCTGGATGGGCTCTATGATCTTGCTGGGATAGTTACGCTATCAAGATAAACCTTGTTGATACGGTGTAAAGCTCCATAAGCCTCCTCAAGGCTTGCTGGGCATCTGCAGTCATGTTATCTGCTTCATCCAGCAGTATTATTTTAAAGGGGACATTCCCCATAACGCGCGTCCTGGCGAATTCTTTAACCTTACTCCTAATAACCTCTATACCCCTCTCATCTGAAGCGTTAAGCTCCAGAATATACTGTCTGTAATTATCCCCATAGAGATCGTGGGCTAGGCAGTGAGCCATCGTTGTTTTCCCGGTTCCCGGTGGCCCGGCGAAAAGCATGTGTGGCATGTTCTTGTCTGAAACAAACTTTTTAAGCCTCGTCACAATCTCAGACTGGTTAACAACCTCATCCAGGGTCCTCGGCCTATATTTTTCAGTCCATAGAAGCTCCATCTCGCTCAAATACTCCACCTCTGCCCAACGGTTTAAATCTAATTCTATATTAATGGATTGATTGGTAAATAAAGGAATTTCCACAAATTACTGTCTAAGGGCTGTTAAATTGAGCGGTCTACTCGAATTAGTTGAAGAATTAGTCTTCAAGTTTATGAACAGGGATTTTCAAGAAGAAAGCGTGAAGATTGAAGTAGTATCTGATGGTTTGAAAATTTTTCTCGAGGAAAGCTACGTAGAGTTGATGAAAGGCTCAGAATACACTGTGCCCAGGTGGATGGCTTCAAGGCTTGAATCGATGAACGTGTGTAGAGTCAAGGAGCCTGATGTAACCGTGGAGAAATTATCTCAAATAGTTTATCTCGAGGAAACCCAGTCAAGGAAGCCACAGTTAACCAAGCTGAACGGGTACTTCTACAGTAGGTTGAAACAAGTTATCAGCAAGCTCGAGGAAGGGTTGAGAACAAACCCTGATTGGAGAACCCAGACTGAAGCGCTCAAAATGTACAGCGAGCTCTACGATGCACTAACCCGTGAAAGGATTACGAAAATTATCAATCTCCTAAACCTGATGGACATTCCGCAGGATATTAGCGAAAAAATGAGCGAGGAGGAGAAGCAACTATACCTTGATTTGAAAACCATTCTCAACCTACATCTTAAAAATCTCCGCATGAGGGGGAAACATGGAGGTACAGTCCTCAAAGGATAAAGAATTCGACTCTTTAATAGAGTTTCGCAGATTCCTTGAAAGATTTCAAACCAGGGATGGTGTTGCAAAGTATCAGGAGAGAATAAGGCACATGGTATACATGAATCAAAGAAGCCTTGTCATCGACTTCGACGATATCATCCTTTTCAACAGGGAGCTCGCCAGGTTTATCTCCGAGAACCCTGACAAGGGCTTGGAGATCGCGAGTCAAGCCATTATGGAGATAATGAGGAAGAGCTATCCTGAGTATGCTGAAACCGTTGAGAAATTCTACCCTAGATTCCGCAACCCCCCTAGGATTTTCAAAATAAGAGAGTTGAACAGCGAGCACATCGGCAAGCTCGTCGCTCTTGAAGGAATCGTTACAAGAGTCTCAAGAGTTGAGGCTAGGATTGTTAAAGCCTACTATAGGCATGTCGATCCGGAGACAGGGGAGTTGCACGAGTTCCTCTACCCTGAGGAGGGGGAGATGGGGGAGAGGTTGGAAAGACCTCCCTACTGCATACGCTGTCACCGCCCAGTTAGACTGGAGCTTGTGCCGGAGAAAAGCAAGTTCATAGATTGGCAGAAAATAGTGGTTCAAGAAAAGCCGGAGGAGATACCGCCTGGTCAGATGCCCAGGAGTGTTGAAGTAATTCTCACAGGAGACTTAATTGATGTAGCAAGACCAGGGGATAGAGTGATCGTTACCGGAGTGCTACGGGTAGCGCCAATAGCCTCCTTCCAGAAGCCGGTTGGGCTTAAACCATTATTCTCCTTCTATATTGATGCCAACCACGTCGACGTTCAGCAGAAGATTCTTGAGGAGATAGAGATTACAAGGGAGGATGAGGAGAAGATTAAGGAGCTTGCCAGAGACCCGTGGATCAGGGAGAGGATAATCGCGAGCATTGCTCCAGGAATATATGGGCACTGGGATGTGAAGGAGGCCATAGCCCTCCTCTTATTCGGCGGGGTTCCAAAGATTATGGAGGATGGGACGAGGATAAGGGGAGATATACACGTCCTCCTGGTTGGAGACCCTGGCACGGCTAAATCCCAGCTCCTACAGTATACTTCGAGAATTGCTCCCCGGGGATTGTACACTAGCGGTAAAGGGTCCACGGCTGCTGGTTTAACCGCGACAGTGTTAAGGGAGAAGTCAACCGGGGAGTATTATCTTGAAGCAGGAGCGCTGGTGATAGCGGATGGAGGAGTAGCATGTATTGATGAGATAGATAAGATGAGGGAGGAGGATAGGAGTGCTATTCACGAAGCCCTTGAGCAGCAGACCGTAAGCATTGCCAAGGCTGGAATAGTTGCCAGGCTTAACGCCAGGGCTTCCGTCCTAGCAGCAGGCAACCCTAAGTTTGGAAGATACGATCTAACCCAACCTGTAAGCAAGAATATTGACCTACCTCCAACTATTCTCTCAAGGTTCGACCTGATATTCGTCATTCAGGATATTCCAAACAAGGAGAGGGATAGGTTACTGGCGAAGCATATACTAGAGGTTCACAGCGATATCGAGAGGGCGAGACCGCAGATCGACCCACAGTTGCTGAAAAAGTATGTGAGCTATGCAAGAAGGTATATTAGGCCTCAGCTAACGCCTGAGGCCAAGAAGTTGCTTGAAGACTTCTATGTCAGTATGAGGATGGCATCCGTACCTACAGAGGCTGGGAAACCAACCGCGATAGCTATAACTCCCAGGCAGCTTGAAGCCTTAATAAGGCTTACTGAAGCCCATGCTAAGATGGCTTTAAAGCAGAAGGCAACTGAAGAGGATGCTCAGGAAGCAATAAGGCTCACCCTCAACACTTTGGTCAAAGTAGGGTACGATATCGAGTCAAAGACCCTGGACATAGATATTTTGGAAACAGGTATTTCGGCAGCGAGAAGAGAAAAAATAAAGGCTTTGAAAGCATTCATGGATCAACTATTAGATGAGGTTGGCGAGATAGAGAGAAGTGAGCTCATTAAGAAAGCGGTAGAGAAAGGCTTCGACAGGGAGCTGGTGCTCGAGCAGATTCAGAAACTAATTCAAAGCGGAGAATACTACATGCCGAGACCGGGTAAGCTGTCCAGGGTAAAGTAGGAAACAGGTTTAGTGAGAAAGAGATAACTCTGCAACATAACATCCGATTCTTGCATTCTCATAGCATTGTGAAACAATGAGAAATGTAAAAACAGTTACGTAACCCTCCATGGGGAGATCTCTACAACATTGACATCCTTCAATAACTTTTTTCCATCTAGGAACATCTCATATCTATCATTTACGAAGCCTCATTTTTCTTAAAATCAATTTTAACCTCCGTTGAAAGGTATTGTCAACACTATCTCATCCATGTCATTTAGAACCATATCTAGGTTGTGAGCTATTGAACCGTTGACCATAATGAGAATTCCCTGGTTTAATTTCCCGTTCTCGCTGAAAAGCCATTTAGCTAGTTCCCCATTATGGACGCATACGAGCTCTTCAAGTAGATCCCCCAGCTTAGTTCCCTTTTCCAGTACAATCTCTTCGCTCTCAACCCCTACTATTGATTGGATCAGCGGGGCCAAGTATCTTACTTTAATCCTTATATAATTCTTCAACAACATAGTCTAAACCCAACTCATATAGCTTCGCTGGAGTGGGTTTTCCTTCCTCGTCCCAGCCTGCCATCTCGTAGAAGAGTTTAACTGCTTTATCGAATTCTTCCTTATCAATTCTCTGTCCCTTCCTCGCTCCAAACTCTAAGCCCTCGAAGAATCTCTGTGGAAGCGTATCATCTTCCCCCGTAAATCCTTCGCGAATATTGAACGCTCTTGCAAGATTGAAAGCTCTCTCGCTCGCCTTCATCAAGCTCCATAGGCTCACACCCCATCCCGTTGCCGCGTTGACTATCTCGACTAAGTGGTTTGGTGTTAAAACACCTGCTGAGTGAGGCGTAAACACGAACTTACATATTCCTAAACAATCCTCGAGACCCCACCATAACATCCCGTAGTAAACGGCCCTAACCTTATCATGGTTAAGCGCGAGCCTGTTAACAGGCCTTGTCAGCCCGAGTGCCGTGTAGTGATGTGTTATTCTTTCAAAACTCACATCATGAGGAGCTTGCACGTGGTCTGCCCCGATCGGGGAAAGAGCATATTGTAACGCCACCCCCACCTTCCCCCTTGGCTCATGCATGGGTATTTCCTTAGACTTTACATGCATCGCGTATTTCTCAGCACCCCTGCCGATAAATTCCGCTGCCCTCCTCACCCCTTCAGCTAACACGTTGCCGAAGCCTTCACGCTTAACAATCATTTCCAATAGTTTCAGCATCCCTTCTGCACTACCAAACCTTAGCTCTAATCCGCCTGTTTCCCGCGTAGTAATGATGCCTTTCTCGAAAAGCTCCATCGCGAACGCCACTGCTACGCCAGCACTAATAGTGTCTGCCCCGTAGGCGTTGCATACTTCATTCGCCTTTGCTATTACGTTTAAATCGCTGATACCACACAACGGTCCGAAAGATGCTATGGTTTCATACTCGGGCCCCCCGTACGATGGGTCGGTCTCATACGGCTTTTCGGCCTTCACGTCTGGTTTACAGCGGATGGGGCAGGCGAAACATCCGGATTTTGAAACAAGTATAGTCTCATTCAACACCTCCCCACTCACCTTGTCTGCATCATCGAATGATCCTCCCCTGAAGTTTAACGTGGGAAGTGTTCCATCCTTGTTTAAAGGGGTCACAAGCTCGGCAGTACCATACTGGCTTCTTGAGACAGTGCCTGGTTGCTTCTTCCAGTTATTATTAAACCATTTAACGATTTCCACAAGCTTCTTCTCATCGTAAAAACTGACCGCTCTCCCGCCCGCTTTCACGGCTATGGCTTTAAGGTTTTTAGAACCCATAACAGCTCCCATGCCCCCGCGCCCTGCCGCATACCTATGTTCAAACATTATGTTGGCAAACCTTACCAGCTTCTCTCCAGCAGGCCCGATGCAACCAATCCTAGCTAAGGGCTCTCTCAATTCTTTCTTAATTTCTTCAACAGTTTCTTTGGTTGTTAACCCCCATAGATGGGTTGCATCCCTAATCTCCGCGCGACCATCTTTAATCCATAAGTAAACAGGCTTCTCGGAAACTCCTTCCACTACAACCACGTCGAATCCTGAGTGTTTAAGCTCTGGCGCGAAGAACCCGCCTGCTTCCGATTCACCATACGTTCCTGTCAACGGGGATTTCGCGGCAACAAGGATCCTGTTAACTCCGGGAATCGGTGTCCCAGTGATCACGCTCGTAGCGAACACAAGCTTGTTCTCCGGTCCTAACGGGTCAATTCCTGGTTTAAGCTCTTTAAAAAGAATATATGAGGCTAACCCTCTCCCGCCCAGGTATTCTTTATACAATTCCTCTGAGACTTCAATGATTTTTAAACTTCCATCGGACAAGCCCACGCGAAGCCATCTACCGTTCATGCCGTAGGCCAATACAAACACCATATTAAACATTGACTTCGGTCGTCTAAAAAGTGAAACAGTCATTAGACATTGAATACTCAAGGGGTTGAGAATTGTTTGGAGAATTGTAGATTATTGTAAAATTTGCAATCAGGCATTGGTTCTAATTATATTTCATACTTCATTGGAAACGATTAGATTATGCTTTACTCTTCAAGCCTCGGCTTGCCCTTGGTTAATTGAATTATATTGAACACGATTATAAGGAGCATTGCCACTGTCAATCCCCAAATAATAGGGGTCAACATGTTGGTTAATGCTTCAACACTTATGCCCGTCTGATCTATTGCAAAGATAACTATGACGATGTAAAAGAGAAGCCTAAGATACTCCGCGACCGGGGAAAGGAGCTGCATCTCGGTTCTGAGCTCGGAGCTCTTGTATATGTAACTTATGAAAACATCTGTCAGTATGAAGCCTACAATAATTATTATCAACGCCTTAACAAGTCCTACGATATAGATATTTAACAACTGTTGGGCCATGTCTGCTATTTCAATAAGCCCTAAATATTTTGAACCATAGTAAATCCCCAACACGATGAAGACAACGTAAAGAATCCACGACGATACTGTGCCAAAAAACTCCCCAGCAGACAATCCCGTGCGCTTAATTGCTCTCCCAAAGCTGAACCTTCTAAGCCACTCGTCAAAACCCAGTNTCTCAGAAGCCTTTATCACGAGTGCTTTGACGCCTTTCCCCAGTAGAAACCCTATGATGCCTAGGAAGGCGGCAAGACCTATCGCCATCGAAACATTAACAACCAAGTCAGGGGAAACATCCATTATGATAACACCCTTGTTGGAGACGCGTTTCAATCAATATTATTGACAGTAGGATATATAACGGAATAGTGGGTATTAAAACTAATCAGTGCTCTCGGGCTGGTTTTAAAAATGTACATCAGCTATCCCTCAAGGTTTGAAACATACGGTGCTGTCAAAATCTACGAGATCTCCAAGGTTTACTCACTATTCGCAATAGGGGCGGAGTGGAAGCCTGGAGTATACAATATTCCAGATTTCAAAGAACTTGAAAAAACCGCTGAGAAAACAGTCATAGTGGTGCCCTCNAAGAACGAGGACCCTATGGTCCTAGAGGGGGTTTTGAAGGCCATCCCGGTATACTCTCCTATAATACTAGTATCGGCCTCAACTCACGCTCCCTTGAACATGTTTANTGTTGAGAAAGATATTGCAAAAACTCTCTACAGAGTAACAGGGAGGCCCTACGATTATAGTGCATCAGCGAGACCCCGTGATCGCGGAGGAGTTGGGGCAACATATTCCGGGCATCTTGGATGAAGATGGATTGGTCAGGTATGGGAAGGGTGAAGGAATGTTGCTTAGCGTGCTACTAGCAGACGGAATGAACGCTGAGAACGTGGGATTCATAGACGCGGACAACTACATCCCGGGGGCGGTGCTCGAGTATGCTCTGACATACTACACTGCTTTAAACATGAGCGAGTCTGAGTACAAGATGGTTAGGCTCTCATGGGGTTACAAGGCGTGGAGCTCCACGGAGCTCTATTTTAGAAGGGCTGGGCGGGCTTCCGCAATCGTGAACAGTGTTTTAAACAAGATTCTCTCCCTGAGGAGGAAGGCTGAAACGGATATTGTTAAAACAAGCAACAGCGGCGAACACGCCATGAGCATAAAACTTGCAAAGGAGATGACCTTCGCCGGAGGCTATGCGGTCGAAACACAGGAGCTTGTCAGCCTTTTCGAAGCATGCTACGTAGGAGTTGAAGAAGGCTCGTGCCCGGCTCTACCCGGGAATATTGAAGTCTACCAGGTGGAGACCAGAAATCCTCACATACACTCTGAGAAGGGAGAATCCCATGTCATTGAAATGATTATCGAGAGCTTATCCGCAATCTACTATTCGAAACTAGTGGACGATAAGGGAAAGGCTTTGATTATTGACACATTAATGGACCTCTCATATGAAGGTGAACCCCCGCCTCCGCTAAGGTATTCAATACCAAGCTTGAATAGTAAGGATTTCCTGGACAAGGTTTTAGGCGAGAGCAAGACCAGTGTGGCGTATGGAGTGTAAGACTTTCAACGCCCTATGGCTAACCGATATAGATGATACACTATTACCAAGCAACAACGCATCCCCCCTGGTATTCGCCCGAATCTCCTCCTTCCTAAAAGTTCTCGAAAATTATTGCGTCCTGACTGTTCCGGTGACTTTCAAAACTAGGGCAGAGTTGGAAGAGCTCTCGAGAACGCTAAACTACTCTTTCAAAGCATATGTAGCGGAGGGTGGTTGCTCAGTCATCATTTCAGAAACCCTTGCAAACCCTTACCAATGGAATACAGAAGGTGGAGAGGGGGTGATAACACTGTGCAGGAACAGGTCAATGATGGACCCCGTTTTCCACAGTCTTGAGAGCACTTCCTGCAGGGATAAGTATGTTAAGCTGACAAGCCTCACCCCCGTGGAAGCCTCTAAACTTCTCAATACATCATTAAAAGAAGCTGAGAACGCTGTGAAAAGGGAGTTTACCGAGGTAGTATACTCCAGCAACAGTGAATGCCTCCAACTGATCGAAAAGGAAGCAGTCTCCCATGGATTCAAAGCGTTTAGAACACGCAGGTTTCTCCATCTTGGGGAAACCGGCAAAGAAGAGGCCGTCAAGCTCCTTCTAAACCTAATAGGATACAGGGTGAAGGGCTTAATTATATCCAGCGGGGACAGCCCGGCAGACGCCGGATTCCTCAGTATCGCTGAAATACCTATAATAGTCTCAAACAACCACACAGAATGGTTCAGAAAATACCCATATGTAAAAATCACGAACAACATCCCCTACTCTCTAATAGACATTGTTTCAAGACACATACTTTTGAAACAACCATTCTGGTAGAAACAAATAGAAAACCATGCATCGCGTTCAGCTCGCTTGCCAAAAATCTCATCCGAAAACATTGTGCATAACCATACTCGAAAAAATAGATGGTGGTTCTCCCACCCCTCGCCGACTAATTTTGCCTTATAAGAAGAGTGCGGCGGCCGGGATTTGAACCCGGGATCTCCGGCTTGGGGGGCCTGTCTTCAATGGGGATCAGTTCACGATCAATCCGTGTAGGTGTGAACTCTAATTCCATTTTGGATTCCCCTATTAGTTCAATGAAATAATACCCTCTTAAACGTGAACTATTATACGTGGCTTTAAATACCCCTCTTACTAGTTCTGGATGGTAATCTTGGGTAAGAGTACTGTTGAAATCATTAGTAGAGGTTTAATACCACTCGGCACTAAGAGAATTACTAGAATGACTAGTAGACCTGAACAAGAGAGGTACTTAGTGTACTTTAATTTCTTCTAGATACTTAATTATTTAAAATATATTAAAGTGTTCAGTGTTAAGTTTCTCATAACAACTCTCTTTCTTATCTTTAAACAGTCGAAATGAAATAACAGTTTTCAAGAGGACTCGTTCTCCGATGCTTTAGTATGTGGTTAAGATTCTACAGGAAACTGCAACTCATAAAATTCGCTATATACCGGTCTGAGCCGTTCTTTCCCCTTAATTAACTTCATAAAATATCTCATGGTACATAATATGTTGCTAAGATTCTAGGATGAATATCTCTTTAGTTAAGTATTTATTAGAATAATCCTATGTGGTCTTTCTAGTACAGCTGTTTTTAAGCTTATAGTTGCTGTAGAGGTGAGAAGTGTTAAGAAGGCATTTAATTCTACTGGTAAGTATACTTCTTTTACAATAAATACAGTCTACTGTATTAGTAAAAACAGAATATACTTATTTTGAAATTTTTTAAGAACTTAAAACATATGTACAATATATAGTAATGCATATTATAGCTCTATGGTTGTATACAGTGTAAGCGTGATAAGTATGTCATTACTGCTGAATATTAAAAGTATTGCTTATGTGAAAATAGATAAGCATAATAGCTGGATTAAAAAGAAATTTGATTACAGCTTGACGTCGAGCTCAACAAGATATACTAAGCTAGAAGATCCTAGAAGAGATAAACTCTTAAAACACATAAATGTCATTATTTTTAGTCCCAGAAGCATAAGTCATAGTAAAGCTGGGGGAGCTGAAAGATATCTCTATGAAATAATTACTCGCATTAAAGAAATTAGGTTTCTA
>Ga0065719_106774_pt1 | contig 11559 bp, 10 predicted proteins | sample GBSCel85sediment_FD_59106 | JGI IMG/M metagenome (GOLD analysis project Ga0065719, IMG submission 59106) | Hot spring sediment microbial communities from Great Boiling Spring, Nevada - Cellulolytic enrichment CS 85C v3 (version 3) | ecosystem: Environmental > Aquatic > Thermal springs > Hot... | reverse complement strand
GCTATTGTGGCATGAGTTACTTGTGGTCAACCTCAGTTTTGGGGTAGCACTCGTGCCATAACGGGATTGAGACCAACTTCTCATAGGTCTGAGACAGGAGTTCGGGCAAGACTTTCGTTTCGCCGATGACGGGCATGAAGTTGGTGTCGCCGTTCCAGCGTGGGACGATGTGGATGTGCAAGTGGTCTTCAATCCCTGCGCCAGCGCATCGCCCCAAGTTCATGCCGATGTTGAACCCATGTGGCTTCAGGGCTTCCCTCAGCACCTTTTCGGCAATTTGGGTCACCTTCATCAACTCAACCAACTCATCATCTGTCAAGTCCAACAGTGACGGGACATGCCTGTATGGGACAACCATCAAGTGCCCGTTGTTGTAAGGGAATGCGTTCAAGATGACGAAGCACCTCTCAAACCGAGCGACAATCAAGTTCTCTCTGTCTCGCTGTTCTTTCGGCTTCTCGCAGAAAATGCATCCTTTCTGCTCGTCTGCCTTCATCACATAAGCCAACCTCCATGGCGCCCAGAGAATTTTGAAGGGCATCAGCCATCACCCTTGGCTTTGAAAGGTTCGTTCATTCTAAGCGCCCATTCAATTGCCTCGGCAACCCCGTCCGAAGCGGGTTTCTCTGTGATTATGCCACCTGCTTTCTGGACTGCTTCTTTGATTTCGGGTTCAGCGTTAGCGACGGCTACAGGGAAAAAGCCATGTTCGCCGTTGAGCATGTCAAGGTCATTTATGCTGTCGCCAATAGCCATCACCCGTTTAGGCGGGATACCTAAAGTCTCTGCGAGGAACCGAACAGCCTTGCCTTTTGTCCCGTTGAGCGGAATGAAGCCGACGAAGACAAAGTTTCGGTTGACCGTCAACTCGGGAAAGGAAGTTGCGACCCCCTCAAGAAATTTTTCTGCTTGCCTTGCTTGTTCAACGGTCTCGTAGACGAGAGAGAACCAGCCAGCCCTTGTGTCCAAGACCCAGCGAACTGGCGGCAAACCGAGTTCTTTCAAGCGAACCAAAAACTCGTGGGCTCTTGGCAGGATGATTTCCTCAACGATTCGCTTTGCCTCGTTCAATCGTTCCTTGTTCCAACTCGCCATCGCTTCGTCTTCAACTACCCTGCCATTGACGACTCGGTAGCAATACTTTTCCAACGGGATGACGAAGTGGGGGATGGGTTTGCCGAAAGGTAGCCCGTGAACTTCAAGTTCAAGTGCAATTTCCCTCAAAGTTCGTCCCGTCGCGATGGCAATTTTTACGCCTGCTTCAGCAGCCCGCAGCAACGCTTGACGGCAGTTTTCGCTCAGTTTCGCAGTGCCGTCGCTCCAGTCAAGCAAGGTGCTGTCCAAGTCCATCACTATCAAGTCAAATCGGCGCATTGAACTCCCTCCAATCACGGCAGTTGCATCAGTTTGTGAACCTGAGGGACTATGCGGACATCCACCAATTTTTGTTGAGCCAAAGACGCAAGGCGCATTAAAAGTTCCGCGCTCGGTGTTTCGGTAACGAACCGAGCAGGTGTGACGGGTTGAAGAATCAAAGCCATTGGGCAAAGTTTTCTGAAATCGTTTTGGCTCATTTGAAGTTGCGCCAAGAGTTCAACGGCTCTCTCAAACTCACTTTCGTCAATGTCGGTCGTGACGACAATTTTAACGCATGCTTGGACGGGCGCTTCTGCGACCAGTCTCAAAAACCGCTCAGCCTCAACCCAATCCAACGGTTCGCCAGTGGTTGACGGCAACTTTATGTCCGCAGCCACAGCGTCAACGAAGGGCAAAACCTTTTCCAACCTATCGGGCAACCCGCCTTCGGTTTCCAACAAAATGCGAAAGCCTAACCCTTTCAGCATCGCACCAAGTTCAGCCAGAAACTCGGCTTGAAGCAAAGGTTCGCCGCCAGTGAATGAAACCCAGTTGGCAAAATTTCCCTGTCCCGATGCTTGCAGCACCCATTCAGCGACTTGCTGGGCAGTGATTGGGTTGTCAACCGTAAGTTTCGGTTCGCCCCTTCTCCAACCCAACCAAATTCTCGCTCGCTTTTCAGCGACAAGGGCAAACTCGGTGTCACAGTATCGGCATCTTCGGTGGCAACCTGTCATACGGACGATAACCATCGGGATGCCAACCCAAATCCCTTCGCCCTGCAAACTCAAGTAGATTTCGCTCAGGTTTCCTTTCACCGAAACTTTCATCGGTTGGCGTTCAGCAACTGCCTGTTCGCGAGTCACAATCGCTTCACCTCATTTTTTCGGGACACCTTTGTTTGCAAAAACAAGCAGGCTTTCATCCCCACTTGTCCAATCTTTGCTCGGTCATCGTCCTTTTAGCCTTCAAAAAACTTTATCGCCAAAACGCCCCTTGCTACATTTGACCGACGGATGCACTTACTCACGCGACACCTGAACACCTTCCTGAAGTCCTCGGATGACTTTAGGGCAAAAATCGGCGACCAAACTCACCTGACCGCTTCGGGGCTGCAAAATTGCCTTTTCGCCCTTGTGATTGATTACAGTTACTGGCTTCCCTGATGTCAACCTCAACCTCACCGTTAAACCTTTCACTTCCGTCCAAACTGTCAGCAAATACTCGTTGTCATAGCGACGGAAAAGGTAGGCGGTGATGTTTTTGTCGCCCAAATCCAACTTGCGGGCAAAGGTTGCACCATCCAAATTTTCGGCAGCAACTCGGCACTCCGCCTGAACATCGTGGCGATAACCGATGCTGCTGGCATCATAGTTCCACGAGAACAAGAACACTTTCTCGCATCCCAAAGCCAAAGAATGAGCCACCGCTTTCAATGGTGAAAGGCGAAGACCGCCGTCAGTGCGAATGTGGGTTGTTGCACCTTCGGGCAAGTAATCGCAAGTTATGCCCGCACCTTGTTCCGTGTTCCAGATGGGCTTATTGATTTTGGCTTCACGCATCGCCTTCAAGTAATCTTCCATGCCCGCTGCATGTTTTGGTGGGGCAAGTGGGTAGTGAACGCTCAGGACATCAAAAAGGTCAGGACGACGAACGAGTTTGCGTAAAACATCGCCGTAAGAGTTGGGCTCAACCAATCCGCGAAAGAGTTCGCCAGCAACGATGATGGCTTCGGGTTGAGCGGAACGGATTGCCGCAGATGTCCACTCCAGATAAGCCATGTAATCTTCTGCTGAGCCGCGAAAGTAACCGCCACCGTCAGGTTCGTTGCCGATTTGCCACGCCCGACAATACGCTCCGTAGCGACGAACAATTTGTCTGACAACTTCTTGCCACTTGGCTCTGTCCTTTGGGGGCGTCAAGTTCAAAGTCTCATCCCAATCGGCGTGAGGTCCTTTCGGGTCGCGTGAAATCCAGTCGGCTTGACCGAGAAACTTCAAAAGCAAGTGAAGCCCTGATTGACTGAGAACTTTCAACGCCACTTCAAAGTTGCCGTAGTTGAACTCATAAAAGCCGTTCACGGGGATTGATGCGACTCAAGGGTATATCTGCCTGAACCCAACCGAATCCTGCTTGTTTGATAGCAGCAGCGAAAGAAGGCAACTCTTTCGGGTCTTTGGGCAGCAGAACGCAAACACCCAAAAGGGGCGTTTTTTGATGGTGCGGCAACAAGCCCTTGATTTTCGCTAACTTGACTTAGCCAACAACTTAGGGCGAAAAAGAGAAAGNCTGCAAAAGTCAAAATTGAAGCAGCAGTTTTGAAGCGCATGATTTGATTCCCCCTCAAAGTGCCAGCCTTGCCCAAATCAGGGCTGACAGGAAAAAAGTTTGTAGCCTTTGCATCTGCGTTTGCAAGAGGTGCGAGGTTGAAATTCAACAGCGTCAGCAGAATTTCTGCGAGTTCAAGGAAACCAGCGGCGATACTTTCGCACCCTTTCGCCGTGTTGTCGCAATATCTCCCAATCATCGTCCGTTGGCGCTCGCCAGTCACTCAGCAACAGCAAGTTTTCGTCCAGTTCCTTTCGGTCAGAAGGAGACATTAAAGCGACGCTAACGGCTGGATTAGCCAAGGCGAACCGATACCACTCACGGGCAGGAGGGGGCGAAAAGTTTGGTGGGTCAAAAGGTGTCGGCTTCATCAACTGACCCCAACGGGTGCATGTGTAAGCGATGACGGGCAAGTTCAACCGCTGCGTTACAGGGAAAACATCCCTTTCCGCTCCAGTGTGGGCGGCATTGTAACGAATCATCAGCAAATCCAATTCACCAGTCTCAGCGATTTTCGCTGCCAACTTCCGCTGATGTGAAGTCAAACCGATCAGCCGAACCAACTTTTGTTCTTTCGCCTTACGCATCGCATTTAAAGCGCCACCCTTGCCTGCAATTTGCTGCCACTCACTCTCGCGCTCAACATAGTAAAAGGTCACCACTTCAACTCGGTCAGTGTGCAAACTTTGCAAAACCTGTTCCAACTCCCGCCAAGCATCGTCTTCCGTTCTGGCTTGAAGTTGGAAGGCGATGACGAGTTGGCTTCGCTTTTTGCCCAATTGCCTGATAGCCTCGCTCATACCATCATCAACACCGCACCAGTTCCAGTAGTTGATGCCATTTTCAAGAGCGTGGAAACAATCTTCGGCAGTTAGTTGACAGTGGTCGCCCCTTGTCGCTAACCCAAGTCGGCACACGGTCGGCAAATCTTCTGCCAAACGAACCCATCTTTCCATCCGTTGCCAGCACCTCACAGCATTTCAACATTGCAGGCGATAAACTCAACTCACCTGTTTTCCTGTATCACGATGACGGCAGTCCCCTTCGCTGGCAAAGAAAGTCTCAGTCGGTTTCCTTGTCGGTGCTCAAGTTTTTCTCCCAAAAGTGATGAGACCGAAAACTTTGTCAACTTCAAGGTCGTCAGTTCCAACTCAATTGTCGCATCCACATCCTTTTCTTCTGGGTTGTGAGCGACAAGGTAGATTTTGCTGCCACGACCAAACCGTTCAAGCCTAACTGTCGGCGGATTAGCCCTTGCGCCAGTTATGGGCTCCCAACCTGCTTCTGACAACTGTTGAAACAATGGGGCATACTTGCGCAAGATTTCCAAATCGTTTCCGTGTCCAGGGAAAATGCCATGCAATAGATGCCAAGCCACTTCCCACTCTGGACGGGGTTTGTAGGGTAAGTCAGTGCATGGTTTTCGGTAGGCGATGGCTCGGATGAAATCAGGGTCGGTAAAGAAGGGGTGTTCGGCTCCAAAGATGTCAATGTAGGGTGCTGCAAAAGTAAGCCAGCCGGGCGGTGAGCCCCAAGCACAGTTCGCCATGAAAACCATGCCCTTAGGATGAAAAAGTTTTGACAGTTCCTGCAACCATTCAACCGTCGTGAAGAAAGCGACTTGAACGGGTTGGTGGTCAAGAGCCGAGAAACTCAGAGGGAAGCGAGAATAGCGGAAATGCTCGCGGCGATAATTGACACGAATTGCCTCACCATAACCCCCTAACGAGTCCAAAGCGAGACCATCATATCTCGCTCCCAACTTTTCCATCCCTTCCAGTGCAGGCAATATGACCCGGTGGATGTTGAACCAACCTTTCCCCTTAGGCAATGTGGGCACGAGATTGCAAGACAGGATAGCACCCCAACGCTTTCCCATCCAAGGATATTGTGCAATGCTACAATAAGGTCGCCCAAAAGCGTCATAGTTGAGGGATTGCAAGACGACTTGAGCCGTTTCCTGAATGCGCTTTTGGACATCTTCGTCTGTATGAGCCAGTGGGTAAACCCGATAGGAAGTTGCCGCCACAACTGCTAACTCCTTTTGGTCGCCGTCCGCCAACTTTTTCAACCGCTCAACAACTTCGTCAAGGGTCGGTGCTCGTTCAAAGTCCTGATGGCTTTGTTGGTAAGTCTGCGACTCAATGTAAAAGAGCGCGTAAACGCCGTGTTCGTTGTCCCATTTCACTGCTGCTGAATCCCTTGGACCCCAATGGAAAGCGAAACCTGCCTCAATAGCGCCCTTTGTCTCCGCCATGTTGCCCCAAACATACCAACCGCCTTCCTTCTTCACCCGCTTAACGAAAAATTGCGGGAAGAAATCGTAGTAGCGTTGAAGTGCTGACCTGAAACCCCATTCAGGGTCGCAACGATAAAGCAAGATGCGGAAAGGCGCTTCCCAAAGGGGGCTGCCGTCCATGCGCTTTTCGGGCACTAAACCGAAGTCAAGGGCTATGTAAAACAGGGAAAGTCGCGGGTTGTAAGCAATTCGGTGAACGACAGGTTCGTCCATCCGAACTGCCAAAGTCAATCCACCTTGCCCTGGCAAAGTCAGGACACCTAACGGGTATTTGGAATGAGCACCGTTAAGTCCATAATGGACGCCCCTTTCAAGGTAATGCAACTCGCCGCTTTCGTCGGGTTCGGTGCGGGCAGTTGACATGCTGTCCCACCACTGCCATTTGCCTTCAATGACGGGCAAAGCGAAGTATACGGTGACCGCCCTATCTTCTCCCTTCAAGTCAGTGACTTTCCCGCTGATTTCTATGTAGCCCCCGACGCTTTTGTAGGTGGCGGAAACCTCAAGCCCCAATTCCTTCAATTTCGCCTTCTGCTGGACTTCCCTTCCGACCCGCTTAACCTCGCCACCAACCATTGTGGGCGGTTTGTCAACTTCGGTGACATCGCGCACCATCAACCCTATCGGGATTTCTTGCCCTGTCCTTCCCAAAATCTTCCCACCCACGCTGATTTGAATCACTTCTCCGCGATTTCCGATGACCAGCCGCAAGCCGTCGTTCGTCTCCACTTTCTCAGCGGCTTTCCCGACTGCGCCTTTCATTTGAGTTCGTGCGAAAATCAAACCATCAAAGACGAGCGTTTCGCCACCGAAAGCCTCCAACACAAGCGATGCCACCTCCCACCGGAACTTGTGGGGTTTTGCGGGCGGAGTTTCGTAAAGGTAGAGGTCAAATTGGTGGATAGTGGCGCGGTTTATACCCGTCAACCATTTAGCAATCACAACCCAACGACCTACGGGAACAGTCTGGTGAATTACTTGCTGCTTCATTGGGTTGCCGGGGTAATCTGGCAACCGAGTTTGCTCATCGTAGAAAACGAAGGCAAGGTTCTTGAACCGGACCGNTGGGTCATCGCAGGTTACGCGAACTTTGGCGTAAATGCGCTGGTAGGGACGCCAGTCTTGCGGTGTCGGGAAAGTGCGGCGGATTTTGGGGAAGTCCTCCTCGCCACCATCGGCTTCAATTTCCACCAACAAATTCCCATCCACTTTTTGCACACTCATTTTCGTCCCGCCTCGGTCAATGCTCGCCGTCCAATCCTTTGGTTCACCCAACAAATCTAACTGTTGCGCTAAAGCCACCGATGCCGAAAGCAAGGCGCTGACAAGAATCGTCCAGACCCTCACTTCCCTGCACCTCCTCTGACGGAACAAAACTCTATGAAAAGTTTGCGTGCAAGATGGAAGGTTTGGCTATTTAGGCTTTTGTCAAGGCAGTAAGTCACGACACCGTCGCATCTGCCACCTTTCCACATCTTAAGGCACATTTCAAGCCACTGGGCAATTCGTTCAGGCGTTGCTGGGGTCGCCGTGACGGAGACGAAACTCGTAAGGTTGGGCTGCAGTCATGACGATGAAGGGGATGTGGAAGCGCCCCTGACCTTGAACGATGTTTTCGCCAAATCCTGCCTCAAAAGCGCCACGCTTTTCAACTTTCCATTTCTGCGGTTCGGTCAAGTCAGCCTCAATTTCAAGCCCATCCACCTGAAGGTCTTTCAAGCGCCACCTAACCCCGAAATTGCTCACTCCCTTTTTGTCAAACAGCCTGAAAGCAATTGTCACCACTTCCTTGCCCCTAACAAACTCGCTGACATCAACGACAATCTCTTGCCATTGCCTCGTCCCGCCAGCGACATCTTCTTCCCAAACCACATTGCCGTCAATGAGCAACTGCTTGAAGTGATAGCCTGAGGTTGGACCGATGAAATCGTCTCGTTGTCGGAAGCGGATGATGTGCTTTTCTTGAGGCAAGACTTTTGCCCTTTGCGAGACAGCGACAAAATCTCCCGGCGATGAAGGCGTTCCCCAAGGGTAACTCAGTTCGTCGGGAAAAGCGACATCGTTCAAAATTGCCCACGCTTCTTCAATCTCGTCGGCATCTTTCGGGTAAGCGACCACAACACCATCAATGACCTGACCATATTCGTCCACAAACTTGCGGTTGATTTCAGGGAAATACATCAGCGGCAGGAAAGCGAGGCGTGGGTTGATGGATTTCGCTCGCCCCTGCATCTTTCGGACATATTCGGGCGTGAAAAATTGGCGGTTTGCGTAAAAATCGTCAATGACCCAAGCCGTCAGGTTGGGATGCTTCAGCGACAACTTGGCAATCTCTTCAGCCCAACGGATGTAGTCAAGGCGGAATGGCTCAGAATAGAGTTTCGTGTAAGGTGGGCTTTCCGATGGCGGCACAAGGTAAACCCAAACTTGAATTCCCGCTTCAGCGGCTTTGGGCAAAAACAGGTGCAAATCGTCCCAATCGGTGGGTGCATGCCAAATTAGCCAAAAATATGTGTTGACGCCCAACTCCTTGAGCCGAGCAACCATCAAGTCAACATCAACTCGCCCATCAGGGCGACGCAACTCGGCATCGTAGTCAGAGATGATGTCATGTAACGGTGCAGGTTTACCGAAAATCTCGCCAGCCAACTTGTCCGCAGCCATTAGCATCTTTTGACTGGCTTTCGGAGCAAAGAAAGCGATGCCCGGCATATCGGGCGCTTTCTGGCGAATGAAAGTCATCAACTGCCGAAGGGCTAAACTTGAGTTCACCCACTGCCCGACTTTTTGCCATTCCTCTTTTGAAGCGGCATCGTTGATGCCGAGGGCGATGACCGTCTTGTGAATGATACCTGCTTTCCGCACCGTTGAAATTCGCTCTTCAATCCAGCGCATGTATCGTTGCATCTCAAAAGGGACGCCATAAGTTTCCAAAAGGACAAGGTCTGCGCCGTCACGGTAGCCTTTCAAAAGTTCGTCCGTCAATCCGCCAGCGTGCCAGACAGCAACGAACAAATTTGGGCAAGCCTTCTTCAACGCAATTAAAGCCCTCGACTGCTTTAGCGTCAACTTCTGGGCTGACATGCCCAATTTCGTCAATGGCGATGCCCACATAACCTTGCCTTACAGCCGACGCCCAGTAGTCAATCAACTCCTGCTCGCTCTTTTCATGAGGATAGCCCATCCATCTCAAAGGCGTGATGCCTTTTTTCAGCCAAGATGATTGCTCGTATTCGGGTCTTCGCTTCAACACATCAGCGCTATATTCGTCTTGCGGCGTCCAAACCTGCGGTGTGATGAAAGTTGCGTTGGCGAGTTTTTCTGGCGTTGAGCACCAAAAGAGAATGACGGGCTTTTTGCGACATTGACTGAAACACTTTGTCGCCATTGCCGCCAAACAAAGCACCAACATCAAAATTCGCATTTTCATCACCCCGACACTCGTTCATGCAATTCCAAAGCCAATGAGGGGCAATTCAGCGGGAACAAGCCGTTGTTTCAATGTGTCAACCTTTAAACCTAAACTTTGCAGTGTCACCCTACCAAGTAAAACATCCGTTTCTGGTTCACCGAAGACGCAAATTGTGTAGGTCATTTGCCCTTCCACTCTCACAACTGCCCATGCCATGTCCAACTCAACGACTCTTCCGTCAGCGATTCGGAAGCGGCGGCGAAATTGAGGCGTGATGCCTAATCGCTCCAAAACATCCTTTGGGACAACAGTGTAAGTTGCCCCAGTGTCCACTAACGCCTCAATTTGCTCAAACCTACTTTGGTCCATCGGTCCAATTTCAATGGTGACGCGAAAAGTTGCCACTTTGTTCACCTCCCTTTCAAATGTTTGCTTTTACCCCTTACCACTCTTGGGCAAAGTTGGCAACTGAACGAACTCACTCATTTTTAGTTTGCGAAGTTTCCATTTCGCCTTCTAAAGGGGATTGGAAGGATACATTTCATGATCGGTTTGAGTTGGGCGAAGTTATACCTTGCCGATATTTCCGCTGGAATAGTTCCAACCACTCAAACATAAGTTGGTCTCTTAGTGTCTTGCTTTTGAGGCACTCATCGGGTGTCTTGCCCCAATAAAAACCCAGCCAACCAGATGCAATTTCCTTTGAGCGCTCTATGAACTCTTCTACTTCCTTGACAGAACACCTTAGAGGGAAAATCTCTTCAACCAAAACTGGCTTTCCTACTGAGAAGCCTTTTAGGGTCTCTAAGGCTTCATCCAATTTCCCTTCCTCAGGGTAGATGTGCACTGCTATGAAGTCAAGGTCTTCCGATATTTGTTCAGGCACAAATCCAGAAGTGAAACCGGGTTTCTCAAGACTCCACGAGACCAGACCGACGGTGACCAGATGATGTTCATCGTGCTTCCGTATAGCAGTTAAGAGATAGCGTATCCACTCTTTTGCTACTTCTACCCTTTTTCTCCCCTTTGTGCTCAGTGCGATGTATTGAGTGAAATGCATCCCCTCTAAGGGAGAACCTAACCAATCGCTTCGCTTTTCCTCTTCACCAGGAACAAGCGGTTCGTTCATTAGGTTATAGCAAAAGACAGCCGTGCTGCCAGCACAAACCGAGGCAACCGCTTCCCAGAAGACTCCCTGAGCCTTCCATCGCTCTTCCTCAGAGAGGTTGTTATACCAAGAAGGCACTTCGTCTTTACGGTAACATCCCAGACCCGTAATGTCCAAATAAACCTTCAAACGCTCTGCTAATTCAATTAACTGCCTGAGCCTGTCTAAGGCTCTCCAATTGGGTCTATCCAACCCGTTCATGAATTTTCCGAACTGTAGATGAATACGGACTACATTTGCCCCAAGTGCTTTCATCTCCTGAAAATCTTCTTCAACTTTTGACCATTCGGTCTCCCAATAGTCCTCTATCAAGCGTCCATTCTCGTCATGGTCGTAATTGAATCCCCAAGGGACGAAGCGTCTTCCCGATCGCCGAACTTGGAACGATTTTCTGTCAAGAGACACACCGATCGGCTCCATCGGTTCTGGTGTTTCCCTACTTTCAGCCTTCAAACCCATCATCTTGAAATAGCCTATGACCTTCAAGAATTCACGGCGGTTCATTTTTCCCCACCTTAAACGGCGAATGAATTCGGCGCTCAAAAAATTCGTCATCAAACATTGGCTGAAGCCAATGGCATGAATGGTTCTTGAACATGATCATGCGAGCCTAAAGCCGATGAACAACAACTCAACGGGAACAAGGCGTTGGTTAACTGGGTCAACGCCAAGCCCAAACTCTTCCAAAGTGACGGCGCCAAGTAAAGCATCCATGCCTTTTTCTCCAAAAATGCAAATGGTAGGAAGAGTTTGCCCCTCAAGCCGAACCATTACAACAGCCATGTCCAACTCAACGACTCTTCCGTCAGCGATTCGGAAGCGGCGGCGAAATTGAGGCGTGATGCCTAATCGCTCCAAAACATTACTTGGGACGACGGTGTAAGTTGCCCCAGTGTCCACTAACGCCTCAATTTGCTCAAACCTACTTTGGTCCATCGGTCCGATTTCAATGGTGACACGAAAGGTCGCCATTTCGTTCACCCCACTTTTCATTCC
>Ga0065719_106899_pt1 | contig 11611 bp, 18 predicted proteins | sample GBSCel85sediment_FD_59106 | JGI IMG/M metagenome (GOLD analysis project Ga0065719, IMG submission 59106) | Hot spring sediment microbial communities from Great Boiling Spring, Nevada - Cellulolytic enrichment CS 85C v3 (version 3) | ecosystem: Environmental > Aquatic > Thermal springs > Hot... | reverse complement strand
TGGTCTGGAATGTCAAAAAACGGCGGCTTGACAGTTATAATTTGGAGTGGAGCGGTGATGAAGTATGCTTGCGCCACACTTTCGCGTTATTGTGATTGACATCGAGGCATCTCATCTTAAAGCCGATTTCGGGTTGGTCTTGATGGCGGGAGTAATGGTCCTAAGACCTGAATGGGGCAATGGTGGCGACATTGTGATCTCTAAATGGCTGAAAACAATGGAAGCGCTCCTGCGGAAAGAACCAATCCAACTCCCCGACAAGCAACTACTTGAAAAATGGGGCATCACAATTTACCGCATTGACGACAGCCCTAATTTCCGCAAAGACAACACTAACGACTACCATGTTCTCAAATCCATCTTTGAGGAAATCAAAAAGTCACATGTCGTGCTCGGCTACAACACGGAGAAGTTTGACATCAAGTTCCTGCGATCACGAGCAGCCTATTGGGGACTTCCGTTCCCCGCCCCTTTTTGGCATGGTGATGTCTACTCTGCTGTTAGACGAATCTTTACGCTACACAGCAAAAGCCTTGACAGCGTCGCAGCACACCTTGGACTTTCTCTCAAAACTCCAATTCGCCCACATATATGGCTTGATGCACTGAATGTCGGGGAGAGAGGGAAAATCGCGCGGGATTACATCGCCGCTCACCTGATTTTTGACTTGCTCACTACCGCCTTTGTAGCAGTGCAGGTCTTTGACCATGTTAAGTTGCGGCAAGTAACATTGTAAAGGGAAGCCAAGATTTTGCGGATCTTTTTGAAGATGTAGTTCACGCGGTCGTAGGGGAGTTTCAGCATCCTCGCTATCTCCGCTTTTGTCCACCCGTCCATAAGAAGGAAAGCAATCTTGACTCCTAAATCGCCCAAACCTTTTGCCCGCAACACCTTTTCAACCTCGTCACGCACAAAAATCTCCTCAAACTCGTTTTCAATACGATTGTCAGAAAACAACTCAAGGAAATTACAAATCTCGTCCTCTCCGTTATCGCTAAGCAAGTGCTCATCTACATGTTCCCTAATCCAGTAAACTGAACCTTTGTGACTTCTACGCTGCTTGATGATGATCATAACCAATCACGGCGCCCAAAAAGCCGTAGAACCGCAGCGCGGACAAATTCCAAAGGCAATCTCGTTGATTTTGAGAAANGCNTGGCACGCAGCACATTGCCACCGAGATTCAGTTGCTTCTTCCAGCGAACTGATTTCCGCCACAATCGCCCTCTCGTTATCCTCCGTCGTCGTGAAGCGAGCGTAACCTTTTTCAGACAGCGAAATCATCACTTCGTAAGCGTGAGCCTTGTCCTGACCAAGCATTGAAGCGACCTCACTGACGGTCAAGACACGAGCGTGAACTAAAGTTTCAAGAACNTGCTTTTCATGAGGGGACAAATGTTCCAATGGATCTTCGGAAGGAGGAGCCGTTTGTGTAGCAGAAGCCTCTTGCATCAGTTCACGAAGTTTCATTTCAGCATCGGAAGGGACATCCAACCAGATAGGTTTTGTGAGATCATCGTCTTGAAGTTGCTCAGTTGGCTCAAGTTGCTGAGGGGATGGCGCGGCAGCACCATCTCCCCTGTGAAGTTTGCTCAACAAGTGCCTCAGCATACTTTACTTCTTCCTGCTTTGTTGGATAAGAGCACGAACCCCACCTTTTCTCGCGACATGTCGCCATGTTCGCAAAAGTGCTACTGCTTTTGTCCTTCCCCCTCGCTTACCCCGTTTCCGCCTAATTGCCAACAAAACTTTCACCCCTGGCTTAACCTCTTTCACCCTATAACCTATCACATCCTTCGGTTTTTCAGCCAACTTTTCACGCAAGTATTTTCCTGTGCGGTAGTAGTAAAAGCGACGAGCCTTGTCAACCCAAATTTTCTGCATTTTTGCTCCCCACCATCATCGGTGGTCAATTCAGAATTGATGTGTCAACTCGCTCTTGATTTGATGCTGCTTGCTCCAGCACAGCGATCAGGTAATTGAAGGATTCATGCAAACCTCTGATGGCAGCCTTCAAATTCTGGATGTCTCTTCCGCTTACAAACGACCGTTCGTGATTATGCTGTAAGATCCGTTCCACTATGTCGCAAAAGTAAATCAATTGTGAAATTGTTGAAGTTAAGGCTGCAAAGAGTTGTTTAGTCAAGTAATTCTGCAATGTCCTCAGGCGCCTCCTTTAAGGCGGCACGAATTCTTTCAATAGGCACAACGAAATTTATAGTCTGACCAGTCCCGCGCGTCAGCATGCCTGCGTAGTAAAGATTCCCATCGTCTCCTACAACAAACACACCGCCCCCCGATGAACCCGGGGCAGCGGTTGTGCTCGTTTGGTGGAACGGCTTGCCGTGAATGAGGCGCCCAACGGAAGCGATGATGCCTTTGCTGACCGAGTTCACGAATGCACCGTAAAGTGACCCGACATGCCAGCACTCCTGTCCGACCCAAACTTGTTGGTCTTTGGGAAGTGGCACGGCAGAGTAAGGCAGTAAGTCGCCCTCGTAAACTTCCAGAACGGCTACATCGTCGCCACCTTCTTCCTCAGTCTTCGTGGCAAACCTGACTTTTGCCAACAGCCTCAATTCTCCAGTCTTCCGACCATCCTTGACCCGCTCCAAAACAATCCACGCCTCTTTCCATATCACCTTCTTCTTATCCTTTCCTTCATCTTCGTCAACATCAGTGATAACTTGTTTCAGTTCCTCTATGACATGGGCTGCGGTTAGCACAAAAGTTTTTCCGTTCTTTTTGAACACTGTCCCGCTCCCCATGACGATGCTCATTCCCCATTGTCCTTCTTTTTCCGCCACAACTTGCACGCTCGTCCCCAACAACCTCTCTTGAATTTGTTGTCGTAGTTGAGGAAAAGCAGATGCGAACATGACCAATCCCCCCACAAGTGCAAGGATTAAGTAGCGCATTTTTACTCGCCTCCTTTTTTCGTTGTCTGTGCCAGCGTGTAGCCACCAAGCCCTGCCAACGCCGCTATAACAGTCGCCATCAATGTCCCATCAATGCCTTTGTAAAGTGCGATCGCTTCCAGAACTGTGATTGCTAAAATTGCTGTTACGGTTATCAACCAGTGTCGCTGCTTCATGCGCTTCCCTCCTTCAAGATTTCCTCGTATCGCTTGATCGCATCAGGTAAAGTCTTCTCAACAACCATGCGAATGTCGGTAAGGACAAGCCGCTTACCCGGGCAGGACTTGTTAGCAAACTGACGGTGAAAGAAAAGGCGAGTAGGTTTTAAGTCAAAGCGATAGAGGAGGAAAGCGAGCAAGTATTTCATTGAAATCCATTGAGGCTCTTCAATGACCTCGTCGTCAAAGTTCCCAAGAAGACAAACTCCAATCATCCGTTCGTTTTGCCCAACGGTGTGCGCTCCCACTTTATCAAGCCCACGCCCCACAAAAATCAACCCATCAGGCATGACCACGAAATGATAACCGATTTCTTTCCAACCCTTCATCCTGTGGTAGCGGTCAATCACATTCATCCAGTAGCCACCATTAGGTTTTCGCTCCCAATCAGCAAGGGATGGCTTCCATGTGTGATGCAAAATGATCCCCTGCCACTTGCGCCAGTGTGGTTGTGCGAGATATTTGACTATTCCTCGTCTTGTCCAACCAAACCAAGGGCGCATGGGATTTCAACCCCTTAGAACTTGAGCGTGACTTTTTGGGATTCAGGGATCTTCTGCCACTTCTTTTCAGGGAAAGATACAACCCACAAGTGGAACTCAATACCCCAATCTTTGTTGCTAACTACGCCTACATGCACCGCCTTTGGATGACCCTGAGGCGGTTCATCACTGACAGTCAGCGTCAACGCATACCTGCGCCCGAGAATCGCTCCACCGATCGGAATGAACTTCCCAACATACTTGCTGACCTCAGAAACAGTTTTGGCTGCAAGGAAACTAATCACAATCTCAGCGAAACTTTTGAGCGCCGACTTCACAAAAGGCGAAGTCACTTGGTGGGCTAACCACTTGAGCATCTCCATCACCTTCCTGAACATGAATCATCACCTACCTCTTTCGGTAGGCGCTGCTATGATCGGTAAATCCATGCCCCTCGTGTCAATTTGTTGTCTGTATCGGTTCATGAGTTCTTGCAAGATGTTCGTGTAAAGCGAACTGTAGTAAGCGGCTCGCTGCTGCAAAAGTTGATCCTCAGGAGCCATTGCCGCAAGTTCCATGATCGCTTTGTAGGCGAGAGCAATGTGGTAAGCCTCAGGCATCTTCGGCGTGTCAGTGTCGTTAGTTAGGAGGGGGAAGGTAGTGTCAGAAGCGTCAGGTGTCCAAAAGCCATCAATTTCTAAAGTCCAAGTCCCCGTAGAAGGTTTGGGAACAACAACGATGGAAAACGGTGGTTGAAAAACCCAGTAAGTGGGTTGAGAACCCGTAAGTGTTCGCCAATTTGGAAGGTAAACATCAAGGGTCCTGAAACTTTCACGGCTCAACGGAAGGTTGTTGAAGCGAACTACCAACGGAGGGGCAATAAAATTCTGCGGTAAAGCGACTACGCCCGAAGTGTCTACAGTAACTGTTGCAGTCTTTCGCAAAAACAATCCAACCCGTGCAAGTTCCTTGTAAGCATTGTTGATCAGATTATTGAGCACAAGGTCGCTAAATGCTTGGCTAAAGTCCTCACGCAATTGTTGACGAATGAAGTTGCGAATTGCCTGCAGCGTCATTACTTGTCACCTCATCAGGGTAAGGTGGGAACAAGATGTCTTCCCATTCCTCTTTCCATTCAAGTGTCCAAACGGGTGGCAACGGGAACTCTTCAACTTTGTCCTCAGGTTCAATGCGGGAAGGAGGGTGCACAACCCATTTCTGCTCGGGGATTGCATCAAAGGACGCAGTCAGCATCCCTTCAGTGTCCACTTTTTCCTCTCGTTCTTCTACCTGAACGACCTGAGGTTCAGGCATGATAACGCTTGCACCGACACGCCTTTTCCTTCTCATTGGGTTGTGCACCCCCTTGCTTTCTTAACCCATCCAGACATCTACCGTGGCTGCGGCGCCAGTGTAGATTTCCACATCGCCATTAGAGAGTATGTTGACAGACACAGAAGTTGGGGAAGTCCCGATGACAATCGGGACGACAACATTGATGGTCTCCAACCTGTGTTCGCTCTTAGGAATAACCGCCTTAGGAGGCGTTCCTGATGTAGTCACTCGTTTGTGATAAAGCGTCTGAATGCCAAACATTAACCCAACACCTCCTTATGGAGTCACGCCTGTGAGTTTCCCGTGCATGCGACGGTTGTTGGTGACCAAGTTGCCTTCAAGGCGAATCAGCGCGAAGTGAATGTCCTGCCTCTCGTCGTAGCGCATCGGGGTCTGATTGAAGAACTCGCCTGGTCGGTGCCTGAGTCGCAAGAAGTTGGTGTTCAGGATGAACACATAGCCTGACGGGATTAACTTGTCCATCACGACGGGGATGCCGCGCCAATAGAGAGTTGCGAAGCCGTAAGAGATATCACGGGAACGAGCATCAGCCTCAGCGCGCTGGATATTGGTCAGTTGGTTGTGAAGTGAGTCCCACAGGTCGGGTGGGAGCAGGATGAGGTCGGGTGCCATGTCGGGGCGAGAACCGAACACTAAGTTGTTGATGATAGCCCCGCCAATTTTCTGCCACGAAATCGCACCTACATTTGAAGCAACATACGACTTCCACCACGAATGGGTAGCAGGGTCAATGTTGCCGACCACAACAGTGTCGCTAACGATTTGATCCAGCGAATGCATCGCGTTAGCAGGGACATCAGCATTCAAAGCAGCAATTGCCCGATTGAGCAACTCGCTGAAGGACATCTCCAACACTTGAATCTTCGTGCGGATCAACTCCATCAACGCTGCAGGTGTGCGGTTGGCACGAACTTCTTCGCCAGAGACGGTCACCGACAAGACGGCTTTCCTAAACGGATAGAACACCACCGTAGTGGCTTGGTGAGGGCGCAAGTCAGCAGGTTGGTAAGGAGACAACCACTGAAGGGGTTGAATGATGCTGTAAAGCACAGGCTCAGCAATGTAGGTTCCATGCTGGGATGGAGCGATGCAACCTTTCTCCCTCAAGCGTTGCAACAATGCTGAACCTGAAGTGATGTTGTCAGCCAGTTTTTCCTGATAGCGCCACAGTGTTGATGTGAAAAGGTCGTTGAATTGAACCGTCAGTTGGTTCATTCACGATCACCTCGTAGCGTCAAATAGGGATTCCGAATTCGTTGAAGGTCTGCTTGATTGCGTCATCAATTGACTCCACGCGCCGAGACGGGCGCATGGTTGCACCGGGGGCAGATGGGAAGGTTTGAAGAGCCGCTGGGCGTGGGGTGACCCGCGTAGCAGCGGGAGTGAAAGCAGGGACTTCACCCCTTGCGACTAAGATACCGTAGGCTTCCAACGGGAAGACCAAACGATCTTCCTCTTCAGCGATTTTCTCCATTAGGTTGAGGATTTGTTCTTCCAACTTTTCTGAGTAAGCAGCACCTAAGCGGCTTTTGAGTTGCTCTAACTCTTCTTCAACCCTTTGAAGTGCTGCTTCCTCCGCAGCCGATAGTTCTGCTTCTTCTTGTCGTGCTAACCATTGTTGCCAGAATTGCTGTGATGCTTGATAACTCGCTTTCAACCCGTCAACAATTGCCTTAGCCACTTGATACATCCACTTCGCTTCTTCCGACATCCACTCAGGATCTACAGGTGGGTTGGAGACCATTTGTTCCAATTGATTGAGCCACGCGTTGAAATCAACAGAAGGTTGCTCCTGTTGCTGTGGTGCGTGCTGACGATACAGGTCTGCTGCTTTTTGAAGCAAGTCGCTGGCGAGTTGCGGGTTTTCTTTGGCAATTTCGTTGATCTTAAATGCCCAGTCAACTTCCTTCAACTTTTCCTCCAAAGCCCGCAACCGCTCTTCCAAATCAGGTGGCACAGTTGGTTGTTGTTGCTGCTGCTGTTCTTGCTCTTGCTCGGCAGGGGCTTGAGGGGTTTCTGCGGGCTCTTGCGCAGCGGGCGCGGCAGCACCCGGATCCCACTGCCTGAGTTCAAGGTCAGGCATAACCTCTATTTGCACAATCGTCCACCACTATCTAATTGTTGGCAGAAACAGAGCCAAAATTGGAAAATGGTGACGAGTGATGAATTTTGTGTGGATTACCCTTGATGGCGCTGGTTTACCCTTAGCCCAAAGGTTAGTAGAAGAGGGACACAGGGTTACTGTTTACATCGCACATGAGAATTGCAAGCAGTTATATGACGGGATGATAGAAAAAGCAGACAACCTCAATTTCCTCGCAAAAGATAGCGAGAGACGAACCTACATCATCTTAGACCATGTCGGTTTTATCAAGCCAGCACTGAAACTGCGAAAAATCGTGAGAACGATGGGAGAACTTGGGGATCACCTCAGGGAACTGGGGTTCAAAGTTTTTGGGGCAAGTGTGTTTACTGAGAGGCTGGAGTTGGATAGAGCGTTTGCAAAGGAAGTTTGTCAGTTGGTTGGTATCGCGGTCCCTAAAACAGTTGAGTTTCACTCGTTAAAGGAAGCACTTGAATTCGTCAGAAACAACAAAGGTCGGTGGGTGTTCAAACCAGACAACAATGTCGCTCCAACTTTCATCGCTACCGAACCTGATTCTTCCGACCTCATTGAACACATACTCACGCTGATCCACGATAAAGGACTCCCCAACAACACTTCTGGTGTTTTGGAAGAACACATTGACGGTGTTGAATGTTCACTGGAAGGTTGGTATCAATACGGCGACATCATTCCGGGCAGCCTGAACATAACCTTGGAAACAAAAGTTGCCTTCCCTGGACAAATCGGACCAGCAGTTGGTTGCTCAACATCTGCAGTTTGCCCCGTCTTAGGCAACTCTCCCCTTTTCCTCCAAACCCTCGCCAAACTTGCAGGCGTCTTTAAGCGTTTCAATGTAACAGCACCTGTTGACATCAACACAATCACACCCCCGCCACCTAAACCTGGTGAAATTAACCCTGTCTTTTTGGAATTCTGCGGTGGTCGGTTTGGCTACAGCGCAATTTTTGAGTTCATGGAACTTTTGGAAAACGACCTTGGAGAATTGTTCATCAACATCTTGGACAGAAAACCAGTTAACATAAGGCTAAAAGCAGCATGGGGTTACGGCATCCGAGTCTGGCACCCACCAGCGCCATGGCATGCTGATGACAAAGAAGTGCAAAAGGCTGTAATGAGAGAAATTGAAGGAACACGGGTCTGGATAAGTAAGCGCGCCCCAAAAGAAATTCATAAGCACATTTGGTGGCAAGATGTGAAACTGACAACGGTCAAACGGGACGAAGGGGAACGGCAAGTGATGGTCTTAGTGGGAACTGACGGCACAATCTGTGAAATCACTGGAGTCGGTCAAACAATTCCCAAAGCGGCAGCAATGGCAGAATACTTTTTGAAGTTTCTGAGAACCGANCACGGGGAACATTACGGNCGCGTTGATGGCGGNCAACCGATTCAGTATCGGTGGGGAGTTATCCAGTCGTGGAAACTTGTCACCCCGCCATTCAAATCACAAAAGCGTCAGGAAGTCGCTTCCTCTTCTTCCTCCCAAGCACTCTCACTTTCCGCCTCTTGAGCACGCCTTAAGGCTTCACGAGTTGTTTCTCCAACTTGCTGCATCACTGCCGCTTGTTGCATCAATTGCTGTTGTGATGCAGCAACCTGCAATGCCTCAATGACTGTTCTTACTTCCTCTGGGTGAATGTTGTAAGTTGCCAGCAGCCTGCTAACGAACGGTATCCAGACCGCAATAGGCAGCCCTGCCTGAGCAATGAACTTGAACAACTCAATGATCTCACGCCGCTCTAACGCTCTGTCTATGACACCGCCTCCAGAAACAATGAAGATTTCAGCATCATCAGGCAATTCGGCTGGTGTAACGAGTTGGTATGATGAGCCATCTGGGGCGCTAATGGGCACAATGATTGGTTCGGGGACGAAGTGTCTTAGGACATGGTAGAACTTTGAGACAACGCGTGAAAGGAACATGTCAAACCGTTGTTGTTCAATTTGACCCCTGACTCCAGAAAGTTGGGCGAGCAAAGTGACTTCAGTAGCAAGCCTGCGAGTTGGTAGCGGGATACCGCGATGGAAGTCAGTGACCCCCGAAAGTGTCGTCATGTCTTCTCTGATCGTGTTTTCCATCAAAAGCAACTCTTGTGGTAGCGCTGTAGGGATGAAAGGCATGACAACGGCTGTCAGCGGTTCGTCTGCTTCAACTTCAATTCCCTGCAACAAACTTCCCGCTTCAAGGGCTCGTTTCCCTTGTTCGGTCAACGCACCACGCCTGTAGAAGAAGCGGGGAAGCAACCTCGTAGCGAAGTTCAACTCAATTGTCCTGATGTAGTTAAAAGTCATTGCTGGTGTCAAAAGTAACTCGGCATCGCCCATTGGTCTCGGGCTATCTGGGATGTCGTAAATCGTCCACAATTCGTAGGGGAAAAAGTTGGGGAACGGGCTTTCAATCTCTTCAACATCAATCACCTTGTCAGGCACAGAAGGGGCATAGAGAACGCGAGTCCCTGTCTCCTTGTCCCACAAGTTCCAAATCTCATAGTATTCAACATCCTTCAACGCCTCGGAAGCAGCACCCAAGTCACTCCGTTTCGCAGTTGGCGTCAATTCATCTAAGTCACGGTAGGGGAGCGATTGAAGTTGCTCTTTCGTCAAATAGATGACCTCACAGCACCAACGAGCGTAGTTGAGATCAGTGACGGGGATGTCAGGGTCAAAGAAAAAACGGAACGGCGAAACATGCCTTATAACTGGTCTTTCTTCCCAAATTCCCTCACGCAACCTGTCACCACTTTCCTCAGAAATCAGTTCCTCGGCGATATCCTCGCTGGTTAGTTCCTTTTGAACATGGGGAGCAGGGATGATTTCGTAACCTACTCGCACGGGGCAAAAACCAACGATGCGTGCATATCTATCAGCCAAGCGAATTTCCTCCTGAATGTTACCTTTGAGCCAGTAAAAGCGCAGAAGTGAACGGATGAGTGCTGAGAGTTCGGCGGCGTTGGGGTAGTAGCGTTTGAAGTGCACCCAAAAATCGGGCATCTGCAATGTCAGCATTCCATTTTTGATCAAAATCGTTTGCCAGATGATGTTGCTGTCGTAAGCGTGAACATCCCTCAATGAGGCAAGTGACGGAGGCAAAAGGGGACGAAGTCCCGTTGCGTATTCCCACAACTGTCTCCATTTGGGATGCCACTCTTTGCGGACGAAGTCCACCACACTTCTCACATGCTCAATCAAAGACTGTAACGCCTTAGACCTTATTTTTTGCATGTTTCAATCCTCCCCCACTCACGGCATAGGGAAAAGGAACGGCGGGAATTGTTGTTGTGTCCGTTGCTGCGTTTGTTGTTGAGCCTGTTGTGGAGGCATAAAGGTTTGCGGCGGGAACATCCACGGCATCAGAAACTGAAAGCCATATCCCATCAACATGTTGGTCATTTGCTGCATTGGGGTCAAAGTGCTTTGCCACCATTGTTGTTCCGCTTTCATCGCCTCTTGAAGCGCTCTTTCTGCTCGCCTTTGCTGACTTGCACTTTCTAACGCGGACAATCCTAACGCTACAGCAGTAAGTTTCTTAGGATCAAGTTTGCCTTTTGTTCGCGTTAGACCGACAAGCCCCCGTGCCAACTGTCCAACAACGCCCTTCTTAGCGGTCAGCCCGAAGAGCGTAGGCGAAAAGATTGATGCGACCGCTAAAACGGGCGCTGCCCTTGAGACAACTTTTGTTACTCCTTTAACGACATTTTTGAGGAACTTACCAAGTTTTAACTTGAAGGCGGTTCACCTCCCGCGTCTTTTTCTTAATCGCTTCCGTAACTCCTCAAAGAAATTAGTCCAGTTCAACGAGATAGGAGGCACCGTTTGGATAGCAGGGCGGCGTTGTCTGCGGGTCGTCCGCGTTGCCCCGACATTACGGGTTGATTGCTTAGGTCTGAAAGTCCTGATCATAACCCTCATTTCCTTCTCCTCCCGCTATACCTGCGGAAGATTCGTGCGAGATTGACCCTACGCTTTAGCCGAGTCGTCACCCTAACTCGCTTGCCGTTAAGGGAAACGGTTTCACCTACTTCCGCTCGTGCAATCTTTTCCAGCCATGAAGCAGGGATTTTTTGCCCCTCAGGAACTCCTAATTGTCGTCTGAGGGCACCTACAGTTCCTTTGCGTTCCATTTCTTCACGAACTTTTTGCATCCATCTTTGACCAACGCGTGTTCGGGTTGCTGCCATGGGACATCACCTGTTCCAGTTCCAGAAATTTTTCATCCCATTCACAAATTTAGGCTAAAACCTTTCCAAAATTGGAAAAGGGGAGATAACTATGACTGTGCGTGAACTTATTCAACTTATCCGCGAACGATTACCAGACGAATGGGCAACACGCATCAGTGATCTAAGGCTCCTGCACGCACTCAATAGGGCATATCGTCGTTTTGCTTATGAGGCATATGCCATAGAAGAAACCGTTGAGTTCAATGTCCCACCCCGTGTGGGGCGGTGGATTTTGCCTGACTGGGTGGGAGTAGTGCGGGCAGCAGTGTGGAGAACTGCGGAGGGAAGC
>Ga0065719_106825_pt1 | contig 11624 bp, 11 predicted proteins | sample GBSCel85sediment_FD_59106 | JGI IMG/M metagenome (GOLD analysis project Ga0065719, IMG submission 59106) | Hot spring sediment microbial communities from Great Boiling Spring, Nevada - Cellulolytic enrichment CS 85C v3 (version 3) | ecosystem: Environmental > Aquatic > Thermal springs > Hot... | reverse complement strand
CGTTTATCCCTGGAATGGATATTCTAGCAATGGATATGGTTATCATGTACATTACATTGAGGGTCATGATAAGTAGAAAGGATGCAGCCAAATATGATTCCAATAGAGTAGACATCTTCTCACCAGCAGACTTAATCTTAACCACCAAGCCACTAAAAACATCCCTAGACCTCTTAACAAGATAATCAACAACATCTCCACCAGCACCAACAGTAGCAACATAACCGAATATTACATCCTTGATCAGCATGCTCTTAACCCTAGAAGCTATATCGTTAAATGCTGATAGGGGGTCCCAACCCATAGCTCTAACCATAATCTTAAACCTCTTAGCAGCTTTGGAAAACTTCTTAAATAAGATTTCAGCAGAATCTAAACGCTCAAAGGCTGTGTATGGGGATATCCCCCCAGTAACCATCACACTCATATATGCAAACACATAGGGAGCTTCTTGATCATATCCAGCAGCATTATTAACACTTAAAGCCTTCGGCAATATGAACCCAACAATTATGAAAACCAATACTGGGAAGAACATGGAGAATGCCAATACAAATGGTATATAAGCTATTGGGAGACTTAATATCGATATAAAGGATACTAGGATGCTTGTAAATATTGATATTATAAAGGCAAAACCACCAATAGACGCATAAACTTCAGGATATAAACCAATACCAGAAGATTTAATGTCAATGTAAATGTTTGGGTAAAATCTCAACAGAAGCCTCCCAACCCAATTGAAATATCTATGAACAACATCAATGAACGTCAAGGCATAATACCACAAAATTATTCTGAAAAATTGTACAATATATAAATTTAGGTTTTCAGAACTATATTTAAATTTAAACTTCAATGTAAGGGATGAAGTGAGGGATGGTAACAGAAATAGTTGAATTCAAATCCATAGGGGAACTCATGGAGTACGTGAAAAGAGAATTTGAGAACGTTAGAAAACTTATGGAGAAGTATCATGGAGAACTGGAAGAAGCTGAGGCTAGAGCTTCAGCATATGAGAGAATAATGAAAGTTGTTGGAAGAGAAGCTGTCACAGGGTCACATCAAGAGATAAACTTCTTTGGACTTAGAGTTATAATAGGGCCAACCCCAATGGATGAGGTAGAAGCATTGAGGCAAATTATATTGAAATTGAATGAGAAGATGAGTGGATTACAGAAGGTTAAGAGGGCTGTGGAACTATTGGTGCAGGAAACACCAGTAATTAGCATAAGGGTTGTGATAATAGATGAAGTCCCACAAAAATTAATTATTAAAATTTAATTAGATGAACTCCTCCATCGTTATTTATCGGTTTCAGATTTACTTGCACTCTCAACTTCAGCTAGAAACCTCCTTATGGGTGTTATCAACTCTGAGAATTCCATTGGGAATATGAATTTTGTTGCTGGACTCTGACCTAAACTCTTAAGAGTTTCAAGGTACTGTAAGGCCATAGTCCTATAATCAAGTTTACTGGCAGCTTTGAATATTATTTCAAGTGCTTGAGCATACCCTTCAGCCCTCAATATGCTTGCCTGTCTATCACCCTCAGCTCTAAGTATTGCAGACTGCCTTTCACCTTCAGCAACCTTTATTGCAGATTCCCTTTTACCCTCAGCTTCAAGTATCATAGCCCTCTTAGTACGCTCAGCAGCCATCTGCTTTATCATAGCCTCCTGAACATCCCTAGGTGGGAGAATTTCACGTATCTCAACACTACTAACCTTAATCCCCCAACGCTCAGTAACCTCATCAAGTTTAACACGCAAAATACTGTTTATCTCCTCCCTCCTAGCCAGAACATCATCCAACATTATATCTCCAACTACAGCTCTAAGTATCGTGGTTGCCATACCCACAGCTGCACCCTCAAAATTCCTAACCTGTAATACTGACATTAATGGGTCTATAACCTTATAGTATATTAGGAAATCTATGTCTACTGGAGCGTTATCCTTAGTTATACATGTCTGCTTTGCAACTTCAAGATATCTCTCCCTTAAATCCACTATTACAGGTCTATCTATAAATGGTATTAGGAATACTATCCCTGGACCCTTAGCTCCAATACATCTACCAAGCCTAAATACCACTGCACGCTCATACTCCCTCACAACTCTAATAGCACTAGCAATTATGAAAACCAAAACTAGTAGTAATATGAGTATGGTTATTAGAGATGTCAACGTTATGGGAACTATTTGACTTAAAAACATCATATTCAACATAATAATCTTCAAATATAGATTTGAATTCCTAACTTAATAATTTATATGCTTATCAACAGAATTGTTTTGTGATGCCATTGAATTTGAAAATTTTAACGGTAGCAAAGAGGTATTTGAGGTTGGATTTAAAGTACAAGTTTCAATTGGCAATGGATGCATTAGTAATTGCTGGAAACTTCATTGGATTCGGGATAATAGGCTTATTCCTCGAAGCTAGAGGAGGAGTTATGCCCGAAGGGTATACATTCGAGAAATTCATGCTGACAGGAACGTATCTATGGACCATGATGGCAAGGACATACGATGATTGTATAAGACTTTTGGGAGAAGAAGCAAGTAGGGGGACTATAATGCTATTAATTGAAAGCAACGTAACCATAACCCAAGCCCTGATAGGTAGAGCCATAGCATCAACGATCAAATATACTTTAATAACATCAGCATTTGGATTACCAGTCCTAAAATATATTGGGGCATTAAACCTAAGGATCGAGCAAACACCAATGCTGATGTTAGGCTATATATGTTCATGGCTATTCACATTGGGCTTATCCATGATAATGGTTGCAATGACACTAATATTCAAGAAGATAGGTATGGTGACGACGAGTGTAATGGAGATAGTTATGATGGCAATAGGATTCTACTTCCCAATAGAACTGCTCCCAAAACAGCTTTGGCCAATAACTGGAATTATACCATTCACCATTGGTATGCAGATATTCAGAGACATAATGATACTTGGATACCCAAGGGATAGTATAAATGCAGTTTATAGCAGTATAGGAATGGGAATTATGAAAATGGTTACTTCAACACTAGTATTCAGCATTATAGCAATAATGATACTGAGATACGCAATAATCAAAGCTGAAAAATGGGGGACGGTAGAGCAGTATTAGTGGAGGCGGTAAAAGTGAAGGCTCTAGAGTTTAGAGAAGTTTCAAAAACCTTTAAAAGTGGAGCATTAGGAAGGAGAGTTACAGCCATAAAGGATATATCATTCCAATTGGAGGAAGGGGAAGATCTAGCTGTAATAGGGCCAAGCCCTTCAGGTAAAACAACACTATTGAAACTCATTGCAGGCATATATAGACCTGATAAAGGGGAGATACTAATATTCGGCAAAAGTATAGTGAATAATTTAAGTTGGGCTAGGAAAAACACATACTACATTTCACAACAAATGCAATTGAACAAAAAACTAACAGTAAAGGAAGAGATAACATACTTCCAAGAATTATTCAAAAACCCAATTAGCAGAGAATGTGTGGAAATGCTTGAACTAGTGGGTTTAAGTGAAAGGGATTATGATAGAAGAATAGAGACATTATCAGAAACACAGATGACAATACTTAAAGTGGTTTTAGGGTTAATTAAGAAGCCTAAGATAATGCTAATGGATAATGTTCTCGGAGAAATAGATCAGAAGATAATTGAAGGCTTTACAAAAGTGTTAAACTCAATAGAAGGGTTAACGATGATAATTGTAGACAAAAACATAGATCTACTAAACAGGGTATGTGAAAAAGCAATGATATTAATTGATGGGAAACTTATGGATATTGGAAAGGTAAAGGATATACTTTCAGACTACCCATACAAGTATGATGTGGAAGTATCATGGAAACATGATGTTGACGAAAACAAAATAGCTAGCCTCGGATACCCATACCAGAAGATTGGAGGGATGGTTAGATATTACTTGAGGAATGAAACTGAATTGAAAGAGGCAATGGAAAAGATAATTGGAGAAATGGATAAAATTATGCAAGTACAAGTATCTGGAATAGACTTGGAGGACATATATTACTGGAGGATATACCCAAAACAATTGAACGAAAAAAATAAGTAAATGCAAATTTAATGGAAAATTGTAAGCTGTTAGGTTATGGAGGCCCCCTTCTTGATAAAGAAATGTACACCCACATGCCCACATTTTAGATGTGCAAAAAAAGCATTAATAAGAACCCAGCAAAAACGTGGGGGAAGTCAGCAAGTCATATGCACATGGGCAAACGATCTATGTAGCGGGTCAAACTGCACCTTCGCATACTGTGAAGAAAGAGCACTACTACCAGATGGAACATGCGAACTTGAATTAAGGAGGAAACCTATAAAGATAAGGGAAATAGAGGAAGAAGCGAAGAAGGAAGATCTAAAAATGAATGAGAAAGTTATGAAAAAAGTTAAGAAATGGGAGTTTTAATGTGCTTTGATGCCAAAAATCCTATGATAATAACCACTATAAATAACTGCAGCTGGATTATGCCCAGTAACCCTATCTTTAGCTATAAATGTAACCACAGGAGCCTTAGAATATCTATAGAATAATGAGTCGTGACCAACACAAAGTCCTAGAGCAATATTCAAATCTGTATCTATTGAGTTCAATATATATGCTTGGCCAATGGGATTACATATAGCCTCAACAGGACCTCTCCCAAACCTATACTCCTCTGGAACTCCCACAAGGGATTTATCTACCCCTCCAACTTTACAACAAACAGAGTAAACCTTAAAACCAGAATTCTCAAGAGCTTGAGAAGTATAGTTAGCTTCCCTCCTCAACCCAATGCAGAAAGCTAAACCAACTTTAGAAACATTTAAACGTTTACAATACTCAATTATCTCTCTAAGTCTAGGCCATTTCATATATCCTGAAGCTTCAATTATTGAGGCTTCCACAGCAAGCTTCCTAGAGTAATCGTTTGTTAAGAGCTCACTCCTAGCCTCCTCAACAACCTCACTTAAAACCTTCATTGGACAATTTGCTGGGAGTCTATTGTAATCCGCAGAGTAACATGCAAATACCCCACAATATGCACATCTAGGAAACTCCAAAACGTCCATAACCATCAATATACACTATTATTCTGGCCATGTGATTTAAGCCTTTTTAGATATCCATTCACTTAATGGTACCCCATACCTCTCTTCAACAATACTCCTATGAATACTATTATACGTGCAAAATGGCCTAACAGTCCCATCTGGAAGAGCATAATGTATTACACATCTATTAACCCTCTGTAAATCAAAATTCCATACATCCATGAAATGCATACATCCAATCATCACAATCTTCCTCATGAACCTTCCAAGAGCCTCATAACTACCCTCCCTCAATACTGGTATGAGTAAATCCTTAAGCAATCCAAACTTCACATACCTTAAACTTGCAATAGCCCTTAAGTAGGCTTTGCTCCTACCACCCTTAGATGCATCCTCATAAACCTTATCCATGGCATTAAAGAATTTATCCACATCTGCAAGTCTCGTTATAGGCTTCCAACCCTCATTTGTTTTAACCATGAATGTAGCTACACCACAAAATGGACTTGTGGTAAATTCAACATACCTCTTCCCCTTAAGTGCACCCACAGCTCTAGATATTGGAACCACACATGGAACTGGTCTGAAATCGTATACTGATATTAAACCATTAGTCTGCTTCTCCACAAGCTTCATGAAATCTGAAGTATTAATCCTCATGGATTCACGTTCAAGTTTACTAGCTCTACCACTAAAAGATATTGGCTGAACATTAACACATCTAATAACATCACTATTATCCAATGCGAACCGTATTATTTCTCCAAGTTGATCATCATTAACCCCCCTAGCCAATGTAACCACCAAAACTATGCTTTCATGACCAATCTTCCTAGCATTCTCAATAACCCTAAGCTTAATATCCTTCATTGGAATCCCCCTCAACTTAACGTATAAATCATCATTTAAACCATCAAACTGCAAGTAAACTGTGCTCACACCAGCATCCAATAAACGCTTATAATAATCAATATCATTAGCCAAGACAACACCATTAGTATTAACTTCAACATGCCTAAACCCCATATCCTTAGCCATCTTAACAATCTCAAAAAGGTCATCCCTAACAGTAGGTTCACCACCACTAAGTTGAAGTGCTGGTGGTGGAACTGGACCTATAGATCTAAGAGTTTCAAGCATCCTCTTAATCTGCTCCAATGAAGGTTCATATACAAAGCCAGCTGAAGCTGCATTGGCAAAACATATTGGGCAACGCATATTACACCTATTTGTAACATCAATTATCGCTAAAACTGTAGCTGAACTATGCTTTTCACATAAACCACAATCAAATGGGCACCCCCTAACACTATTAGTATGTGGAGTTGTAATCCCACTGGGTTCATGAGCATACCTCTCAGCCCACTCATAAAGCTTAGGATCTGAGAATGTGTAAACCTCATCAAACTCCCCATGCTCAGGGCAAACCCTCCTAATCCTAACAATATTATCATCAGCCAAATAGACTTCAGCATCCAAAACCTTCAAACACTCTGGACATAAACTCTTAGTCTCCCTCAAAACCTTCATAGCCAACACCAAACCAAAATACAATAATAAATTCAAACCCCAAACAATATATTAATGTAATCCAACAATTCAAATGTTGATTGGTAGGTTAAATTGGAAGATAGATTGAAACTACTTAAAAAATTTGGGTTAACAAGCTATCAAGCTAAAGCATACTTGACATTGATAATTATGGGTGAAGGAGATGCAAAAAGCATTAGCAGAACTTCAGGTATACCATACGCAAAAATCCACAGCACACTACTAAGCCTAATAAAAGATGGATGGATCATTACAGTAGAGGGGAGGCCGAGAAGGTACAAAGCTAAACCCCCAATTGAAATTGTAAAGGAGAAGATTAATAGAGGAATAGAGGAAATGAAGATCCAAGGAGAGAGAATAATTAGAGAGTTGCAACCAATATATGAGAAAACTGGATTTGAAGAGAGATCCGAAGTCATGATACTTAGGGGTATAGGAATAATACTCGAGAGAACTGTGAATTCAATTAGGAAGGTAAATAAAACGTTGAGAATTGCATTAACTGGGAAGGTTTTCAAAGCCCACAAAGAACTCATAGACATACTGTTATCAAATTTGAAGAAGAAAGTTGATGTGAAAATACTATTGGATGAAGAACTTAAAGACTACTTAGAAATTCTAAGCAAATATGGATTTAAAGGGGAGGTGGGAGGAGAGATGTTTGGAGGGGGGATAATAGTTGATGAAGATGAAGCAATAATCCTACTTGGAGAAATACTTGGAACACCTATGGCTATATGGTCAAACAATAAAGTTCTAACAAACATAGCAAAAATATATTTTGAATACTTATGGGAAATGCGGAAACCTAAGTCTTAGGTGAAACCTTAAATATTCCAGTGGAATCTACATTGAAGCTAACCCAACCAGTATGATGGGGAGCCCCCTTCATCTTTCTAACCCTAAACTGTTTAACTAGGAAGCCTTGCTGCATGTACTGTGGATCATACCTTAAATCTATAATTCCATCAACCACATATTCAAGTATCTGCTCCAGATCATCATAAGGTTTAACTCCAAAATGAAATGTTCCGAAAACTGTTACCCCTCTCTCCTTAGCACACTCAGCCCTAATAATCTTAACAACTTCAAGAGCCACAGCAGACTCACTTAAACTCATAAGTTCAGTTAGAGAATCTATGAACACAGCCCCCCTCCCCCTCATCCCAAGTCTATCCATCAAACCATTTAAAATATCAACCAACAAATAAAGCTCCCTAGGATTCTCCACATAAATCGTGTATTCAGGTATTGAAGCCTTATCTGGACTCATTCTAAATGAGTAGCAATCTATGAATCTCAAAAGACCTTTACTAGTATAATCCAATAGATTCCAGTTAAATCCCTCAGCAGATTGCAGTATACTTAATGGAGTATCATCAAGACACATGAATATACATGGCTCACCAGCTAAAAGCCTATAGTACATCAATTGAAGCATGAAAACGGATTTACCAGTTCCACCTTCACCCAAAATCATAATCATATTATTCCTAGGTATACCATTCGGCAGAACTTCATCTAAAATAGCCAACCCAGTTTTAAACCTCTCAAACTTAATAGACAAAGGAAATCACCATAAAGACTATGATTTAAATCCTTTAATATAGCTTTTGCGAGAAGAATCTATATTTAAATGGATTCAACATAAGTATTGTGATTGAAATGAAGGTTATAAGCATAAGACTCCCAGAAGAATACGTTAGAATTATGGATGAAATAATAAGGTTGGGAATATATCCAAGTAGAAGTGAATTCGTTAGAGCAGCAATAAGAGAACATTTAAAAAGAGAAATAGATTCAAGTATAAAGGTGAGGGGAATAGTGAAGGAGATTTAGAAGCCCATGAAATCCTTCCAAAAACTAAATGAAAAACTAAGGAAAGTGATAAGGGAGTATGGATACATAGAACCTACAGAACCCCAAGAAGAAGCAATACCAAAAATACTGGATGGAAAAAATGTACTGATAATAGCACCCACAGGTTCAGGTAAAACTGAAGCAGCACTATTCCCAGTAATGAGCAAAATACTAGATGAAGAAGCTAAAGGGATTAGAGCAATATACATAACGCCCCTCAGAGCACTGAATAGAGACATATTGAGGAGAATGCAAGAAATAGCATTAAAAGCAGGGTTAACCATTGAAGTTAGACATGGAGATACACCTGAAGCTACTAGGAGAAGGCAATCCATAAAACCACCACAAATACTAATAACAACACCAGAAACACTACAAGCAATACTGCCAGGGAAAAGAATGCGTAGACATTTATCAAAAGTTAAACATGTAATAATAGATGAAATACATGAATTCCTATCAGACAAAAGAGGAGTTCAACTCGCTCTAGCACTAGAAAGACTTAGGGAGATATGTGGAAACGAATTCCAAAGAATAGGGTTATCGGCAACTATTGGAAACCCATTGGAGGCAGTAAAATTCCTATCAGGTGAAGGGAGAAATGCGGAAATAGTAGACTCAACTATTGGTAAGAAGATTGAAGTCAAAGTTGAAGCTGTAATTGAAAATGGAGAAATTGAAAGCAAAATAGATGTAGATATACCGGAGACAATAATATCCAGAATTAAGAGGATAATGGAATTAACATTAGAAAATGGATTTACACTACTCTTCACGAACACTAGGGAAACAGCTGAATTCCTTGCAACAATGATTAAAAGGATGAATCCACCATTCAATATAGGGGTACATCACGGTTCACTATCCAGAGAAGAGAGGATAAGAGTTGAAGAAGAATTCAAGAATGGAATAATAAAACTCTTGATATGCACATCATCCCTAGAACTTGGATTAGACATTGGACTCGTAAACTACGTAATACAATACACATCACCAAGACAGACAGTAAACTTGATACAGAGAATTGGGAGAGCCAAACACAAAATAACAGAAACATCCCGGGGAGTTGTAATAACATCAACCCTAGACGACACACTGGAATCAGCAGTTCTAGCTAGGAGAGGGGTTAATGGAATCCTAGAACCAATAAAGATTCATGAGAAAGCTTTGGATGTACTAGCTCACCAAATGGTTGGATTGATAATGGATAATGGATCTATAAGTATAAGCGATATTAAAAGGATTTTCAGTAGAGCATACCCATATAGGAATATAAGTGAAAACGAAATCTCTGAAGTTGCACCATTCCTATCAAGTATAGGAGTTGTGAAATACTTCAAAGAAGATGGAATAATAAAAGCTAGAGGGAGGAGGACATGGAAATACTACTATGAAAACCTATCAGTAATACCCGATATAAGGAGATTTAAAGTTATATCCACAGAGAACAGGAGAGCCATAGGAGAACTCGATGAAGAATTTGTTGCAATACATGTAGAGGACCCATTCATACTTGCAGGGAGAGCTTGGAAAATTGTAAATGTAGATGAAGATGAAATGAAAGTTTACGTGGAATATATGGGTGATGAACTTGCAGCAATACCAGCATGGATAGGAGAACTAATACCAGTATCCATGGAAACAGCTATGGAAACAGCTGATTTAAGAGAGAAGATAATTAAAGGTGAAGGTATAAGTGAATATCCATTAANAAAGGAATCAATAGAGTATGCTAAGAAAGTATTAGAAGAACACTTGAAATGTGGAATACCAATACCAACATCAAATAGGATTATAGTAGAAGGGTTAGGTAGGATAATCATAATACATGTACCACTTGGAACTAATGGTAATAGAGCTCTAGCAACAATACTCTCATCTAAGATAACTGAAAAGATGAGGATGAATGTTAGGAGAGTTACAGACCCATATAGGGTGGCATTGATAACACCAAACCCATTAAACCCAGAATCAATAATTGAATTAATTAGAAGTCTAGATCTGGAGGAGGAAGATATCGTTAATGCATTGAAAAATACACATGAATACCAATGGAAACTACTCCACGTAGCTAGGAGAATGGGGGTTGTGGAGAAAGATGCAAAGATAAGCAAGATAAGAGGTTTAGCAGCATACTTAGAAGATACCGTTGCAGAGAAGGAAGCAATTAGAGAAGCAATACAAGACTACTTCGACATAAAAGCAGTTAAAAGATTTATAGAAGAAATTAGGGCTGGTAGAGTTAAAGTGGAAGCGTATAAGAGTAGAATTGATGCTGAAATATCACCATTAACAAGACAAATACTCGTCCAAGCACTACCACATGGCTTAATACCGAAAGGTGAAGCTCCATTAAACATAGTGGATATCGTTAAAGAGAGATTACAAAATAGGGAGATTATACTTGCATGTATACATTGTAGGAAGTGGATGGGTAGATATAAAGTGAAATACCTACCAGAAGAAATAGTTTGCCCAAAATGTGGTGCAAAAGCTGTGGGAGCAACGCATAGGGAAGATATATTGAAAATATTGGGGAAGTGGTATAGGGGTATAAAGATGAGTGACGATGAAAAGAAGAGTTTTGAAGAATTCCAGAGAAGCATAAGCTTAATAATGAGTTATGGTAAAAGGGCTTTAATAGCCTTAGCAGCTAGAGGGGTTGGGCCGACAACAGCAGCGAGAATACTTAAAGGATATATGAAGACTGAAGAGGAATTCTACCTAGAAATATTGGAAGCTGAGAAAGAATATCTTAGAACTAGAATGTTCTGGGAGGGGTAATCATGATAATAACTGGAATGAAAGCATATAAGATGGGGATTGTGGAAAATCTCATATCACCTGAAATGCAAATTCAACCAGCAGGAATAGAATTAACTTTGAATAGCGTTTGGAAGTTTATAGATTCAGGAACCATAGACTTGACGAACAAGTATAGGAGGATCCCAGAAGTAGAGCAAATACCATTCGATAATGAGGGTAAAGTACATTTAAAGATGGGAGCATACAAGATAATATACAATGAAATTATAAAGATACCTAGAAACATGATTGCAATAGGATTACCAAGATCATCACTATTAAGATGTGGAGCTACAATAAACACAGCACTTTGGGATCCAGGGTATATTGGTAGAAGTGAAA
>Ga0065719_100210_pt1 | contig 11625 bp, 7 predicted proteins | sample GBSCel85sediment_FD_59106 | JGI IMG/M metagenome (GOLD analysis project Ga0065719, IMG submission 59106) | Hot spring sediment microbial communities from Great Boiling Spring, Nevada - Cellulolytic enrichment CS 85C v3 (version 3) | ecosystem: Environmental > Aquatic > Thermal springs > Hot... | reverse complement strand
GAAAGTGAAGATACTAAGGCTAGCATGAAGATGTTTTTAAGCAAATTCACATCTATTGCAAGGTTTAGCAGTACAGTAACAGTGTATATGCTTAGGGTGAGCAGTAGTGATATCACTGAGGCACCTAGAATAGAATGAGTGTAAGGAGTTCTCCTAGGACCTCTATGCCCTGCGACTGAGTCTATGAACCAATTTGTGAAAAGCGTTGCTATGAGTGCCAAGAGCACTACTAACACTACTGGTTCATCAAGCAAAAGCTTTGCCACCCAAAGGCAAAGAGCAAAGGAGAAGACATTGTGTGTGGACCTCCTCAAAGCTCCCGAGCCCCTCACTACATATAGTTATACTGCTTTGGCTTCTTGCAAGCACTTTTCCCCTCCATTTCCCTTTGCACTTCTACACATGGTTATAGGTGTTGGTGTCTCCACCTCTCTCACTTCTGCAAAACTCTTTCTGGTCTCACCAATTATTGGTTTTGCCCAGCGCCCCCAGAGCACCCAAGAAATGGATGCCACACCCCCAATAATGTTGCTTATGGCAAAGGCTATGTAGATTCCTACTGTGCCTAAGCCTACTGCGAGAGCTAGTGCATAGCCTAAGCATATCCTCAAGCCCCAGAGCCTAAACATGTTTATAACTGTGGGTATTAATGTGTGCCCAGAGCCTCTACCAACGGACATTGATGAGAAGGTTAGGGCAAAGAAGGGGAGAGTCCATATCGTCACCGTGAGGAAGTTATCTACTTCAGATAGTAGCTGCTCTACAGCCTCTTGAGTCACGCCCTGCCCAGTCACAAATATGGATACTATTGGGATTCTAAACAGGTATACTATTGTTGCTGTTGCTAGTACAGCAAGGAATAAGAACATGGACGTAGCCTTCGCAACTCTCTTAGCTCTCTCAAAATTTCTTGCACCAATGTTTTGCCCAATCATTATCGTAATGCCTTCTGTTAACCCCCAGAGGCTCGTGTTTGCAAGGTCAAACACTATAAAGCCTATTGAGAATGCCGATGCGGTGAGCCCCCCAAAGGTGTTAATAAGTCTGTTCTGCATGTTGAAGGCGAGGGAGTTTGATATGTTCATTGCTAGCAGTGGAAGGGCTATGGGGAGCGTTGTGAAGAGGTACTTCTTATCTATGTCATGCCCTACCCTGAGCTCTAACCACGCATACCTCCTCTTAACTATGAGTAGCAGTATTGCTAGGCTAATAACCTTGCTCAACACAGTTGCAAGAGCTGCCCCTGCAGCTCCAATTGCAGGCACTATGCCAAAGCCCATTATGAACACAGGGTCTAGAAAAACATTTGCAATACCTCCAACAACTTGAGAAAGTGCAGGGGTTCTAGTATCACCAAGTGCTTGCACAATTATTGCCAGTGCCATGTTTACTGATAGAAGTACCAAGTCTACGCTCATTACACGAGCGTAGGAGAGCACCTCACTATATATCTCTGGAGGGGTTGCCACAAGGTGTGTGAACACATATGGGGCTAGCACATAAAATAGAGTACCGAAGAGAAGCCCACTTGAAGTAGATACTAAGAAGAGCTTTGAAGCAGTAACTGAGAACTCTTTATAAAGTGCTGCACCTGCATACTGAGATAGAAGCGCTATATTAGCAGACGCAAAAGCCATGGTAAATGCTGTGAAAATCATGTACGAAGGCCACACCTGCCGCGGAACTGCGACAGCAAGTTGATGATACCTGCTAAGCCAAAACGAGTCCACAATGCCATAGACATCTTGAACAAGCCTCACAACAAGCAGGGGGAAGCCTATTAGTAGGAAAGTTGGTATTATAGGGCCCCCAAGGACAGCATTTCTATACTTTTCAACAGCCTTTCTCGAAATCCTGTCTCACCCCCGTGTACTAACAGTATTATTGATTATTACAGGAACTTGTATTAAAAGCTCATAGCCTAANAGCGCCGCGCATGCGCCAAGGATTGTTACATACCTAAGCTTTTTACAGCTATAAAACTTAAAAAAGCTCGTTAATGAATATTAAATCACATGAAAAAACACCTACTGGAGTACTTTTATAGCCCTAGATACGGCCCTGAGTGGGGCAGTGGGGGGATCTTTGGTTTAAAGTACCATAGAGGAGTGCTGTACTATACACTCGCCTTTGAGGCTATAGCAAGCTTCATCCACATCAACGAGGAGCACGTGAGGAGATATAGATTTGAACAAGTTGGGCCTCTTCCAACATCTGGTGGAGACACTTATAACGCTGTTGAAGCTGTTGATGACACCATATACTTTGGAGGCTGGGTTCACGCACCAGTTATCTATAGGGGTAGGGAGGCTGAGTCCATGGCAACCATATCGTTTGTGAACAAGTATAGCCATGTGCACGCCTATAGCATTGCTGAGGACTCAATTACATTGCTATGGAAAGAGAGCCTACACAACGAAACTGACTGGGTTGGGGAGGTATCTGAAATAGTGTACGACGGGGTTAGTGATAGGCTTATACTCGCTAGAGGTGACGGCATGATCAACCTGGGGCTCTATCAAATCGATAGAAAGGGGGGTAGCTATAAACAGCTCTCCCCAAAACCAGCTCTTAAGGGGGCTCAGCTCTATGACCACGCATGCTTTGATATCTTAGAGAGCTGGGTTCAAGGAGCAAGCGGGATACAGTGCCTGGATCTCGTTGAGGGAAGGATTAGGTACACCTACTTTAGTAGCACAGCAAGGAGGTCTATTGATGGAAGCGACGTCCTCTGGCCTCTTACAGGAGTAGCTGCCTCAGCTTATGGCAGGTTCTTCCTCTTTGTCAGAGGGGGTGTGTTTGTAGGCAACCCCATTGATGAGAGTATAGAGGAGGTGAAGTTCATTAGGCTACTAGACTTTGTGAAGTCTGGGTATAACGCTAGAAGAACCATGGCTAAGCCCGTTGGCGGAGGAGTGCTAGTAGCCTTTAACGCATTTACAGAGAACATTGTGAGACCCACAAACGAGTTTGAAAAGATGTTATTTGCAGTCACTAACACCATTGTTGCACCAAGTCTTCTCGTATACATAACTCCTCCTACAGCGAGAATTGTTGGAGCTTTTGGAGCTAGGGTAACAGGTATAGAGGTTATGGGGGGTGAGATTCTCCTCGCTTGCAACACCATGGCCAATAGCGGTAGATACGATGCACAACCAATAGACGCTGGCTATAGAACAATAATGTCTGTCCCTACATCAATACTGAACTCCCAGCCCCCACCAGTGAGAATATCTGTAACTGGCTTACAAGTAGAGGACAAGGTGTTCGGGGGGATACCCCTAGCTGGGTACAGGGAAGCAAGGCTAGTTATAAGAAGCTCTAAGAGCAATACGCTAAACGTATTTGAATACGACTTCAGCTTACCACCACAACAAGCGCAAAGAGATGTCGAGAAGATAAGTATGGGAAAGAACGTAGTGGATCTCAGCAGATATGGCAACGCCATAGTATCGTTTAGACTCGGAGAACCAGACCCAGGAGCAGTAATCCACATAGACCTAGCGTAGCCTATACAAAACCATTTACATTTTCATCTCTCTAAAAACTTTTATACCCCTCAACATGTGTAAGGCTTTCTGGTGAAACTATGCACCAATGGAGTTAAACCCGTGCATAACTGAGGCCAGAGGTGCTGAACTGAGCAAGGGCAGAGAAAAACATTCAGCAAGTAAAGTACGTGCACCAGCAGAGTGTCTCACAATTCTCTTCTCCTGGTGATGGCTATGCCAGATAGCTGGNTGTATAACCCTAGCTTAGAGACCGCTTCTAGGGGTGTTATTGAGAGGCTTCAGCTTGAGAGGCTTAGGGAGGTTGTCCATAGAGTTTATAGCAATAACTACTACTATAGGAAGAAGATGAAGGAGAGAGGAGTAGCACCAGAAGACATAAAAACACTAAAAGACATAGAAAAACTCCCCCACACAACAAAAGAAGACCTAAGGGAAGCACAACCCTTTGGCTACCTCATAACACACTTTGAAAATGTTGTAGAGGTTCACGGAACCTCTGGAACTACTGGAGAACCAGTGTTTGTCTACTACACCAATGTTGATATCGAGAACTGGAGTGAGATAATGGCGAGAAGCCTTGCGGTAGCAGGGCTAACAAAAAGAGATGTACTTCAGATAACACCTAGCTTTAGCCTCTTCACAGGAGGCTTTGGCTTCTACTATGGTGCTAGGAGAATAGGNGCAACAATAGTGCCAACAGGCCCAGGCTACTCAAAGAGACAAATATACGTAATGCAGAAGCTCGGTGCAACAATGCTAGCAGGAATAGCTAACTATGCTATTAGGCTTGCTGAAGCAGCTTTTGAGATGGGCATAGACCCAGCAAAAGACACAAAAGTGAGAAAGGGGGTGTTCGGAGCTGAAATGTGGAGTGATTCGTTGAGAAGAAAGGTGGAGCAAATATGGGACATGGAGACCTTTGACATATATGGAATGGCGGAGCTATACGGACCAGGTGTGGCAATAGATTGCCAGTACCACGACGGGCTTCATGTTTGGGAGGATCACTTTATTGTTGAGGTTATTGATCCTAAGACTGGTGAGCCTGTTGAGCTTGAGGAGAAGGGTGAGTTAGTATTCACATCTCTAACAAAAGACGCAATGCCTTTAATTAGGTATAGGACAAGAGACATATCAAGACTCTTAGACCAGAGCACATGTGACTGTGGAAGAACACACAAAAAGATTGACAGAATCCAAGGAAGAACAGACGACATGTTCATAATAAACGGAGTAAACATATGGCCNACAGCAATAGAGTCTATTCTAATGGCTAACCCGCTTGTTGGAAACGAGTACCAGGTTATAGTGGAGAAAAAGCATTCTGAAGATATGCTAATCATTAGAGTTGAGTCTGCTTCGAAGTTGAGTGAGGAGGATAAGAGGATTTTGGCTAAGAAGCTTGCTTATGACTTGAGGGAGACTATAATAGTTACACCAGTTGTTGAAGTTGTTGACCCAGGAACCCTACCAAGATTCGATGGAAAGGCTAAGCGGGTTACAATAAAGTATGCTGATTAAGGTATTGTTTTTTGCTCTCTGCACACTCCTTACTACTAATAAAGCTGTTGCTAGAGAGCTTTCTCTTAACGTCTTCATACCCCATTAGGAAAGCCCTCTTGTTAACATGGCCAAGTAGGTTTTCAACAACTTCTGCAACAATGTTTACAGGTAGTAGCTCCTCTATAAAGGCTGTGAGGCCACCGAGCATAGTCATATTCACAGTCCTGAAGTCCCCAACCTCTCTAGCAATAGCTTCTGCAGACACTTGAACTACATTAATCGGTAGACTTCTCAAAGCATTTAAAGCTTCTGTAGGTGAAGGCACATTTTTTGCTAGTGGTGGTGGGAGAACAACGTCGCTTACAACTAGCCAGCCACACTTATTCAAATACCTTACACCCCTCAGAGCCTCTAAAACCTCTGTAGCAAGCACATAATCTGCTTGCCTAAGCGAGACGAGGGGCGCTTTAACACCATAACCTATTCTCACAAAGACCTCTACAGCACCACCCCTTTGTGCCATTCCATGAGTTTCAGCAACTTTAATATCGATTCCCCTTCTAATGCATGCCTCCCCTAGCACCCTACCAATTGTTATGAGGCCCTGCCCCCCAACACCAACTACAACTATGTTTACCTTATCTTTGTGAATGCCTTGACTGGGCACACCTCGTTGCACACTCCACACCCAATGCAGAGGCTTTCAATAACTTTTGGAAAACCTTTTTCAACCCTTATAGCTGGGCATGCGAGTTCATTGACACACAGCATGCACTTTATGCACTTTTCTAGATCCACTTGGTAAACCCCGCTAAGTCTACCACCCCTAGTAGCATTTAAAGAACACTCTCTTCTAGCAACTAAAACAGCTACGCCACCGGACATCGCTACTCTAAGCCCCTTTTCAATAGTCTCAATAGCTTTCTTCACGTTGTAAGGGTCGAAGACCTCAACGTAATCAACGCCAATAGCCTCTGCAATACACTCAATGCACATTTTCTTGCCTAGTGATCCATCTGCCTTTACTCCAGTCCCAGGGTGGGGCTGAAAGCCTGTCATAGCTGTAGTCTCATTGTCTAACACTAGCACTAACATAGGAGCCCTGTTGTAAACAGCATTCACAAGTGGTGGGAGTCCTGCGTGGAAAAAAGTTGAGTCGCCTATAATTGCAACAGCAGGTCTCTCCTTAACAGTGTGCGCAAAGCCGTTGGCAAGCCCTATACTACCCCCCATCTCTATTATCACATCCTGTGCATTAAATGGAGGCTGTATTCCTAGGCTATAGCACCCAATATCACCACTGTATATTGGGTCTACCCTAAGCCTTCTAACAGCCATCTTTAGCGCATAGAAGGTTGCCCTATGGGGACAGCCTGGGCACAGCGTTGGTGGCCTTTGTGGAGGCTCTATGGGGGTCTTAAGCACTTCAAGTGCAGACCATGGAATTCCAAACACCTTTGCTATAGCCCCTGCCACTCTATCTAGTGTTAGCTCACCTCTTCTCCCAAGNAGATCCTCGCCATGCACCTCTATCCTCAGGCCCAGGTCTTGTAGTAGCGCCTTTAGCTGTAGCTCTACAACAGGGTCGCACTCCTCGATGACAAGCACTTTTTCAACGCCTTCCACAGCACTCTCAANAACCTTCCTTGGCAGGGGAACTGGTGAGGCAAGCTTGAGCACTTTAGCCTTTACATTGAGAGCCTCTGTAGCTTCAGCAACATATGCGTAGCCTATGCCTGAAGATACTATGAGCACCTTGCCTTCTCCCTCAACTCTAGTGTAAGGCAGGTTGGCCAAGTAACTCTCTACAGCTCTCCACTTCTCTAAGATCCTCTGCTTCATCTTCCTGGCATTCTCAGGCACAACAGCCCATTTGCTAGGTTCTCTCGGAAAGAAGCCAGCTGTCCTAGGCTTTCTCACCTCACCTAGCCTCACAGGGGCTCTAACATGGCTAACCCTCGTAACACTTCTCAGTATAAAGGGGTGGTGAAGCTTTTCAGAGAGCTCAAGCCCTAGATATGTGAGTTCCTTCGCCTCTTGAGGATCGCAAGGCTCTAGCACAGGTATGTATGCATGAAGCCCATACCACCTATTATCCTGTTCATTCTGGCTACTGTGCATGTAGGGATCATCAACTGTGACTATCAAAAACCCAGCTTCAACACCAGTATAAGCGCTTGTCATCAGTGGGTCTGCTGCCACGTTCAACCCAACATGCTTCATAGCTGTTAAACTTGGTACTCCACTCATAGCAGCAGCATAAGCACCTTCAAAAGCTACTTTCTCATTAACACTCCACTCAACGTATATCCCTAACTCGCTTGCCACTAAGCTAAGGGTTTCAACTACTTCACTAGAAGGGGTCCCAGGGTATGCAGTGGCAAAGCCTATGCCGTACTCTATAGCCCCCCTTGCAATAGCCTCGTTACCCAGGAGAAAAACTGTTGTGTTAGGCTCTCCTAAAACCCTGTGACTCCCACGAGCCTTAGGCAAACTCTATAGCACCCTCTTGTCAATCACGTACTTAGGCTTTCCATCGAATCTTGGTAGAGTTCCTGGGTCAACAACTTCAACAACTGGTGTAACTATTATAGTCTCCCTCAAGTCATAAGCAAGCTTCTTAGCCAAAATCCTCTTATCCTCCTCACTCAACTTCGAAGCAGACTCCACTTGTATAATCAGCTTATCCATAGCGTTCTCCCTATCAATGATAATCTGGAAGTGGGGTGCGACAAGGGGCTCCCTCAACAGCACCTCTTGTATTGCTGTTGGCCATATGTTTACTCCGTTTATTATGAACATGTCGTCTGTTCTTCCTTGGATTCTGTCAATCTTTTTGTGTGTTCTTCCACAGTCACATGTGCTCTGGTCTAAGAGTCTTGATATGTCTCTTGTCCTATACCTAATTAAAGGCATTGCGTCTTTTGTTAGAGATGTGAATACTAACTCACCCTTCTCCTCAAGCTCAACAGGCTCACCAGTCTTAGGATCAATAACCTCAACAATAAAGTGATCCTCCCAAACATGAAGCCCACTCTTGTAGATGCACTCGGCAGCCACTCCTGGGCCCCAGAGCTCGCTTAGCCCATACATGTCATATGCTTGCATGTCCCACACATCCTCAATTCTCTTCCTCATGTTTTCGGTCCAGGGAGCTGCGCCGAACATGCCTTTTCTTACTTTTGTGTCTTTTGCTGGGTCTATGCCCATCTCAAAAGCTACTTCAGCAAGCCTAATAGCGTAGTTAGGCACGCTTGTGAGTGCTGTTATCTCAAAATCCTTTATCATCATCACCTGCCTCTGGGTAAACCCTACACCAGCTGGTATAGCTGTTATTCCCACTTTGAGTGCTCCATAGTGAAAACCGAACCCCCCTGTGAACATGTGGTAGTTATATGCAATTAGCAGTTTATCTCCTTTCACAATGTTTGCAGCTACAAGGCTCCTAGCCATGACCTCAGCCCAGTTCTCAATATCCTTCGTAGTGTAGAGCGATACTGTGGGCTTTCCAGTAGTGCCACTACTAGCCCTCAGCTCAGCAACTTGATCTAATGGAACTACAGAAGCACCAAATGGGTAAAGCTCCCTTAGGTCTTCTTTTGTTGTGTNGGGGAGTTTTTCTATGTCTTTTAGTGTTTTTATGTCTTCTGGTGCTACTCCTCTCTCCTTCATCTTCTTCCTATAGTAGTAGTTATTGCTATAAACTCTATGGACAACCTCCCTAAGCCTCTCAAGCTGAAGCCTCTCTATCTCTCTTCTTAGAGCAGTTTCTATACTGGGGTTCCAGATGGGGGTCTTCATAGAGGTCCTCACCTTCAGAAGCTATAGCTAGTGCTAAGCTCTTGACAATGCCCTTCTTTAAGCCACTCAACATTATTTTTACGCACTGTCTTCTCTAATTGACTACATTTGTTTACGTTTTTAAGGTGTGCAAGGTTCATTACCAAAACAATTAGCAACACCAGAGGCTAGGCTTATACCATGTTGAGGTTTAAAAAGCTTTCATTGAAATAAACACAATTAAAGAGATTACACTGCTGTATAAAAACATTTTAGGGAAGAGACCTGCTTTCATTTTGTGAGCACTAATTATCAACTGCTCTAGGTGGTTACCTCAACCACTTTGTTTTTCAGTTTTATCCAAGGGCTTTTGGCACTGCTCTGTTGAGGGGCTATGGGCGGCTGTCGAAAGCTTAGAAGAGCAAAACAGCTTGCTCAAGCTTGTAGTAAAGCCCCCGCTACCTAAGTGAATTACAGCTGAAGGCCTTGGCATTTATGGTGGGGGAGGTAGAAAGGTTGTAAGCTACGCTGAAAGAATATCATAAGCTTTTCAGCCCTTGCCTTCAGCTTTTCTTTTAGTTGCTAGTGGTGCATCATATGCTTTCACTAGCTTCTCTCATGCTCGTAACCTTCTCTATGCTTGCTGTTTCACTATACCATGTGACGCTAGTGTACGGAAAGGCTATGGACATGGCCTCGCCTCCTCAGCGAAGTGCAAAAAGAGAGCTACTCTCTATTGTTACCCCTATAAAGAATGAGCCTGTGGATGTTGTTGAGAGGTATGGAAGGCATTTCTCTAGGTATGCCAGTGCCTCTGCTGTGGAGTGCATTGTTGTTGCTGATTATACTGATGACAAGCTTTTTAAAGATGTTTTAATGGGTTTTTCACTTAGCGATGGCATGTTCTTAGTCAGGCGGTTTAATGGCGTTGGGGGTAGGAATGGCGCTATAAACGATGGCACTAGGTTTTCATCTGGGAGCATCATAGTGTTACTAGATGTTGATGCATACCCCTCTGAGGAGGTGCTGAAGGAGATCACTATGTGTAGTAGTGTATGTGTTGCTAGGTGGAGTGTGTGTGAGTGGAGCCCTACAAGAACATCTAAAACAATAGCATTCATAACTGAGTATGGCAGTTGGCTTTACTACAAGTTGAAAGGTCTGAGAGGGTTGTTTGTATACCCGCTTGGGAGTGGTACTGCAATTAGGAGAGAGCTTTTTGATAAAGTTGGGGGCCTTAGGCTAGGTGTGATACAGGACGACATGTGGCTTGGCACCCAGCTGATCCACAGAGGTGTTAAGCCTCATGTTGTTGGCGAAATATGTGTTGGGGCTCCTCAAACTCTCTCAGCATTCTTTATTCAGCAGAGGAGGTGGGCTTATGGAACAACAGAGGTGCTAAAGGGGTTTGGCAAACTCGTTTTGAAAGCACCTGTAAAACATTTTCAAAAATTTGAAGCTCTCTTCTACCTTAGCCAACCCCTACTAGCCTCAGTGGCAGGCCTTGGTTTTATACTAGCAGTGCCAGCATCCTTTCTAGAAGCTCAGCACATTGGAGTACTAGAGCTAATGCTCTTAGGAATGCTTGTGCTCTCACTAGCTCTAGAATCGCTTTGCGTGAGGAAGTTTGCTAGAGAGGCTGGGAAGTATGACCCTCCGTATGTTTACGGGAGATCCTCAGCCATATCAACCCTTCTATCCATAGTGGTGCTCCCCTACGTCATAGCAGCTCTAGTAGGTGTAAAAGTACCCTATAAAATCACTCCAAAGAGTGGGGAAACTTCTAAAGAACTTACACTACCAGTAACTGCACTCCTATTCTCAACAATCCTCATAGCCTCTGTTGTTAGAGGCAATAGCGTTACAATGTTGGTAGCAGCAATGCCTCTATTAGCGTCAATATACGCATTGGTAAGACTTGATTAAAATAAAGTAGGTTGCACAGCGCCAACTAACTTGAGAACAGGTTTAGAGAGCTTGGATTTATAGAGATAAAGTAAAAAAGTAAAGTAAAAATAAATTGNNTAGCTTAATCCTAGGAGTGATGGGTCTATTCCTAGTTGTTGTGCAAGTGACTTGTACTCGTCTAGTGATAAGACTGTTATCTTCTCTCCTGTTGGCGCTGTAAACTCCATGTGCTTTGTTGACACTATGTCAACACCAGTATCATAGATTTTGTTGCTTGGGTACCCTGGCACAAATTGCTTTAGAGCCTGCTCGATGCCAAGCTTAGTCATGTTGTACAGGAGCTTAACTCCATAGTACCCCATGAAGTACTGCCTCTGCCCAATGGTCGCAAGTGCGTAACCTTCCTGTAGTGGTGGCACGTTATCTGATGTCACGTCAAACTCTACGAGGATGACTTTGCCTGGCGGAATCCCTGCTTGTTTCAATGCCTTAGCCCACGCGGGGCCATCATAAGCGTAGACGCCAAAAGCTATTGTTAAGTCTGGGTGTGCTTGGAGTACTGAGAGAGCTAGGTTTAGAGCCTGTGTCGGGTCCTCTTGGTCATTGTACGGGCCTAGCCACTCAATGTTTATATTACCCTTTATGTCTGGGTCTTTTTGAGAGCAGTTCATTATGGCATCCTTGAACCCGGCCATTCTCTCCAGAGAGTTCATAGCTGTCAGAGAGCCTGTCAGCATTGCTACCTTAATTGTTGCCCCAGGCTTTACATAGCCCTTCTCTTTAGCAAGTTGCCAAGCAACTAAACCAGCTAACCACCCAGCTTTATAGTTTCCTGTGCCCAGGTACGCAAGCCTGTCACTCTGCGGAGCATCAGTATCAATTGTGATTACAGGTATGCCCTGCTGAAGAGCCTTGCTAATAT
>Ga0065719_106896_pt1 | contig 11631 bp, 9 predicted proteins | sample GBSCel85sediment_FD_59106 | JGI IMG/M metagenome (GOLD analysis project Ga0065719, IMG submission 59106) | Hot spring sediment microbial communities from Great Boiling Spring, Nevada - Cellulolytic enrichment CS 85C v3 (version 3) | ecosystem: Environmental > Aquatic > Thermal springs > Hot... | reverse complement strand
ACTTTCCCAACCTTAGACTGTGCCTCATGCATTCTTACACCTAAGATGGTTTCGGTTGCGAGGCATCCTAACATAGAACTTCTAACATACTCTGAAGTAGTGGAGGTTAAGGGCTCGGCTGGAGACTTCCATGTAAAAGTGTTGAAGAAGCCAAGGTATGTCGATGAAGATAAGTGTATAGGATGTGGGGAATGTATTGCTAAGTGTCCATCCAAAGTTCCGGATGAATTTAACATGGGNATGAGTCAGAGAAAAGCGATATACTTCCTATTCCCGCAAGCCGTNCCGCTTAAAGCAACCATAGATAAAGAACATTGCCTCTACTTTACTAAGAACATATGCCGTGTATGTGAAAGGATCTGNCCAACCAAAGCAGTAAACTTTGAACAGAAACCTGAAACCNTNGANCTTAATGTAGCCTCCATAATAATCGCTACAGGATACGAATTGATGGATCCACATCTCGCAGCAACATATGGTTATGGAAAATATTCAAACGTATATCTATCGTTAGAGTTTGAGAGGCTTGTATCATCCACTGGACCGACTGGAGGAGAGATCGTGAGGAGGTCAGATAATAAGCATCCGAAGAGCATAGCTTTCATACAATGCGTATGTTCCAGAGACGTTAAGATAAACCCGAACTGTTCAGCTTTCTGTTGCATGGCCTCAGTTAAGCATGCAATCCTAGCAAAAGAACATTTGCCAGAAGTCGACTGCACAATATTCTACATGGATCTTAGAGCATTCGGGAAAGGATACCAAGAATTCTACAATAGAGCCATGAAAGAGTTTGATATAAAGTTCATCAGAGCTAAACCCGCAAAGATCGAAGAAGACCCTGAGACCAAGGACTTAATAATAACCTACGATGATACATTAACAAGCATTAAGAGAACTATGAGGGTAGATATGGTCGTATTAGCTGTGGGTGTTAAACCCGTTTACCCAGAAGTGTTGCCTTTAAAAATCGGAGAGGATGGGTACGTATGTTTAAAGGACCCAATCATGGAATCTATAGCATCAACTATAGACGGGGTATACGTTGTAGGTGTAGCAGCGGGCGCAAAGGACATCCCAGACTCTGTTGTACAAGCGGGTTCAGCAGCAGCTAAAGCATCTATATTGGCTGGGGTGTAAAACATGAGTGAAGAACCTAGGATAGGAGTGTACATATGCCATTGTGGATTAAACATTGCAGGCACGGTCAATATAAAAGAAGTAGTTGAATACGCAAAGAACCTTCCAAACGTCGTAGAGGCGAGAGATTATGTCTTTATGTGTTCTGCTCCAGGTCAGGACATCATTAAAGAAGGCATAAAGAAGCATAATCTGAACAGAGTTGTAGTAGCAGCTTGCTCTCCAACTATGCATGAACCTACTTTTAGAAATGCGCTGGCTGAAGCTGGCTTGAACCCGTACCTGCTAGAAATGGCGAACATCAGAGAACAATGTTCTTGGGTTCACTCGGACAAGGAGGCGGCAACCGCTAAAGCTAAGCTATTGGTGAGAATGGCTGTGGCTAAAGCATCATTACTTGAACCACTTAAAGATATAAAATTCAAAGTCAATAAGAACGTATTGATTATAGGAGGAGGGGTTGCGGGACTCTCTGCTGCTAGGGATCTAGCCGCCAAAGGTTTCAAAGTCTACCTTATTGAAAGGAAGCCTGTAATTGGTGGGAACACTGCTAGACTTGGGAGGCTCGTACATACAAAATTAAAAGGAATAGATGTTGTGAAGGAATTATCAAAGGACGTCATAAACAACCCAAACATCCAAATATATGTAAACACTGAGCTAACAAACGTCGACGGCTCTGTTGGAGATTTTAAGATTAAGCTGATAAAGAATCCGAGGTACGTCAATGAAAACTGCAACCTGTGTGGTGAATGTGTTAAGGTATGTCCAGTCGAGGTTCCAAATGAATACGAGTTCGGCTTAACAAAAAGGAAAGCGATCTATCTACCATATAAAGGAGCCTATCCACCACTCTACGTAATAGACTCAGAGAACTGTACAAGATGTCTTGAATGCGTTAAAGTATGTCCAACGCATGCTATAAACTTAGATCAGAAACCTGAGGAAATAGAATTAAGAGTTGGAGCAATAATAGTTGCTGTAGGACACGAACCATACGAACCGCCAGTCGGAGAATTCGGGTACGGTTTATCGAATAGAATAATAACGCTATTCCAGCTTGAAAGGCTGCTTGATACAGAAGGTCCAACAAACGGTGAGTTAAAGATAAATGGTATACAACCCAAAAACATCGTATTCATAATGTGTGTGGGATCGCTTAATACAACTCCAAACGCATACCCGTACTGCTCCAGAATGTGCTGTGCATCGACGATAAAGAATGCATTAATAATCAAAGAGAAATATCCAGAAGCAAACATATACATCCTACACAAAGACATAAGAACGTACAATAGGCTGGACGAGCAGCTTTACATTAAAGCTGGAGAAGGTCTGATCAGGTTTGCAAGATACAGAGAAGCTCCAAACGTCGTCCGCCTCTTTGAGATAATGGGTAGTGAAAAATTGCCTACCGAACTCCTTAAAAAATTCCCCCTCCTCGTCAATCCTGATGGGAGCATCAATGTAAGATTCTTCGAAGAAACAATTCAAGAAGAAATATCTATCCCCGCCGACCTAGTAGTGTTATCAGTTGGTATGAAACCTCCAAAAGATATTGATAAAGTTAGGACGCTAACAAAGGTAGGATGCGGTCCAGAAGGATTCCTTAAGGAAGCACACTTAAAGCTTAGGCCGGTTGAAGCAACTACTGATGGGGTATATCTTGCGGGGACTGTGACTGGACCGAAAAACATAGCCGAGTCAATAGAATCTGGAAGCGCTGCAGCCTCTAAAGCATTAGGGCTTCTTACAAAAGAAGAAGTTAAAGTAGAACCGCTAATTGCTGTAGTAAATGAAGAAATATGCAGTGGCTGCGCAATATGCATAGGAATGTGTCCATACAACGCGATAAGATTAAAGGTTCAAGAAAACGTTAGGGTTGCAGAAGTGGACCCGGCACTATGTAAAGGGTGTGGAACATGCGTAGCTTCATGTCCAACGGGTGCAATGCAACAGTATAGCTTCAAAGACAATCAATTGAAGAACCAACTCGTAGCAGCTTTTATCGGGTGAGTTACATGAAGATTAAAAACACATATATTGTAATAATAGGTTGGTGTTGTGGACATAGGTGATTCAGATGAGCCAAAACTTTGAACCGAAAATAATCGCTTTTTTGTGTAACTGGTGTTCTTATGCTGCTCTCGACCTCGCAGGTACAAGCCGAATGAAGTATCCTCCAAACTTTTTAGTGATTAGAGTTATGTGCTCGGGCAGAGTTGATCCACAATTCATTCTTGAAGCTTTCAGAAGAGGTGCAGACGGAGTGCTTGTTGCGGGATGCCATCCGGGAGACTGCCACTATATTGAAGGTAACATTAAAACGTTGAGGAGGATGACGCTTCTAAAGAGGATGCTTGAAGAATTTGGGATAGAGAAGGAGAGGTTTAGGCTTGAATGGATCTCCGCAGCAGAAGCGGATAAATTTGTTAAAGTGGCTAACGAAATGTTTGAGAAGATAAAGTCTCTAGGTCCGTTGAAACTAAAAGAGGTGAATACTCATGAATAAACCTAAGATAGCTCTATACTGGTGTGCAAGTTGTGGAGGATGCGAAGAAGCACAAGTAGACCTTGCAGAAAAGATCCTAGACCTTGTAAACCTTGTAGACATAGTATTCTGGCCAGTCGCCATGGATTACAAGATCGAAGACGTTGAGAAGCTTCCAGATGGATCGATTACTGCCAGCTTCATAAACGGTGGAATCAGGCTTAGCGAACACGAATACGTGGTAAAACTGCTAAGAAAGAAATCCAAGTTAGTCGTAGCCTATGGAGCATGCTCAGCGTGGGGCGGAGTCCCAGGCCTTGCAAACCTCTACAGTAGAGAAGAAATACTGAAATACGTATATCATGAAGCACCAACAGTAGAAAATCCTCAGAAGATACAACCACAATTAAAAATTAAAGCAGAGGAGGGGACAACGCTTGAGCTACCTGAAGTCCTCCCGCGCCTCCTCCCACTAGACCTTGTAGTAGACGTGGATTATTATATTCCAGGATGTCCCCCAACACCAGAAGTAACATGGAAAGCAATAGAAACTCTGCTGTCCGGAAATCTTCCAGCTAAAGGCTCCGTGCTTGGAGCATTAGATAAATCGCTCTGCTACGAGTGTCCATTAAACGAGACCAAGCCTGAAAAAGTACTAATCAAAGATATCAAGAGACCGCATGAAGTAATCGCCGACCCATCCAAATGTTTATTAACACAAGGACTAATGTGCCTTGGACCAGTAACCCGTGGAGGATGTAGTGCACTCTGCATAAAAGCAGCCATGCCATGCACAGGATGTTTCGGCCCACTCAACGAAGTAATGGACTATGGTGGAAAAGCTGCATCGTACTTCGCAAGTATAGTGGATTATAGCGATGAAGAAGAAATTAAGAAAGTGTTGGGCAAGATTCTGGATCCGATGGGAATATTTTATAGATACTCCCTGCCAGCCTCAAGGCTTAGAGGGAAGATAACGGTAACGAGGAGGTGAGCAAGATGAAAGAAGTGGTAATAAACCCCATCACGAGGCTTGAAGGGCACGGCAAGATCGTGGTAATACTCGACGATGCTGGGAACTGTGTTAAAGCATACCTCCAAGTACCTGAACTCAGAGGTTTCGAAACATTCGCCGTAGGAAGACATGCGGAAGACATGCCGCAGATAACTTCTAGGATATGCGGCGTATGCCCGACAGCCCACCACATGGCCTCAACAAAAACTCTAGACGACCTCTACAAGGTAGAGCCGCCGGAACCTGCAAAGAAGATTAGAGAAATGTTCTACAACATATTCATGCTTGAAGACCATGCACTCCACTTCTACATCCTAGCAGGACCAGACTTCATAGTAGGACCGAAGGCATCCAAAGAGGAGAGAAACGTCGTAGGAGTAATCAAGAAGGTTGGAACGGAAGTCGGTTTAAGAGTAATCCAGACTAGGAAGAAGCTTAGAAAATTAATGGAGATAATCGGCGGAAAAACAATACATCCAGTCCTCGGCCTACCAGGAGGGATATCAAAACCGCTATCTCAAGAAGCGGTTGAAACAGCAAGGAAAGTATCGGAAGAAGCGGTACAATTCGCAGAGTTCACATACAAGATCTTCAAAGATGTAGTCTTAGCAAACAAAGAATACGTAGACCTCATAACAAGCGAAGCGTACACGCATAGGACATACTACATGGGTTTAGTGGATGAAAAGAACAGAGTAAACTTCTACGATGGAAAGATCAGAGTAGTCTCACCAAGAGGGATAGAACACGCAAAATTCGACATCCATCAATACCTGGATTACATAGCAGAACACGTAGAACCATGGACGTACATAAAATTCCCGTACCTCAAGAAGATAGGATGGAAAGGATTCATAGACGGAGAAGATAGCGGAGTGATGAGTGTAGCACCGCTAGCAAGACTCAATGCAGCAGATGGAATGGCAACACCGAAAGCACAGGAAGCATATGAAGAAATGTACGAAACACTGGGAGGAAAACCAATCCACCACACGCTAGCAAACCACTGGGCAAGAGTAATAGAGATAATCTATGCGGCAGAAAGATTCAGAGAATTAGCAAATGACCCAGACATAGAAAGCAAAGAAGTAAGAAACCTGCCAACAGCAACACCAGAAGAAGGTATAGGAGTAGTAGAAGCACCAAGAGGGACACTAATACATCACTACCAAACAGACCAAAACGGAGTAATCAAGAAAGCAAACCTGCTAGTAGCAACACAGCACAACGCGGCGAGAATAGCGCTCTCGGTAGACAAAGCGGCAAGAAGTCTCGTCAAAGCGGGACAGATAGACCAAGGAATACTAAACATGGTAGAGATGGCGTTCAGAGCATATGACCCATGTCACGCCTGCGGGACCCATTCGCTACCAGGTGGTATTTCAGTCAAGTTCTATCTATACGGCATGAATGGTCAACTTTTGAGAATCGTCAATTCCGAGGATTTGGTTTAATTTATTACATCAAATATTTATCGGATAACGGATTGGCGAGGTTTCTGTTTTATGTATTGTTGGAGTTAATTTAAATTCTTTCAAAGACATTTTAGAAGAGTAGGCCGACAATTGTTGTTATAGCTGCATATAAGTAATAGCAGGAAAAATTTAGCATCCACGAAATTCTCTAGGGGGCCATAAAGATGCATTTAATGATTCGCAGTTAGTCTTATTTTTTAAAATTTAAGATTTTAATGTAATAGAACAGGCTACAAGATCCTTAGGCAGGTAAACCAACTTTAAGCAAAAAGTCTATGAGCCACTGAGGCTTAACTGGAAACCAGACGATAAACCATGCTACTTGTACTGCAGTCATAGAGAATAGTATAATCTTTGAGAATTTGTCTTCTCCGAGTATGTATGGTAACCCTATAGCTATTATCGGTACAGTTGAGTAGAAGTAGAACGGGTATACCCATCTATGGAGTATGTATGCAATAGGGAAGAAGACTAGATAGGTTAGAGAGATCCATGAAAGTATTAACATCTCAGTGTCTGGAAACGCTTTACTCCTCAATATGAGGATNGATGAATAGATTGANAACGCAAATATAAACCAAGTCGTCCACCATAAAGGTGTCTGCATGCCGTAATATGCTATTGGATGATATTCTTTACCATCAATAGTTACCTTTACGACAAAGTATGATTCNCGGGAGAAAGGCANGATCGGATTAGCCCAAGTAATGGGCATGTGGACTACATCCCCNTCTTTAAATGTTAAGGTAGAATGGTAGTTTAGTATATAGTCGAGATGCTCAAAAGGTGTAGAATAAGCATTTAAAGAATAATCGTAGATAGCTAACCCAGCTAACAGGACTAATAGAGAAATTATTAACGTCTTCTCAACGATCTTTAACATCTCTTTAATCGAATTTATGAATCTCTTCTGCGAATAAGACGTTTTCAAGAAATAGTATAGTAGTAGAGCAGCAAATATGAAGAAACTCGAGATCTTGCATAGTAATGCAAAACCAATCGCGACGCCTGAATAGAAATATCTCCTCTTAAGGAAAAATATTGCCGATAATAGGCTGAACATCATAGCAGGGGCATCTAGGATTGCCATCGAGCTGATGTTAAATGAAGTAACATCACAAGCAAAGAGTATTGCTGAACATAGAGCTAAAACATTGTTCTTTAATACTATGTGTGCAAGTTTACCCAGTAAGTATACCGTTATTGCTCCCGATAACGCTATGAAAACCCTCCACCCTATTGGGTTATCTCCAAACAATAGTATCCCTAATATGATTAATGCTTTAGAGAGGGGTGGGTGCTCATTATTCACCGCCATTCCCATAAGCATCTTGCGAGCAGCCGGGACATAGTGAGCTTCATCAAAGATTAATGCGCAATCTGTTGATAAAGGTGGATTAGTACAGTTGGAAGGTGGGAGTTTAGGCCAAGGTTCATTTATTATCAATAATTTCAATACGAGGATGATAATAGACAAGATTGCTAACTGGACGTCTAGCTTACTTAGATGTCTTCTTAAGAAAGCTATGCTCATAAAATCTTCACCAAGCTTGCTAAAGGTTTAATCAATTCTTTAAAGATCATCTTTTTCCCGGAAGCTCTAAGATACGTCTCAGCCAACATGTATAGTAATGCCACAGCTCTTATTAATGCAAGATTTTGAGGTAATGTCCCAGGCATTAGCGGATCCTTCTCCATAAACCATGTAAGAATTATTCCTACATTAGCACCTTCAAGAATATAGAATGTTGGTTGAATTCTACCAATTATTGCTAAGAAAGGAAGAATAAATATAACCATCTGTGGAGTGAAAACATAGTTTGTTAAAAGGAAGACTGATAGTAACATAAAGGATCTCTCATAGAGGTTGCCGACATTGCTTAGGTAGATTTTCAGTAAACCATAAGCCATGAGAAGAGCGCTGAATAGCTTAGCTGTATCCCATGAACCTCTTGAAGGAAATAGGTAAACGAACCAAGCATTCTCAAGCCCCCAATTAAGATGATAAAGGTATGTACCTTTAAAGAAGCTTGGATTAAGTATCTGTAATCCTATATTAACAATCGCAATAGGCATAAAAACATAAAATAGATAATTTAACCTACTCTTCCAATCCTTTAAGCTAACAAGCAGCATCGGTAGAAGTATAATATTGACTAGTTTTACGAGGGTTGTGGCTGAGAATAGCAGTGCTGAAATCTTATACTTGCCCTTCTCAAAAAACATTAAAGATAAGATTAAGAGTGCAGCGAAGACTACATCGAAGTTATAATTTAGATAGACGATCATTGAAGGTGAAAATATAAGGAAGACAAAGATGTAGATTGGTGGGACATTCTTTTCACGCATTATCTTGAAGACTGTTAAAACAAGGAGAATATAAAATAAGTAGAGTATGGTGGAGAAAGCATTATAGTATGGGATCATTTCTCCTCTACCAATAACTGATGAGACATAGGTTATCAATCCTGCCAATGGAGGATACTCAAAACTTTCTTGTATGTATGGTATCCTAACATCCATTACTAGAGGTCTATACCAGAAAGAGATAATGTCTGAATAGATATTCCCTNCAATCCTTGGATGGTGAAGCAAATACGATGTAATAAAGGATAATGTAGATGCGATGATGATTATCTTCCTCAACACTTTTTTCATAAATTTCTCAACCTCTTACCCTAAATACTAAAACTTTGGATGATTTTAAATTGTATAAACATAGCTAATCGCGCAGTAATGGTTTATAAGACGAATTTAAACATTCAAGCAAGAAATGAATGTGACGACATTGACTTTAAGTTTACGTAACCAGCGGAACCTCAAAGCTTTAATGAATATTGTTGGCACTTTAAGTGTTCATTTTAAATTGTATATACGACCGGAACACCCAGAGCATAACTAATGATTGGAACTTTGAAATTTTTAATAATAAAGAGACCAAAATAGCTATTTTTAAATTAACTTTTCAACCTTCTCAAAAAACGCTACGTTTATATATAAGATAAATAAAACAAAATCTAAGTATGCGGTGTTTATAAATGAAAATAAATCCTAAGGCTGTGTTCTTCCTAGTAGTGTTTCTTGGTTTCTTAACTATAGGTGCGGCTCAGCAAATAATAATAACAACAACTACGACTACGCTCATAACAATACCTGGAACCACTTATGTTACAACTCTTCCAGGTGGGGAAATTACAGCAACGATAGTCATACCAAAGTATACATTGATAGCCGTAGAAAAACGTCCAGACCAAACGTGTTCAATAGTATTAAAACCCATAAAAACTGAGGGAGTAATAACCATCCCCGGCACTACTGTTACTATTCCTGGAACAACTGTGCAAACTGTATTTACTGAGCCTACGATCAAGTATTCTATAACTTATGAAGAAGATGGGGTAACAACTACTACGGGATATACGTACATAGAGCTTGTTACCACAATAGCTGGACAAACATTCTCTATACCAATACCTCTATATGCAGAGATCATAGAAAGCTGCCAGACAATACAAGTCGTACAGGAAGTAACGATTATCATGGGAAGTGTACCTGCCACATTCTACTATGCATACCCAGAGATGACATATTCATTCGAAGGAGCAACCTTTACTATAGAAGAGATGACAGAAGAATTGCCAACAACTATAACTACTACGACTATTACNCCTGGAACAACATATACCGAGTCAACAGTTTTTCCTGGAACGACTATGGCCACCACAATCACTCTGCCATCTACTACCGTTACAGTAACCGAGCCTGAAAAGACAGTAACGTCTACGATAACATATGTGACAACCATTACTAGACCGACTACGGAGACTACGCCTACAACACCTACACCAACCACAACCACTCAAACTACTCCGACCACTGTAACTACACCGACACCCACCCCAACTCTAACAGAGACTGAGACGACTAGACCAGGAATGGAATTTGCAGGGTTACCTCTTGACATACTTGCAGGAATAATAGCAACCGTAGCAATCATAGCAATAGTCGTAGCTGCTCTGCTGTTTAGGAGAGGTGCAGGCAGGATTAGATAACCTCCTTATGTCGCAACTATTATAACCTATTCTCTTTTTATGAGATAGGTTTNGAGTATGATAAAAAGTGTTTAAAACGCTCACTTTTTCACGACTACTAGGAAAACCTCCTCACGATAAACTTTTCATCAGCAAAAGTAACCACGCTTATCTCGTGCTTATCTATAAGCTTTCGTATGAGACCTTCTGGGTCATCTACAACTTTTTCAAGTACCCTTACCGCATGGCTTAGCCTCAACGGGTGTACCGATACTAGGTTTAGGAGCCAAACCTCTGGATTCCCATAAACAGAAAGTTCGGGAGGTTCTGGCAAGTTGAGCAGTTCCACATGGTCTTCTCCGAGCTTGTCGGCAAAGAGCGTGTATGCCTCCACGAGCCTTTCCGGCGGCGGAGGCTTAGCGTACACTTCTGCAGGAGGTCTTACTGGGATTGCTATGTAAGCTCTCCATGGTTCAAGGTCCCTAATGAAGTCTACGATTAACTTTAGCTCTTCTGGGCTAGTGTTAAACTCATTTACGAGCATTGTCTCTGTGACCAGCTTCCCTTTAAACATACCAGCAAACTCTTTAATGCCCTTAAGTATGTCTGCGAGCTTTAAGCCCGGGTGCGGTCTGTTGACCTTCTTCCATGTATCTTCAGTTAGAGCATCAATTTTCACGGAGACGAGGTCTGCATCGAGGAGGTCTTTTCTAACATCCTCCCGAAACAATAGCGANGCATTGGTAAGTACGGCTATGGGTTTTGATACCGACTTCTTAATCTCGGCTATCTCTTGGCCTATGCGTATGTCTAAAAGTGGCTCCCCATCGGGGACGAACGTCACGTAGTCTACTTTTTCGTCTACATTGTTAATAAACTCGGAAACCTCGGATACCACCTCTTCAGGACTGTAGAATGCCCTCCTTTCGATGGAAAGGTTTCTCGTCCTGCCGAGCTGGCAATATATGCAGGAGTACGTGCAGGTCTTGTACGGTATATTGTTAATACCTAAGCTTCTCCCTAATCTCCTAGACATTACGGGACCGAAGACATGCTTGAATGTAGGCATGCTCACAGATATGTTCCTCCACTCGACATATAGTAAAAAAGGTGTATTATACGTTTATTTCACCCTAGCTGCGAATTCCTCTGAGATTTTCTTGTACATCTCAACTCTTTTTGCGAGATTGGCTTGACTTTTTTGAGTGTCTCCTCAAAGTGACGTCTACAAACCTTTATGTCTTTAACGTTCTTCTTTGCCTCGTCTTGGGTTTTGTTCTTCATTATATGCTCTCTTATGGCAAGCATAACCGCTGTGTTGCAAACGGCTGCCAAATCTGCTCCCGTGTAGCCTTCGGTTCTTCTAGCTATGTCTTCTACGTCCACGTCTTCAGTTAGGGCTTCTTTTTGAGGTGAATTTTGAGAATTTCCTTTCGAGCCTCAATGTCAGGCGGTAGTACGTATAGGAGCTTGTCGAAC
>Ga0065719_100677_pt1 | contig 11643 bp, 12 predicted proteins | sample GBSCel85sediment_FD_59106 | JGI IMG/M metagenome (GOLD analysis project Ga0065719, IMG submission 59106) | Hot spring sediment microbial communities from Great Boiling Spring, Nevada - Cellulolytic enrichment CS 85C v3 (version 3) | ecosystem: Environmental > Aquatic > Thermal springs > Hot... | reverse complement strand
TATCCTCTTCAATTACAACCTTATACTCTCTACCTTCCTCAAGCTCTACGGGCTCTAGCGGCTTTAGCAAGCCCTTCTCGTACTTTACCCTAATCACCTTGGACAAGCCTATTCACCATCATATACTGTACACTCCAGGGCAATTAACCTTTTCCAGTAGTACACAATTTCATCCACTCTCGAGAACCTGCTTCACGTATCCCAAGCCAATAGCTCGTGGTCCCGGATTCGAATCCCGGCGGGCCCGCTTACCACACTTATTACCACATAGCTTACGTTCCTACTTAGGACTCATNAACTCTAAGGACATATCACATGTTATGTATGTTGGAGTGCTTACGTATTCTCTAAGGACACACAGACTTAAATATTGTGTAGGATGGCATATTCCGGAGATGGTCTAATGGGAGGAGGTTTAGGTCTTAACATTAAGAAGAGGACTATTACCGTAGTTCTATTGTGTATCATTCTACTCACAGCCGGGCTAGGGTATCTTTATTATGTCTTATCCTTAGGGATGAATGTCTTGAAAATAGAGAGAGGTATTATTGGTATGTTAAGGGTAGAGGGTCCAGTCTTAACTTCTCAAGACTTTAGACAATATGTTAATGCTATAAACTACGCGATAGTTAATGATACCTTTAAGTCTGTTGTTTTGGTAGTGAACTCTCCAGGAGGGTATGCTAGCTTTATAGAGCAGATATACTTAGATCTCTTAGAATTAAAGAGGAAGAAACCGCTTATACGCATCTGTAATCTCCGCTCTCTCCGGTGGGTATTACATATCTGTGGCAGCAGACTACATATACGTATGTTCGACATGTGCTGTAGGGAATGTAGGAGTTATAGGTGTGACACCCCCTACTTTCATCCCATCTGAAGAGACTTTAGAGACTGGTGTGTATAAAGTTACAGGGTTTTCAAAACTTCTCTTTCCCTACAACCTAAGACTTGCTTTAGAGAACTTTATATCAGCTGTGGAGAGAAGTAGGGGGGAACGTCTAAAACTTCCTATAACTCAGCTTAAGAGTGGGAGGGTATATGTAGGGAGTGAAGCTGTTGTTGTAGGATTAGCTGATGAGATTGGTTCATTACAGAAGGCTATTGAGAAAGCAGCTCGAGAAGCTGGGTTAGTAGAGTATGAGGTAATCGACTTAACACAAGTAAGTAAAACACTTACAGGGTCTGTTAACTCCTCTAACGACATATGTGATGAGTGGAGGAACTTAACTATAGAGGTATTGAAGAGTCTACACCCACCACCAGCAATATACTACCTCTACTTACCCCCAACAGCTTTTACTGAGTATACATCCTCAACAGAACTTAAGGTAGAAGATAGTGTTATAGACTTTTCTCTAGGTGGTGGAGGTAGAGGTCTCGTCCTTATAGACCTCTCTCACGGAAATAAGGTTTCGTGGTTAGAGTTAGATATACTTATATGGGAGTTAGTGAAGAGGGATGTAAGTGTAAGGTTTATTCCTCAATGGAGTGAGTTAGAAGCAATATTAAGTAACGCTTCAGCACTTATAATAGCTTCACCTACAAAACCCTATTCCCTCAAAGAGTGTGAGATTATTGAAGCGTTTGTAGGTAGGGGTGGACTACTCATACTGTTCTTCGACCCGGCGATGGAGTGGTTAGAGATGTCTACCTTACTCGAACCTATAAACTCTCTCTCCACTAGATTTGGGATCTCATTCGCTAGGGGATATCTTTATAATAATGAGGAGAATTACGGGATATATAGGAATATCTACGTAAGGGAATTTACTGAGAACCCATTAACTCAAGGTATAACTTCCCTCATATTTTTCACAGCAACACATATACGTAGTCAAGATAAGGGTATAGCCTGGGCATCTGAGGGTACGTACTCATCTGTTACTGAAAGAACTGAAAGGTATTCAGTCATAGCTTTAGTAGAGAGAGGTAACGGTAAGGTTATAGCATTTGGAGATCTAACATTCCTTATAGAACCTTACTGTTATTTAGAGGATAACTATAAGTTAATAGCTAATCTAGCTTCGATCATAGCTGAAGTGAAGATCCAACTAACACCACCAACTCCAGAGAAAAAGATAACTAGACCTGAACTCCCTATAGGGACTGAGAAGTATTTCATAGAACGTGTAGATAGTGAGGAACGTATGNTTAGGTGGGTTAGGGTAAGCGAGTTAGAGGTTAGGTTAGAATACCCGAATAGAACTACCCACTATTACTATGATAGAAATGGAAGTCTTATAAAGTGGGTTTCTAACGGTATTGAAGTAATCTACGAATCTCCTATACCGGAAGAACCGTACCCACTAACGAAGGGAAAGAGTTGGAGGTATAGAAGTAACTATACACTAATCATGAATAATAAGGAATATAAGGGAATACTCACTGGGGAGGAGGAAGTTATAGATTTAGAGGATGTAATTATAGGGGAAGGTGAGAGTTACTTATGTGCTAAAGTTATGTATAAACTTGTAGACAAGTTTATGAATGAGAGTAAGGACATAACAATCATTACTACCGGGTATTCCTGGATCTCTGGTGAAGCAGGTCTAGTAAAAGAAGAAAACGTTAGTAAATACTATGTAAACGACACTTTAGTATATGAGGTGAAGAGGGAATTACTACTAAAATCAATTAAGAAGGGATAGGAATTAGGTATTAAACATTTTAGATAATTTTCATATACGGTAAGTTAATTTGAATAACTTTAATTTAATTTGAGTTTAGCTAATCCCTAATCCCCTGATGAGGGTTTCCGGTACCTCACCTTTAGGTGTCCAACCACGTAGTTCGTAATACTCTTTAAGCATGTTATTAAATTCTTCTGGAGTTAATACTCCAGCTCCTCCAGGTGGTGATGGTGGTTCGAAGACTCTTTGAGGTAGTACGTCATAGTCTTTATTTACTCCTAAGATATTATTTATGAGTCTCTTAGTGTTGAATATCCTCTCACCAATAATCATAACATCATCAACAGTTATGTCTGTACCTAGGACTGCATTTAATGCCTTCAGTATCAGGGGTAGTTTAATACCGCTGTAGAGGCAGAATCTACACATCACCATAGAGTCTAAGAATTCAGCCATATCTTGAATTAACTTAACAGCTCTTGGCTTACTTTTAGAATCAAATCTATCTAAGGGTTCTGAAAGCCCTATCTCAGGGAATGTCATCCCCTTCTCTATATAGTATACTGGTGCATATGTATGACACGCACCCCTATTAGATGTAGCGTAGCCTAAAGCCCAAGACTTAAAAGCTCTCGGGTCATGCATAGGCATTTCCAAACCCTTCACATGCATTGCAAACTTCTCAGAATCCCTACCAACTACTTTAGAAACTCTAGCAACACCTTCAGCAAGTAAGTTACCTAGGTAACCCTCCCTAAAAGCAATCCTCCTAATCAACTCAAGAACTTTCTCACCATCACCCCAACTAATATTGAATTCATCACTTCTTAACAAACCCTTCTCAACACATTCTATAGTGAAGGCTATAGTAACACCTGTAGATATAGTGTCTAAGCCGTAGTCATTACATAAGTGGTTAGCAAGTACTATACTCCTTAAATCATCATTTAATAGTAGGGTACCGAATGAAGCTATAGTCTCGTACTCAGGCCCATCAATCCTAACACCATCTAAGTATATAACCCTACCACAACCTACGGGACAAGCTTCACAATGATATCTCTCCTTAAGTAGGGTCTTAGCTATAGTAACTCCGGAAATAGCTCTAATTTTATCCTTATCCCACTCACCCATAGAGAAGTTCTTAATAGGTACATCCCCTAACTCATGAAGTGCTTCGATCATACCGGAAGTACCGAGTTCATGAAGTATCTTAGCTGCTGGAGCCTTCTTCACAGCATCTAAAGCCTCCATTACAGAAGTACGGAAGACATCTACATTAGCGATCCTTGGAGTTAACCACCCCTTAACACATATAGCTTTAACCTTCTTATAACCCATTACAGCCCCTAAACCAGTCCTCCCAGCAGCTCTCCCCTCATCATTTACTATAGCTGCATACTTAACTAATCTCTCACCTGCAGGACCTATACATACTATAGAGTATCTTGGGAGTTTCCTATGTAGTCTCTCCTGAGTTTCATAAGTACCACAACCCCATAACTCCTTAGCATCTCTTAACTCCACACCCTCCTTATCAATCTTAATATATACTGGTTTTTCGGAAGTACCGTCAACTACTATCGATATATAACCACACCTCCTTAACTCAGGACCGAACCTACCGCCGGAACTAGCTTGACCGTATATACCTGTGAGTGGGGATATACCAGCTACGAAGTACCTACTAGTTAATGGGAAGCCTGTACCTGTTAACGGACCTACAGAGAATACTAGTACATTATCACCTGATAACGGTTTTATAACTCCTCTCTCCCTCACTACATCGTATAGTATCTTAGCATTTAATCCAGAACCACCGACATATCTCTTAAACACATCTTCACTTAATACCTCTTCACGAACACTCCCAGAACTTAAATCAATTCTTAAGATCTTCCCGTAAGTGATACTCACACCTCAACATCGTTATTAGTAAGGACATCTACCACCAGTTACATTCCAAGCAGCCCCAGTAACGAAGCTAGCATCATCTGATGCTAGGAATAGTACTATCTTAGCTATCTCCTCAGGCTTACCTAATCTTCCTAGAGGGACTAAACTAGCAGATCTCTTCTTAGCTTCCTCAGTCATGAAGTTTAGGAAGGGTGTTTCAGTTATACCTGGAACTACACAGTTGACATTGATGTTATAAGGAGCTAGTTCTAAAGCTAAACCCCTAGTAAATCCTATAAGTCCTGCTTTAGACGCATCATACGCTAGCATGTACGGGTTAGGATCCTTGCCAGCAACTGAAGATACCGTTATTATCTTTCCCTCCCTCCTCTTAATCATATGTTTAGCTACTTCCCTACAGAATAGGAAAGCACCTTTTAAGTTAACACTCATAACCCTATCCCAATTCTCTTCAGTACTCTCCCAAATCGGTGCTACCTCACCTAAAATACCTGTAAAATATATGAGGATATCTATCTTACCAAACTTACTTAACACAGTATCTACGGTATTCTTAACATCGTTTGCTATAGTTACATCACATTTAATTGTAGTACATCTACCACCAAAACTCTTTATTTCCTCAGCAATCTTCTCCATCTTAGGAACATCTATATCAGCAATAACTACTTCAGCACCCTCCTTAGCGAACTCCCTCGCAGTAACACTACCAATACCTCCAGCACCACCAACAATTAATACTACCCTACCCTCAAACCTCCTACAACAAGTACTAACCATAACAAACACCACATAACACTACTTAAACTACCTTAAAAATAGGTCAATAAGCATATATGTCTAAATTATTTTAAATATACTACATCATTAAGGTTATGTGGTGTTGGTATTGGATGCTACTATATTGATAATTACATGCGTACTCCTACTCTTCCTACTCTCCTACAACTACTCACTAGCTATTAAGATGTCTAGGAAGCCTGTAAGGACTGTAGAGATTAATGAAGTAGAAGGTAGTATCGGTAAGTCTAAGGAAATGAGTGTAAGGGCTGTGAAGGCGTATATGTTAGGTGATTACATAGTAATCACAACAGTTATTCAGAGAGGTAATAGTAGGAGGAGTGTTGGTGAGGTAGTAATTGATGAACCATCACTACTCATACCACTCAGTAACACATCTGAAGATAGTGTGAATGGAGGAACTCAAAGTAGTTCATAACGTTATCATAGACTTAAAGAATACCCCTCCTAATTCTAACCCTCTTAAACATAATTTAAATATCTACTTATGGATTGGCTAAATACCTTAGTTAAAACCCTCATTCCACAGATCTGTTTAAATACTTAAGATAGCTTATTCTAATCGGTTACTAATGTGGTGTTATATAAGGTCTTAAGTAATGAGTTATTAAGTAAGGACTTAACAGTTTTAACTAATGAGGAAGTAGTTGAGATCAGTAGATATGTTAACAACATACTTACGTGGTGTTTAAACTTTGAGGTAGTTGTTTGTGAGGAATTTACGAAGGTCTTAGATAGGTTCATTAATGCTTTAACGATGTTGAGGGGTATGAAGTATTTAGTTTATGATGGAGAACTTAAAGATTCTGTAGATTCTACGTTATTAAGGGATTTAGTAGATGTTGCTAGAGATTATTATAAAGTCTTAATGTACGGTTTAGTAGATAGTAGTGGGAATGTAGTAGTTAGAGTACTTAAGGATTTAGAGTATGGGGGTGTTAGGTATTGTAGGAAGTCGATTACCTCCATACCACTTAGAGATGCTTTACTGCTTTCTAGGTTAGGGTATGTAGAGGTACTGAATAATTTAATTATATAAGGGCTATACACATTCATTCTGTGTGGGGTAAGATGGATTTTAAGGTTAAGGATCTAGGATTAGCTCCTAAGGGTAGGGTTCAGATAGAGTGGGCTGAAGCTCATATGCCAGTACTTAAACTCATTAAGGAGGAGTTCAGAATTTCTAAGCCGTTTAAAGGTTTGAAGATCTCGGCAGTACTACATGTAACTAAGGAGACAGCAGTACTTATTAAGACTTTACTTGAGGGTGGTGGTGAGGTATGGCTTGCTGGTAGTAACCCACTATCTACTCAAGATGAGGTTGCTGCTGCATTAGTTGAGTATGGAGCTCATGTATATGCTTGGAGAGGGGAGAGTAAGGATGAGTATTATTGGTGTATTGAGAGGGTTGCTGAGGTATCACCTAATATAGTAGTAGATGATGGTGCTGACTTACACGCGTATATACATTCTAAGGGTTTAAGTAATAAAGTTAGTGGAGGTACTGAGGAGACAACTACTGGTGTTAATAGGCTTAAAATACTTGAGAGGGAGGGGAGGTTAGGGTATCCCGTCATAGCTGTAAACGACTCATACACTAAGTACTTATTCGATAATAGGTATGGGACTGGTCAATCAACTATTGACGGCTTATTAAGAGCTACTAACATATTAATAGCTGGTAAAGTAGCTGTAGTTGCTGGTTACGGATGGGTTGGTAGAGGTATAGCTAATAGGTTGAGGGGGATGGGGGCTAGAGTAATAATTACTGAGGTTAACCCTATTAGAGCTTTAGAAGCTGTGATGGACGGGTTTGACGTAATGCCGATAGCTAAAGCATGTGAGGTTGGGGATATATTCATAACAGCTACTGGAAATATCAACGTAATTGATGCTGAACACCTAACTAAGATGAAGGATGGTGCTATCCTAGCTAATGCAGGACATTTTAACGTGGAGATCAATGTAAATGCTTTAGAATCATTATCTACTAGTAAGAGAACTCTAAGGGAGTACGTAGTCGAGTACACTTTAAGGAATGGTAGGAAGCTGTACTTACTAGCTGAGGGGAGATTAGTTAATTTAGTAGCTGCTGAAGGACACCCCTAGTGAGGTTATGGATCTAAGCTTCGCTAATCAAGCATACGCTATAAAATACTTAGTAGAGAACTCCAGTAGATTAAGTAAGAAGGTGTATAAGTTACCTGATGAGATAGATGAGTCCATAGCTAGATTAAAACTAAGATGTATGGGTATATCAATAGATGAATTAACTGAAGAACAGAGGAGATACTTAAGTAGTTGGGAGTTAGGGACTTAAGGAAAATAGCTAGTAATTTACGTTTTAAACAACATATAATTAAGAAACATCTACACAAATTCTTAAACAATCATCAGAACATTTAAGGAATTCATCGTAATTTCTATCAATACATAAATCTATACATTTATCCTCGCATAGTAATAACGACGTGGCAATACACATCACCACACATTATTATGTTAAGAATACTTCTTTTTAAACTTTTCTGTAGATTAACTAACGGTGTAGTTTATGGGTGGAGGTAATGATCTAGTATTAGGTGATTTAGAGAATATATGGTTTGAATATGATAAACAAAACGATATACTGTACATAAATTTCGGTTATGATGTTGAGGATGCTGATGAATCCATACTAACGAATAATAACGTCGTAGTGAGGATAAAGAATCGTAGAGTAGTTAGTTTAACAGTATTCGACTTCAGTAAGAGGGTTAGTTTAGAGTAATGTAGTGTGGTAGTACGTGCTTTTAGTATTCTACGGTAAGGGTAAGGGTAAGACAACAGCTGCGTTAGGAACTGCCTTCAGATTCTTAGGGTATGGAGGTAGGGTATTAGTCCTTCAATTCATGAAATCCTATAATAGTGGGGAGTATAACTTCTACAAGAGGTTAGTTACTTACGGTACCACTATTAAATGGTACTGTCTAGGTACTGATGAGTTTGTAAGCCCTGATAACCTAGGTAGTGATTCAGCCTCTATAACCATAGCTAAGAGTGTAGGTTTCCTACTTTATGAATACCCTAGAATAATTAATGAGTTTAAACCGGAGTTAGTAGTATTTGATGAGTTAGGCTTAGCAATACATATGTGTTTAGTTCCTGAAGACCTCACACTAGATATTCTAAGTAAGTACTCAAAAAACAACGTACTCCATGCTATAGTAACTGGTAGGTACGTATCTAGGAGGATATTAGATATAGCTGACTTAGTTACTAATTGCTGTGAAGTAAAACATTACTTCAAGCAAGGTTATATCAATATTAAGGGTTTAGATGTTTAAGACTTCTTAAACTCCTTCTCTAACTCCGTCCTCAACCTAGATAACTCATCAATCTTCTCCTTAATCTTATTTAAGAGTTCTTCACTAGCCTTAATACCTCTACGTACGAAGAAGGTTACAGCTTCAGACCTACTCCTAAATACACCGACATTAACTAACATATCAATAAGTTTTAAATCATCATCTGAAATCCTTACAGAAACTACACTTGAAGCCCCTTTAGTAGTACTTCTCTCAATCTCAGAACGTATATCCTGTAACACATCACTTAAAACTCTAGAGATACTATCTAGAGCTACAGTAGATACCTTAAGTATATTAGGTATTAACGGGTACTCCAGAACTTCCCTACCCTCAAAAACACTCCTAATACCCTCCCTAATATCATCTAAACTAGTCAATAGCTCATCAATCATATCACTGACCTCATCTTCGAAATCCTCAACCCTACCAACAACAACTTCTCTAATATCCCTAGGTAGAGACCTAACCTCCCTCTTAATAAGCCTTACATGTTCTTTAAACCTACGTATAAAACCTCTAATATCCTTCCTAACCTTAGCAACTCTATCCTTAATCAACCATATATCCTCCCTCCTCTTAACCATCTCAGAAATCTTACTCAACTCCTCACGAATCCTACTAAACTCCTCGTTAGCTTGCTTAATCATATCATCTAACTTCTTATTAATCTCATCCACACTCATAATACTACCTAAGTAAGAAATACTACAACCTTTATAAATATTACATATAATAAGTTAGAAATTACATACAAATCCTCATAAAACTAAGTCATTAATACAGACATTAATTAATAGATAGTGGTTATGGGGATATAGTATTTTCAGGAGATTACTTCCTCAGGAATAACGTTAAGGACTTACATCTGAAAGCCTCGCTCTTCAGGACAGGGGAGGAGGTCAGTGAAGTTAAGTTTTTAAACCCTAACCATGCTTTATATGGATCCGGTGGTCGTAATTAATACTACCTGTTTCAGAGTTAAATCTAGATCCTGTATTTACTATTAAGTTAACTCCAGCTAAGATTGGTATTGGAGCTACTCAAGAATTAGGACAAGATTTAAAACGGAGGAATTTATCAAAGATATTACTTATATGTGGTAAGAACACCTACGATAGAGTTGGGATAGCTAAGAATTTAGTTAGAGTTGTTGAAGCTGAAGGAATTGAAGTGTATGTGTGGAGTGGTGTTGAACCTGAACCATCTTTAGAGTCTATCGGAGATTGTATTAAATTTGCTAGTGAATTAAAGTTCGATGCTATAGTAGCAGTTGGTGGTGGGAGTTCTATAGATACTGCTAAGTTAATAAACCTCTACACAACATACCCAACACATAACATCCTAGACTACATACCACAACCAGTAGGTGTTGGTAAACCCATCCCAGGAGCTTTAAAACCATTAATTGCTATACCAACAACCTCTGGTAGTGGTAGTGAGACAACACCTACTGCAGTATTTAAAGTTAGTAAAGACGGTGTTAAATTCGGTATATCGAATGAGTACCTACTACCAACTTACGCGATAGTAGACCCTATAAACACTATAACAATGCCTCAAAACGTTACAGCATCTACAGGTTTAGATGCTTTAATGCATGCTATCGAAGCATATACAGCAAAACCCTACAACATGAAGTCTAAACCTAGTAGGAGTGATTTAAGACCTGTTTACGTAGGGTCTAACCCAGTAACTGATACCTTTGCTGAGAAATCTATAGAACTTATAGGGAAGTACCTTAAGAGAGCTTACTTTAACGGTCAAGATCTAGAAGCTAGGTATGGTATGTCATTAGCTTCCTACATGGCTGGAGTAGCTTTAGGGAATGCAGGGACACATATATCACATGCGATATCATTAGTATTAGGAGGTATCGTAGATGTACCGCACGGTATATGTGCTGCAATTACAGCACCTGCACTACTTGAAGTTATAGCTAACGTACTCCCTGAGAAGGTAGCGAAGATATCAATACTATTAGGTTCTGATGTTGAGGTAAGTATAAAGAAACAGATTACTAAGTCTATCGAAGTTATTAGAGAGTTATTGTTGAGTCTTAAAGTACCTAACGGTCTTAATGAGTTAGGGATATCTGAGTCTCAAATACCTACTATAGCTGAGAAGACATTACTAATGCGTAGACTACTTGCACAGAGTCCTGTAGAGGCTTCTAAGGATGTAATAGAGAAGATCTTGATGAAGTCAATTGAAATTTATGAAAAATATTAAATAGTTTTTATACTATCCTTACGGACCTATTGAAAGACCTCCATCAACATTAATTATCTGTCCAGTTATGTAGTTAGAATCATCAGATGCTAAAAACACAACAACTTTAGCAACATCTTCTGGTTTACCTAGTCTACCTAAAGGTATTTTCTCTACGAAGCTTCTCTTAACTTCCTCAGGCCAAGGTGCAGTCATAGGACTTTCTATAACTCCAGGTGCAACAGCATTAACTAGAATGTTATACTTAGCTAGACGTTTAGCTAAGGATTTTGTAAGACACATCAAACCTGCTTTAGAAACTGCGTAATCAACACCAGCAATTATACCACCGACATGACCAGCAAGTGAAGACATATTAATTATCTTACCATATCTCTGAGTCTTCATATACTTTACAACCTCTTTAGAGAGCATTACAGCAGCTTTCAAATTAACGTTCATGACCTTATCCCACTGTTCTTCAGTCATATCCTCAATAGATGTTGCTGAGAAAATACCTGCATTATTTACTAATATATCTATCCTCCCGTACTTCTCTAAAGTCACCTTAACTATCTTCTCCCTATCCTCATTCTTAGTTATATCTGCTTTTACTGGTGTTACATCACCGTACTTACTTAACTCCTTAGCTGTACTCATTAACTCATCCTCAAGTACATCAACAATAACTACTTTAGCACCCTCCTTAAGGAATTCCTCAGCAATAGCTCTAC
>Ga0065719_106773_pt1 | contig 11645 bp, 14 predicted proteins | sample GBSCel85sediment_FD_59106 | JGI IMG/M metagenome (GOLD analysis project Ga0065719, IMG submission 59106) | Hot spring sediment microbial communities from Great Boiling Spring, Nevada - Cellulolytic enrichment CS 85C v3 (version 3) | ecosystem: Environmental > Aquatic > Thermal springs > Hot... | reverse complement strand
CAAAAATGCGGTGTTCTGATTGCAAGAGTCACGATGATGGATGGAAGGAAGTTTGCGAAATTTGAAAACAGGTTCGACGCGGTTCTAGTCGATGCTCCGTGCAGCAACATAGGGATGATAAGAAAAAATTACCGCCACGCAAAGCTATGGAATCTTAAGATGAGCCTTAATCTGTCCAAGCTTCAAAAAGAGCTAATATTGTCCGGTTACAAAGCTTTAAAACCCGGAGGTGTTCTTGTTTATTCAACCTGCACATTAGAGCCACTGGAGAACGAAGCAGTAGTTGATTACTTGCTAAGAAACACGAATGCAGAAATAGAAAAAATAGACCTGCCAATAAAAGCCATCGAGGGTTTCAGGAAGTTCGGGGATCTTGAATTCCTGGAAGAGGTGAGGAAATGCCTGAGGATTCATCCGCAGATGAACGACACAGAGGGATTCTTTGTTGCCAAGCTGATAAAGTCAGAGAATTACTGAGAGAGCAGTTCGGAGTAGATTTAGATCTTGAATTCATAATTAAGGGCAAGAGAAGGGTTTTTGTTTCGAAGAAATGCGATATAGAGCTGAAAAGCTTGCACGATGGGATATACTTTGGAAAGATCGAAAAAGATGGACTAAGGCTTTCGATCGAGGGCTCTTTCATAGTTGGAAGACTTGCGAGAAAGGGAGTAGTAGAAGTGAACGAGGAGCAAGCGATGAAATGGCTTAAAGGTGAGGAGCTGGAAATTCCATATAAGGGCTACTGCATAATAAAGTGGGGAGAATACTTTTTAGGCTGCGGAAAGGGAAATGGAAAAAAGATCCTGAACTTTGTTCCAAAGGATAGAAGAATGAGGGAAAAATAGATATACAAGCGAGAAATTTTGAGTCTATGTTTCAGCTGTCGGAGAGAATGCAGAAGATACCTCCCTATCTTTTCGCCGAGCTCGATGCNATGAAGAGGAAAAAGCTGGCAGAAGGTGTTAAGATCATAGATCTTGGAATCGGAGATCCGGATCTCCCAACACCGAAGCATATAGTCGAGACAATGAAGAAAGCCGTTGAAAGNGTCGAAAGGCAGAAGTATCCGAGCTACGAGGGAATGCCTGAATTCAGAAAAGCTGTTTCAGAGTTTTACAGAAGAAGAAAGGGTGTAAAACTTGACCCAGAGAAAGAGGTAATAGCGCTGATCGGATCAAAAGAAGGGATTGCGCATCTTCCACTGGCTTTTGTCAATCCCGGAGATTACGTTCTTGTTCCNGATCCAGCTTACCCAGTTTACTATTCATCCACGATAATCGCAGGAGGAATCCCATATAGCATGCCTTTAAAAGAAGAAGACGGATTTCTGCCAAATCTTGAAGAAATACCTTCGGAAGTCGTTAAAAAAGCAAAGATCATCTTTTTGAATTACCCGAACAANCCAACTTCCGCCGTGGCGACAAAGGAGTTCATAAAGGAAGCAATAGACTTCTGTGTGGATAACAAGATAATNCTAGGCNCATGACTANGCTTACGGTGAGATCTGCTTTGATGGCTACAGAGCTCCGAGCTTTTTGGAGTTCGAAAATGCTTTCGAAGTCACTATAGAGTTCAATTCCTTGTCAAAGACATACAACATGACCGGCTGGCGAATAGGATTTGCATGCGGGAATGAGGANATACTGAAAGGACTTTTGAAGGTTAAGACAAATATAGACAGCGGAGTATTCGAAGCAGTGCAAGAAGCCGGAATCGCCGCCCTGCTGGGGGATGACAGAGTAATAGAAGAGATATGCAAAGTTTACGAAGAAAGAAGAGACATTCTTGTTGAAGGTTTGGAGAGAATTGGATTGAGAGCAAAAAAGCCAAAGGCAACTTTTTACGTCTGGTGCAAGATTCCGACAAAGAGCATAGACTTTGTGAAGAAAATGATCGAAGAAGCCGGAGTTGTGGCAACTCCCGGAATTGGCTTTGGAAAATTTGGAGAAGGATACGTCAGATTTGCTCTCACAAAAGATAAGGAGGCGATCGGGGAAGCTATAGAAAGGCTTGAAAAGTTAGCAAAGTTCTGATGAATTATTTCTTTACAAAAAAATTTTTAAAGTCTTCCCCAAACTTGCCACCACTGTGCATGAGGTGGCCGACTTCAAGGAAATCTTAGAAAGGGTTCTGGATGCCATAATAGTTGTGGACAGAAGCCTGAAAATAGTCTACGCAAATCCTGCAGTTGAAATCTTCGGCTACAAACAGGAAGAACTTGTTGGAAGGAGCATAATGGATTTTATTCCTGAGAAATACAGAAATTATGTCGAAGAGATAGCTCAAAGATACCTGAGAGGAGAAGAGAAGTTTTCAAGAGTCGAAATCCAGCTACCAGATAAGCATGGAAATCTCAGATGGGTCGAAGTGGTAGCTTCTGTCATTGAAAGCGATGGAATTCCTAAATACGCAGTAATGGAGTTAAGGGAGATTTCAAAGCTCAAGAAATTGCTGATAGAGCTGGAAGAAAGCAGAAAGATGTATGATACAATTTTCGACGCATTCCCGGATTTCATCGGTATCGTGGACAGAGAAGGCAGAATAGTTTCCGTGAACAGAAACTTCCTGCTCGCCTCGAAGATGGGCAGGGAGGAGGTTATAGGAAAGTCTGTATTTTCCTTCGTTTCTCCCGAAGAGATGGAAAAGGCTGTCGGCATTTTCAACAGAGCACTAAATTCGGGAGAAATTGTTAGGGCCATTATAAAGGCAAATATTGGAGAAGAAGAGCGCTTTCTTGACGTTTCTGGAAGATTCATTGGCGAAATTGGAGTAATAGTTTCCAAAGACGTGACAGAGCCTTTGAAACTAAGAATGGAGATCGAAGAAAGGGAAAAATTCTACAGGAACATAATAAACAGCTCCCTTTCGGGCTACATTATACTGGACGACGGAATAATCTTCGTGAACAAGAGATGTGAAGAGATGTTCGGATACACGGCAGAAGAACTGCTGGGTAAAAGCATCGAGCTTCTGTTCGAGGAGAGATTTCGGGAGAAGGTCAGAGAGAACATAAAAAGAGTCCTGAACGGTGAAAGAATTTCTGGAATCTCTAGAGTTTTGAAAAAGGATGGAAGTGTGTTCTACGTGAATTTCACTGGAGTTCCGTTGGATTACAATGGAAAAAGGCTCGTCTTGATCAGCTTTGATGACATAACAGAGAAGAGGAAGATCGAAAAAGAGCTAGAGGAAAAGAGGGGGCTTTACAGAACTCTGGTGGAGAACTCACATACAGGAATATTTATAATTCAAAATAATAAAATTTTGTATGCAAATGCGAAGATGAAGGAAATAACTGGCTACGATATCGGGGATCTAAAAGCTATGAGGCACCCATACGATATCGTTTCCCCAGAGTTCAGAGATCTGGTCAAAAGGAGATATGAAGCCAGAGAAAGGGGAGAAGAAGTTCCTGAAAGCTATGAGGTAAAGATAATAACGAAGGATGGAAGAGAGAAGTGGATAAAAGTCCTTGCCAGAAGTATAAAATACAGGAACAAGCCCGCCGTTCTGGTGAACATTGCAGACATAACAAGGCTCAAAGAAGACGAAGAGAATCTCAAAAGATTGAACAGGATTCTGATGGTTGCTGGAGAAATAAAGGATGCATTGATCATAGGCAGAACTGAATACGAGATCTTATTCAATATCAGAAAGATTTTGGAGAAGCTTGATTCAGAGGTCGGAATATATGCATGGGGCGAGCCAGTGTTGGTTCCAAAATGTCTTTCGGAACTGAAAGTTGAAAAATGCAGCTGTATATTTCAGGAAAAGAGGGGAGATATTTATCTGACTTTTATCCCAATCTTGGATTCCAGCTTTGATTTCTTGATAGTTCTTGCCAGAAGGGAGCCCTTCAACGATGATGAGCTAAAAGTCCTCAGCTCCATTTCGCAGGACATTTCAATGCGCTTCAGAACCTTAAAGCTTGAGAGGGAGAAAGAGATCACATTCGACGCAATAATAAAGAACTTGGAACAGTTCGAAATGCTTGCAGACAAGCTCAGAAATCCACTGGCTGTCATAAAAGGCTACCTGGAAATAAAGGATGAAATAGGAAACGAGGAAATTATCGAAAAGATTTCAAAGGAGATCGACAGAATGGAGAAAATTCTGGATGAGCTGAGATACAGAGAGCTGGCAACTTTTGAGCTCAAAAAGATTCTTGAATTTAAAAAATAGATTCCAGAGAAGGCAAAACGTAGTCCGGCTTTATTTCGGACTTTTCCAAATCGCTTTCCTTTGCAACTCCTGTCAAAACCAGAAGAGTTTCAGCCCCTATGTTCTTCCCGGCCAGAACGTCAACATCTATTTGATCTCCGACAACCACAACTTCCTCAGCCTTAAGCTTAAGCTTTTCAAGAGCTTCGAGCATTATGATCTTCGAAGGTTTTCCAACTATTACATCAGGCAATCTTCCTGTCATCCAGTAAAGAGCACCGATTATCATTCCGGTTCCGGGAGTTGGGCCATCTTCAGAAGGAAATATTTTATCAGGATTCGTTGCAATGTATCTTATTCCCCGAAGACAGCAACGGAGAGCTTTTGTCATTAGATCGTAGTCCAGCTTTCTGTTTGATCCAACAACAAGATATTCGGCTTTGTCGTATTCTACTATTTCCAGACCAGCCTCTCTCAGCTCTTCCTTCAGACCATCTTCTCCAGTTGTAAAAACCTTCGCATTTGGCTTCTCCTTAGCTATAAACCTTGCTGTGGCATGAGTTGCTGAAACAATGGAGTTTTCATCGACTTCAAGACCGAAAGACCTTAGCCTTTCCAGAAGAATTCTCCTGCTCCTTGTGGAATTGTTTGAAACAAATACGAGTCTCTTTCCCATTTCCATAAGCTTTTTAGCCCCTCTTACGCCTTCTTCTATCGGTTCAACGCTTCTTCCTATCACTCCATCTATGTCCACTATGAAGCCCTTCTTCTTCAGCAAAGGATGCATCACATCAACCCTAGCATCTTTAGCTCATTCGAGATCTTTTCAACTGCCCTCTGCGCATCGCTTGGGCTTTTTCCCCCAGTCACAACCATTTTTCCAGATCCAAAGATCAATACAACGACCCTTGGATCATCGAGTCTGTAGACAAGTCCAGGAAACTGTTCTGGTTCATATTCAACGTTCTCCAATCCAAGTCCCACTGCAATTGCGTTTAAATTAAGCTCTGTCCCAAGATCTGCAGATGCGACGATGTTCTGAACCTTTACCTCCGGCTCGTCGATCACAGGAATGTTTATTTCTTTAAGCATCTTAACTATCTGCTTAACAGCCCTTTTCGCATCTTCAACGCTTTTCGATCCAGTGCAGACTATTTTTCCGCTTCTAAAAACAAGAGCTGCAGCTTTTGGCTCCTTTGTCCTCAAAACAAGTCCAGGAAACTGCTTTGGCTTGTATTCAGAATCCTTTATCTCCCTAGCAATCTTTGGCAGATCTATGTTGTCACCAATCTGCGTCGAAGCCACGACATTTTCGATCTTAATATTATACTGCATGATTACCCCCGAAAAATGGGGTATATAAAGTATATAAATTTACCCTATCCTTGCCAGCTCCTTTCTAGCATCTTCGAGCAACTCGTTCAGGTATTTCGCAACTGCTCTCTTCAAATCCATTGGATGCAGCTTCATGGATTTAAAATCTTGCAGAAGGGATTCAAGGCTTTCGTATTCAACATCACCGCCGAATTTCGAATCTCTTTCAATCTTTATCCTTCCAAAGGACGGGAAAACGTAGTGCCTGAGAATGTCCACTATCGGATTTCCATCCACAACTCCCTGAGGGCAATAAGCTTTCATTATCTTCTTTTCAAGCACCTCAGCTGAGTCGCGGAGCGATATATAGTTTCCCTTCGACTTGCTCATCTTTTCTCCATCCAGTCCGACTATTATTGGAGTATGAATGCATATCGGTGCTTTGTAGCCAATCGCAGGCAGATTTTCTCTTGCAAGCATGTGTATCTTCCTCTGATCCATTCCGCCAACAGCCACATCTATCTTTAGGTAAGCTATGTCCAAAGCCTGCATAAGAGGATAGATCATCTGAGAGACCATCGGGTCATCTTTCCTTCTGCTGACCTCATCCATGCTCCTTCTGGCTCTGTTCAGCGTAGTTATTCTTGCAAGTCTAAGGACGTCCAAGACGTAATCTCTGCTCAGCTGAAATTCGCTTCCCAAAATGAACTCCGTCTTTTCCTTCTTCAAACCATAGGCTATAAAAGTCTTCATATTTCTCTCTGCAAGCTCTCTGATTTCTTCAAGGCTACCCTTTTCATTTAGATATGCGTGAATGTCCGCAAGCAAGACCACGATTTCAAATCCAGCCATCTGCAAATCCTTAAGCTTGTTCACTGTAATTAGATGTCCCAAATGTATGTCCCCGCTGGGCTCATAGCCGACATAAGCTCTCGGCTTTTCCTTTGTCTCAAGCAAATGCCTCAGCTCTTCGATCGTAACAACTTCTTCAGTGTTCCTCGTTATCAGCGCTATTCTTTCTTCGAGATCCATAACATTGCTCGAACATCTCTTTTTAAATACTTGTCTCAAAAAAATTTTAATATTTTGAGCCAACTTCTGAGCATGAAAGTTGCAACATTTAACGTGAACTCCATAAATTCAAGACTGCACATTGTAATTCCTTGGTTAAAGGAAAAAAAGCCAGACATCGTCTGCTTTCAGGAAACAAAGACCGAGGATAAGAAATTTCCATCAGCGGATTTCCACAGAATAGGATACCAGGTTATTTTTCGCGGAAAAAAAGGACAAAGTGGCGTTGCAATTGCTTCTCTGAAAGAGCCAGATAGCTTTAGCTTTGGCTTGAAAGGAATCGATGAAGATAGACTTATATTTGCCCAATTTGGAGATCTGAAGCTGATAAACGTCTATGTCCCTCAGGGTTTCAGAATAGACAGCGAAAAATATGCTTACAAGCTTAAATGGCTTGAAATGCTATACGACTGGCTCAAGTCCTTCGACATGACAGAAAAGATACTGATATGCGGGGATATGAACGTTGCTCCTGAGCCAATAGATGTTCACAGTCCGGAAAAGCTGAAGAACCATGTCTGCTTCCACGAAGATGCAAGAAGAGCATACAAAAAAATCCTGGATTTGGGTTTCATCGATCTTCTAAGGAAAATCCATCCAAATGAAAGGATATACACTTTTTACGACTACCGCGTTAAAGGAGCAATCGAAAAAGGGCTTGGCTGGAGGGTCGATGCGATACTCGCAAGTCCTGCTATGGCTGAAAAATGCCTTAACTGCTACGTAGACATTAAGCCAAGACTTTCGGAAAAGCCTTCGGATCATGCTCCTCTTATTGCGGAGTTCAAAGATTAAACTTCCCTTCCAACGATTATTCCATCCTCATTTCTTATTACCTCGAACTTTACGACTTCTCCAATTTTTTTATCACTTATAACCGCAACGCTTCTGTTTTTGGCCACACATAGCTTTTCTCCATACATCCTTCCCTCTGCGACTATTCTTCCATGGCATATCTCTCCCTTCTTGAACGGATTCTCTATAGGGGGGCGCTTTTCTATTCCAAAGTCTTTTGGGCTAAGGACTAGCTTCACGCCAAATTCCCTTTCGAGAGCTCTTAGCCTGTCGTAGAATTCCCTGAAAGTCATGCTCTTTCCAACTTTCCTCCCAAAACGATAGGGTATGTATTTCTGAATTCCCAGAGGAGGAAATTTCTTTCCTGCGCCTATTTCCAGTGCAAATTCGATTATCTTTGGAATCTCATCATCATTGTAACCCGGAACCCAAACAGGGGCAATAAGAAGATCTATTTTGCTGTTTGCAATCATTTCAGCAATTTCGAGAACCTTTTTTAAAGGATATGCACCATAGAGCTTCCTTGCAGTTTCCTCAGTAATTGCGCTGATTGAAAGGTTTATCCTGGTCATTTTTCCTTCCATTTCAGAAATCCTCTGCTCATCTAGCGGGATTCCATTCGTCTGCATCGAAATGATCGAAACGTTCTTCATCCTTGAAACCCTTTCAACGAAATACTCCAAATAGGGATAAAGCGCAGGTTCTCCTTGGGCATCTAGATGGATTTCAACTCCTTCTCCCTTAAAATCGACAAGCTTTTCCAGCTCCTCCAAAAGATAGTCGGGGTCTACTATGTAATCAGTTTTCCTTGTCTTACTTTTTCTGCCTTCATCAACACTGCAGAATATGCAGCTTAGATTGCAGCCAGAGATGCATCTAACCTGAAGGAGATTTGTTCCACGGTCTATTATTCCAAATGCAGAATGGCCTAAAAGAGGAATTCCGCTTTCTTTTGTCACAAAGACGAGCTCTCTGCCAGTAATGCGGTTCAAAATTCTCTTATTTTCATAATTTGATATTATGTATTCTTTGCTATATTTTCTGCTCAATCTTTCAAAATCTTGCTTCGGAATCCTTATCTCGACTATTTTTCTGAGAATGAAGACCTTTTCATCCCTATCTTCCCTTTCCTCCAACATCGCCTATTTCCTTTACAGCCTTTTTGCCTTTTTCGCTCAGCTTGTAAACTTCTCCATCCTTCAGAACTAAGCCCTCGCTCACAAGCTCCTCAAGCAAATCCCTTGCAGTTCCAATTGGAATTCTAGTTTTCTTCGCAAGATTTTCCAAGCTCTGCTCTTTTTTCGCTATCATCTGTATCAGCTTCATCTTGTTTGGATTTGTCGCAATGGAGCCAGATTTCATGAACTGAAGTCTTCTTGAATTATTTAACATTTGCTCAGAAATAGTATAGCATCAGGGTTCCTATAGCAACTGTAATAAACGTCAATGGAACTCCTACTTTTAGATACTCGAAAAAGCTCAAGTTAATGCCATATCTTTCCGCAACACCGGCCACGATGAGATTTGCAACGCTGCCGATAAGCGTTAGATTTCCAGCGAAAGTCGATGCCGTGGCAAGGAGAAGCCAAAGCTCTCCGTCCATCTTGGCAATGGGTAACATCATCATCACAAAGGGCACGTTGCTGACAAGATTGCTTCCGATGACAGTAATGAAGCTCACGAGGAAATAGGAGGAAAGATCTCTTTCCCACTTTATCGCAGTTTTCAAGCGCCTTCCTCGGCGGAATGCCTCCCACTAGAAACATCAGCGCAGCCCCTATTAGAGCTGAAACAGATGCTAGACATATTTCGAGGATGAAAAGAACCAATACGAAAATGAAGACTGCAACTGTCTTTACTGCGAGTTTTCTGTCGAATTCAACCTGTTCGAGATCGTTGCAGCGCTTCCTATGTTTGCAGAAGTTGCAAGGGCTATAAGAAGGGGTATCGGATTTACTTTCGAGGCCAGAGCCATTCTTATGACAACAGGAGTCATGAAAATGCAGATCGTGTCATTTACAAAAAGAGCCGAAAGGAAGGCCGAGGTAACGATTATGAATAAGAGCATCCTTACATCTGTCTTAGAAAAAAAGGATTTTCATTGCAAGATAATCGAAAAAGCCTGCAATGCCAAGATAAGCTGTTAGAAACTCCAACCGTTGAAGCTGCTGGTCTATAAAGCCTGATCCTGCCTATGTTCTGCACGGATATTAAAAAGGTATGCTAGAACGAATATCGCCAACGTGAGCAGAGACAAGGAAGGTCACCAAGTGGAAGGCTTTTGGGAAAATTTAAGGTTACCGTTTTTAGAAACCCTTTCCCCTTATCTCAATCTTCTTTTCATTTTCATCCAAGCTGATAACATCGCCGAGAAAGCTGTTTATCACGTATAGATTGCTCTTCTGATGCATCGTGATCTTCGTAGTCGTGAAAGTCGTTATTCCCTTTGCCATTGCGGAGAATATCATGATCTGATCAGCAAGATGGGAATCGAAAACTCCTTCGCTCCTATATTCCTCATAGAAGTTCTTTCCAGCTTCTATGCCAACTTCTTCAGCTCTTTTGCCCTTTTCTCCTAAAGAAATGCCTCCCTTGTAACCGCACCAGACAGTAACGCCACTTCCAGTGGATAAACCTTTGAGAACTTCAACTTCGATCCTGGCGTGCAATCCATTCCTTCTAAGAAAATCCAGAAGTGCTTCCTTTTGCCTCAAGGCAACATGCTCCGGCAAATTCTGACAGTGGCTTACTCCAAAGATCTCGCAATCTATTTTTTCGAATTGCTTTCCCTGCATTTTCGATGGATTTACTTCGACAACTATTCTTCCTCCACCCTTCGGATAATACCCCCTGCTCTTCAGATGCAAAGATATTTCGCATCCCAGCTCCTTCATTGCTTTCATCGTCACGTTCTTGAAGTAATCAACAGTAGGAGCCCAAGAGACATCTGTTCCACCTATGATTTCAAGTCTAGATTTTCTTTCAGCTATTAGCAAGGGAGGAAGTATTGTTTGTAGTATCAGTATTACGCTTCCGGCAGTTCCTATGTCTACTTTGTAATCTCCGCCCTTTATGTCTCTGGGCTTGAAAAAGACCCTAGTAGATCCTAACTTTAAGCCTTCTACTTCTGCATTGCTTATCATCTTCGCAACTTCTATTCCCTTCAAGTGCTGAGCTGCAAGTCCAGGATTTGGGCGATTTGCCCTTATCTTTGTTATCTCGACTGGAATCTTAGTCAGACATGAGAGAGCTATGGCAGTTCTTAAAATTTGCCCCCCTCCCTCGCCGAAGCTACCATCGATTCGAAGCATGTGATCAGTTTTCAATGGGTTTAAAAACTACTTGATCGACTCCATAGCATGAGGGATTACAAGTTCAAGCGAGGTTATAAAGCTAGCAAAGAAAGGCTTGAGGAAATGCTGGAGAAGCACTTCGGTGGCTTTGAAGTTGAAGGCGAATTCTACATAGTGAGAAATTTCGGAGGAATTGAGGAAATGAAGCTGAAGCTCAGCGATAAAAAATTGCTTGTAGAGACGAAAACTAGAGTAGTAGATGATGAAACAGCCTTAAAGACTATAAAGACTTACAACAGATTCCTAGAAGAGCTTACCGGATACACTGCGAAGGAAAGGCAGAAGATGCTTAGGAAAGAAGTCGAGTCTGTATGAAGAAGATGCTGATCTTGGCTTTAATTCCTATCTTAGCCTCTTGCCTCGGAATTAGCAAAGAAGATTACTGTGAAAAAGCTTGGAGATTTGATCTTGAATGCGCACTAAATTACACTCTCTCAGAAAAGGAGATAGCAAAGATTTCAAACCTTGCGGAGAAACTAAATGGAAGGGACTGCGCAAAAACTGCTTGGAATATTTTAGAATGGACTGAAGAAAATATAAGATACAATGACTCCAAGGCATCACTTCCAGCACCAAAGATAACCATAAAGGGGAGAGAAGTGATTGTGGACAATCCTTGGAGAGTCTACCAGACTCCAGAAGAAACTTTAATGCTAAGGAGCGGAATATGCGGAGACTACGCAATTTTGATCACCGCGCTTTTGCTAAAAAACAACTGCAAAGCTTATATTGCCTACGTAAACTTCAAAAATTCTGAAATCGACCATCTGGCATCTCTAGTGCTTCTAGACAGATTCTACGTCCTCGACCAGAAGCTTCCGCCGATTGATCTCGCCAGTTATTATAGAAAATGGCTCAGAGATGGAAAGGAAGTAGAAAGCTTGGAAATATATGAAAGGGACAGAAGGATTATGAATTTAACAGCTGAAGACATGCTTTCCCAAGATTATGAGT
>Ga0065719_100475_pt1 | contig 11677 bp, 10 predicted proteins | sample GBSCel85sediment_FD_59106 | JGI IMG/M metagenome (GOLD analysis project Ga0065719, IMG submission 59106) | Hot spring sediment microbial communities from Great Boiling Spring, Nevada - Cellulolytic enrichment CS 85C v3 (version 3) | ecosystem: Environmental > Aquatic > Thermal springs > Hot... | reverse complement strand
TTTCACCTCACAAAACCTATTAAAGGATTATCTAAAACACCTTCACCAGGAACCCAAACAAGCATTTTTCCAAGCAAGCCATTTTTAGCTCTAGACTGGTATACTATTCTAATCCTATTTGCAGTTTTAACTCTATCCTCTAAAAGCTCTTGAGAACCAATATCCCCTCTATAGAAAATAGGCCAATTATCTAAAGATACAACCTGTGAAACAGCATTCTCAACCTTTGTATATACATCTTCATAGCTGTTGCCATGACAAACAATCTCAAAGGCTCTAGAGCCTTTGGTATATAACCTACCATCAGCTCCAAGCTCAACACTAGCATACAAAACCTCACAACCTAACTCTTTAACTCTACTCTCATCAATTGTTATTGGATGCCCTGAAGCTAGCTTCCTATCATCTGGATACCCAACAGGCGCAACAGCCTTCACAACAGTTACAACATCTTCATCTATAACAATCTTAGCACCAGCAAGCCTTCTCTCAGCAGCCCTATCCAAAACCTCTAAAAAGTCACTTTTAACTATTGGAACAAGATTAGATATTTCAGGATCCCCAAATCTACTATAAAACTCTATTACAGTAGGTCCCCAAACACCTGTTAACATCATCTGACCTGCAAAGGCACCTATATAAGGCTCTTTAACCTCTCTATTTAAAGCGTTAAGAACATTTGCAACTATATCAATTGTTTTTCTATATTCATCAATAGTTACAAATGGAAGTATCCAGCCTGGTCCCTGTATACTTCCCATACCACCTGTTTCAGGTCCTGTATCAAATTCAAATGCATGTGGATGATCTTGAATCAAAGGCAACGGCAAAACATATTCACCATCTGTTATAACCATCGATGTGTATTCAACACCCTCAACTCTTTGTTCTACAAGAATTTTGTAGTCTATATCACCATATTTACTTACCTCAGCAAATAACTTCTCAACATAGTTTCTCTTAACCTCTACCCTATCTCTCGATAAATATGCCTGTGTATCTCTAAGAACCTTAACACCCTTTCCACCAGCTTGTCTTGCAGGCTTTATCACAACATCACCAGCATATTCAATGAATTTCCTAGCCTCCTCAACATCTCTAAATGCCTTAAAATATAGCCTTCCCTCTATTTCATATTTCCACATCAACATTCTTGCAAAAACCTTGCTTTTCTCGATTTCAGCACATCTAGAGCTAGCTCCAAATACCGTAAAACCCTTTTCCCTAAGTACATCAGAAACACCTGAAAACTGAGGTTCTTCAGGTCCTATAACAATAAGATCTGGTGAAATTTCCTCAGCAATTTTAGCAATTGTATTAGGATTTATAGTATTAACTATAAACCATTTCCCCCTTGTTTCAACAGACTCTCTCTCTAGACCAGGATTTCTATAGTCCATAGCAACGTATATTCTTGGCTCAAATACACTTCTTCTAATTAGTTTTGCTATTGCATGTTCTCTTCCCCCAGAACCTATTATAAAGACCTTCACATCTCTTCACCTCCAAAAAATTCTAAACCAAAACATCTACCACAAAACCTAAGACCAAACTTCTTTGCAACTCTGTTAACATCGTCTTTAGAAAGCCAGTGAAGTGAATCTACCTCTAGATAGCTTTTAGCATGTTCTTGAGATAGATTTGCAGCTAGAAGACTAGACATGTCAAGCCTCATTATATTGAATGGACATTGCTTTATAAGTGGTGGTGAAGCTATAAATAAATGTATCTCTTTCACACCAACTCTAAATCTAAGAATCTGTGAAACAGTCTTCATTGTCGAGCCTGTAACCATACTATCATCTACAATAACTACTCTTTTTCTTTCTAAAGAGCTTCTAATAGGGTTCATCTTTAGATGAATAGAAACAATTTTTTCAAATGGATCACTAAAAAGCATAGATCTTCTTCTACCACCAGTTGCAATAAAAAGCCATCTCAAAGGGTTTACCAATCCTATTAGCAAACCCTATAGCATAAGGTAAAGCGGTTTCAGGAACACCGACAACAACATCAACATCATTATTAAGATACTTTGTAAGCTCTTCCCCAAGAGCTTTTCTAAACTCATAAACACTAACACCATCAACAATTGCATCATGTCTTGCAAGATATAGAAGTTCAAAAAGACATAAACCACAATCATTAGTATGGTTTGNCGATAAAGTTTTCAACATATGTCTTGAAATATATAAACCTTCACCAGGTCTTAGAAACCTCTTAACATCCCCACCAAGAATATCAATAGCAACACTTTCAGAGGACACTATAACCATATCAAATCCATAGCCACCTAGTATAAGTGGTGTTAGTCTTGAACCTCTCCACATCACAACTTCTTCTCTATTTGTTAAAATAGCTAGAGATGGAGATGAATAGGTAGCAAATAAGTTAATAGTATCTTTAAAAGCTTCAACTCTATTGCTATTAGATTTAAGAGCATTGATAAGTTCATGAACAAATTCATAGACCTTACTCCAAGGCCTTTCACATATAACTGCAATCTTTTCATTATCCTCTTTTTCAACTATAACAGCTTCTTCTACTGGCTCACTATATGTTGCAGCTATTGCAGCGTTTCTAATATCATGTTTGTGGATATCATCAAAGTTTTCACTACTGAAACATTCAATGTCGTTGCTATATATGCAAACAATATATTGTTGAAAACCTCTATGTTGTATTGCCATTAAGCCATATCTAACAATATTTGATAAATTCCAAAGTTCATCAAATGCATATATTGAAAATATTCCATTCATAGAGGTCCCCTAGAAAACATTTTTTCAAGGTCGTCAACTGTAAGTCCTTTAAACGGATATAAACCTGTGAAACATGCATGACAAACAAGTGGAAGGCCTACAGATTTTAAAAGACCTTCAAGAGTATTGTATCCCACACTATCAGCTTCAACAACTTTTGCGATATCTGTTAAGCTCATGGTTCTCCAAGCCAATAGCTCATCTCTAGAGGCTATATCTATCCCCATGAAACATGGATATTCAAATGGCGGACTAGCTACTCTTACATGAACCTCTTTAGCCCCGTAAACTCTAAGCCTATTCACAATACTTCTTATTGTAGTACCTCTAACTATAGAATCATCAACCAAAATAACCTTCTTTCCATCTATAACACATCTTATGAATCCATACTTAAGCTTTGAGACAAACTCTCTATATGTTGGTGGAGCTATGAAGCCTCTTCCAATATATTTATTTACAACAATTCCCTCTTCAAGAGGTATTTTAGATTCTCTACTAAACCCTATTGCAGCACCTCTACCACTATCTGGAATAGGTATAACAACATCGCCATTAGCTGGCACATTCTTTGCAAGCTCTTCCCCCATTCTAACTCTAGCAATATATATACTTACACCGTTGAATATCGAATCTGGTCTAGAAAAATAAACATATTCAAAGATACATGGCGATACAAGAGCGGGGATAGAGGACCTTGTAAACTCTATAGAAGATCCATCATATGAAGCTATCTCACCAGGTAATATTTCTCTCCAATTGCTAATCCCTATAACATCTAAAGCTGCTGTCTCAGATGATGCAAAAAACTCCTCATTAGTTACAGCAATTGAAAGAGGTCTAAAACCTCTTGGATCTTTGGCAACAACTATCCTAGGCTCTGAGGTTAAAACTGCTATGCTATAGCCTCCTATAACATAGTTTGGTAAAACCTTTAAAGCCTCTATAAAATCATTTCCAAACTCCTTNGCAAGTTTATATAAAACTTGTGCAAATACCAAGGCATCACCATTAATTGCCTTTATATCGAATTCTTTAGCTAGTTGAATATAGTTGGCAATAGTACCATTAAAAACAATAGCAGCTTTAAACCTATCCTCTCCTACAACAATTGGCTGTACTTGTGAATCTAGATAACCACCAGATGTTGCATATCTTATATGCCCTATCCCACCAAAAGCTCCTTCAACTTTATATAACTTATATAGATTTGTATAGTTTAGAGCTTCAGATACTAAACCCCTTCCAACAACGCTATAAATATCTCCATTCTTAGATGCAATAGCNACTCCAGCNGCTTCTTGACCTCTGTGTTGAAGCTCAAACATCATCGATATTATTGTTGAAACAACATCTCTAGAACCTATATATCCCACTATTCCNCACATCTACATCCCACCCTCTATCTCTCTATATAAACTATTGTTATAGATATCCTTCATAACATTTAAATCCAATATCGCTACAACCTTAGAACCATTGTATATAGAGACCTTGAAGTCACCAATAACTTTACCAATTATACTTATACTAACATTCATCTTATTAGCGAGACTCTTAAACTCATCAACTCTATTGCTTTTAACTTCTACAATATATCTAGCTTGAGTCTCTGAGAACAATAACTCGTCAACTCTATATATACCTCTAGCATAGACCTTGCTTATATCGACTTCAAAACCAAGTCCACCAAGAATAGCCATCTCTGATAAAGCTATAGCTAAACCACCTGTACTAATATCATGAACTGCATTAACAAGACCATGCTTTATTGCATTTAAAATAAACTTAGCATTTCTCAGCTCCGATGCAGGTCTAGGCTTCGGTATCTCACCCTCTTCAATGTTAAATAACTGATGGATATACTCACTCCCACCAAGCTCAGGATATGTGACGCCTATAATGGCTATTACAGAGCTTGTTTCCTTGAAATCCATAGTCATAGCTTCCGAAATGTTTCTCATTTTACCTACCCCAACAATTGTCGTTGTAGGTTTTACTTGCCTCCCCATATAGTCTTCGTTATAGAAACTCACCTTACCTCCAACAACAGGAAGTTTAAGTTCTTCAGCCATCCATGAAACACCCTTCAACATCATTTCAAAGTACCAGAAATGCTCTGGCTTCTCAGGGTTTCCAGCATTTAGCTCATCAACTATTGCAATGGGTTTTGAACCTACAGCAACAAGATTTCTAAAACATTCACCAACAGCATTGGCAGCACCATTGAATGGGTCTATAGATGTGTATCTTGGGTTGGCATCACCTTTCACAGCAAGCCCTCTACTAGAACCATCTAACAGTCTTAGAACAGCTGCATCTCCATACCCAGGTTTTAAAACAGTTCTATCTCCAACTTCATGGTCATATTGCTCAAAAATCCATCTTTTCGATGCTATATTTGGAGAAGATAACAATATTAGAATAGCCTTTTCAATATCTGGTTCTGGAAACATGTTGTAGACTGCTTTTAATCCCTTTAAAGCATCTATGGGTGGGTTTGACTCTCTTCTTATAGGCCTTGGCTTTGCAAGCTCCTTTGCTGGAACCTCAGCAACTTTAATACCATTGTAAAACACTTTTATAATACCGTCATCTGTAAAATACCCTATGACACTATACTGTATATCAAGTTTGTTTAGAGTTTCCTCAACATCTCTAATTTTAGCTATGTCTACAACAATAAGCATTCTCTCCTGACTTTCAGAAACAAGCATTTCTAAAGCTGTAAGTTTTTGCCTTGTATGAAGCTTTTCAAGCTGTATAACAACACCTAGATTATAATCCGAGGCTATTTCACTTATTGCAGTTGTTAGACCTCCACCACCAAGATCCTTAATATATTTAACAAGCTTTCTAGATACAAGAGACTGTATAGAGTCTATTAGAAGCTTTTCTGTAAGAGGATCACCAACTTGAACAGCACCAATATCTCTATCAACATCCTCAGAAAGAGGTTTTGACGCAAAGCTACTCCCAAGTAAACCATCTCTACCTGTAGCATTACCTATAATCAAAATGAGATCTTTTGGCTTTGGAGAATCTAGTACAATGCTGTTAACAGAAGCTATACCAATACATGCAACATTAACAAGGGGTTGTGTATTAAATGAAGAATCAAACCATGTATCTCCAGCTACGGTTGGAACACCTATTCTGTTACCATAGTCACTAATACCCTTTACAATACCTCTAATAAGCCAGTTTGAATGGGGATTTCTAGGNATTCCCATATAGAGCATGTCGAGAAGTGCTATAGGTTTTGCACCAAGTGACAAAATGTCCCTTACAATACCTCCAATACCTGTTGCTGCACCATTGTATGGATCTACAGCTGATGGATGGTTNTGNCTCTCAATCTTAAAAACAACNGCAATATCGTTAAATAGTTTAACGACAGGTGCATCTCTACCAGGTCCTACTAAAACATTCTTTCCCTCACTTGGTAAAAGCTTTAGAAGAATTCTGCTACTTTTATATGAACAATGCTCACTCCATTGAGCCTCAAACATAGCAAGTTCTTCTAATGTAGGATCTCTGCCAAGAATCTTCTTAATTTCATTAATTTCCTCTTTTGTTAGAGGCATTACCATCCCCTTTTTAACGATTCACTAAGACTCTCAAATATTATCCTTCCACCAGCCTTGAATCCTCTAGGCACTAAAACATCTTCAGATGCTCTTTCAGGATGCGGCATAAGACCAAATATCATACCATCTTCTGTAGCAACTCCTGCTATATCATAAATACTACCATTTGGATTGAAACCTGGGAAGTATCTTAGAAGTGGAGAGTTAAGAAGAATGCTTTTATATGTTTCTTCATCAACATAGTATCTTCCCTCCGCATGTGCAATAGGCATATCAAGTTCTTGACCATCTCTAGCTAGGGAAAGCCATGGCCCTTTAGCTCTTTCAACAAATGTTTTAACCCATCTACAAACAAATCTACCATTCTCATTATACAGTAGAGCTCCTGGTAATAGATTTGCTTCAACAAGGATTTGAAAACCGTTGCATATACCCAAGATAGGTATNCCCTTATCTTTAGCATCCTTAAGCTTTTCAATAGCAAATGTTTTAGCAGCTATAGCCCCAGCTCTAAGCCAGTCTCCATAACTGAAACCCCCTGGAATAATAACAGCGTCCCAATGATCTAAAGAGAAATCTTTGTACCAAATAATCTCTGTATCAAGTCTAAAGATATTTCTAAGAACGTGGGCAACATCTTCATCACAGTTTGTTCCAGGAAACTTAAGTATAGCGATTTTAGGCACGGATCCTTACCTCTATATCGTGAACAACAGGGTTGTAGATCCTTAGCTTTTCACAGATCTCCTTAGCTATTTTGATAGCCTCTTCACCATTGCTAGCATTTATAAAGAAAAGGAGGTATTTTCCGGTCCTAACTTCTGAGACCATTGAATAACCTTTTCTAAGGATAAGATGCTTATGGATAGTCTCTCCTTCAGGATCTCTAACACCCCTTTTATTTGTTATTATAATCTCAACTTGTTGAATAGACGTCATCTATATTCACTTCAATTATTTTAGCAAGTCTTAAATAAGCCTTAAGAAGAAGACCCACATCCTTAGTTCTTCTAAAGATCTCTTTATCAAGATGATTATTATTTTCATCAAGAACTCTAAATGTATCNCCAGAAATCTCATCAGCCAATACAATGTCTTTTGATTTAGATATACCAAACTCTAACTTTATATCAACAAATTTNAGATTCTTAGAAGAGAAAAAACTCAACAAAATTTCATTGATTTTCAAACTAGTCTTCTTAATATAATCAAGTATATTAAAATCCAAAACCTGCGTTCTAATTAAATCCTCTTCAAGTACAAGTGGGTCATGTAAATCATCATCCTTATAATGGAACTCTATTAATGGCGGCTCAAGTTTTTGAAGAGGTTTGTAAAGAGGCATCCTCTTCAGTAGAGATCCATAAGCATAGTTTCTTACAATAACCTCAACAGGTATTATTTCAAGCCTTCTTACAAACATCTTTCTATAGCCATCATAGTCTATCAAATGGGTCTTTATACCAGCTTTATCAAGAAGCTTAAATAGATGGGCAGATATCCTTGCAGTTAAAACACCTTTACCTAAAGCAACCGCTTTAATAGCACCATCAGCAGCTGTAACATCATCTTTGAATTCAATTATTAGAGTNTCTTCATCTCTTGCATAAACACGCTTACTTTTACCTTCATAAATAAGCTGTAGATTCATTATAACCACATTTATTTTAATTGTGTAATACAGTATATAAGCAACTCATTTACATATTCTAAGATATATATACATAGATATGTAAATATAAAAATATAAATATAGAATACATTATAATAAAATATAATTAAAAATCTCTATATAAAACATGCTCAACTCTAATTAAATGTATTTTTATATAATTAGAAAATATTTAATTATTTAATAAGGAAACCAGCTATCTCTAAAATTTCTTGAAATAGGTTTTACAATACCATATCGAGAAACTAAGATTAAGACATTGTTTTATAATTGTTACTTCTTAAACTAAGTTTAAATGTTAATCTTTATCTATCCCCTAAATTATATGTTATTTCTCTAGCGGGTACTTTGAGAATATAAGTAAAGATGGTATTAATACTAGGCCACTAAATATGTATACAGTTCTAATACCAAGGTCGGATCCTGTTGTATAACCTAAATATTCTAGAAATATAGATGTTAATATACTTGCTAATCCAGCCATACTTTTAGTGATAAATCCTTGTGCACCGAAGTATATAGCTTCTCTTCTATACCCTGTTATCTTCTCATCGATATCTGTTATATCAGCTATAAAAGCGTTGGGAAGCATTAACAGTGGTGTTACAAAGAAACCTCCAAGAAAACCCATTGCAATTAAAAACATCTTTGACATAACCTTGAACATCCCTATTGTAGACATCAGTAGTAGCGGTATAGTAAATAAACTAATGCCAATCATATAAAGCTTCTTCTTACCATATCTAGAAGCAAGGTGTTTATATAGTGGTAGAGTTAGGATTGATGTAGCTATTAATGGAAGATAGAACAACGCTACATCAGCTTCGCTTAGACCACCACATACAGTAACTAGATATGGAAGAGCAATTTGAGCCATTGTAGTTGACAATACTAATATAGCTGTTGGTATTAAATATATTACAAATACTTTATTTGTATAAGTCACCTTCAATGCAGTCAATAAACCAAGTCTACTTGCAATTTTTTCACTTGCAATAAACCTTTCTCTAAAACCCAGCAATATTGGCAACATACTAGAGGTAGCTAATAACGTTAAAAATATAGATGTATTCAAAAACCCTATCATCCCAAGAAGAATAGGAACTATAACACCCCCTATCACTAACGATACCTGGCTAAAAAGAGTTTGATAAGCAACCAGCTTAATTCGCTCATTGTCATCCAAAGCTATCTCTGGTAATAAAGCTAAATAAGGTGCAATTGCAGCTGTATAACCAAACCAAAATATACCCAATAAAATACCAGCATATATAGCATTCCATATAGAATAACCCCATATTAATGGCTTCCATATCAATATCTGACTAAGAGCCATTAAAATAAATCCCACTAATATAAATGGTTTTCTTCTTCCCCATCTAGTGACTGTTCTATCACTCCAATAACCTATCAAAGGATCCGATATAGCATCAATAGCTCTTCCAAATAAATTAACAATACCTATAGCAACTATAGGAGCTAGTGGTACTAGATTAACACCTTCTGGAGGAGAGTAATAATACAAAAGCCATCCAACAATAAGAGATGAACCTATACCCATTAAATTACCGTATCCATACAGAAAAGCCTTTATATTAGAAATGCTATTTCGTGACATTCCATCACCATTTACAAATACTGTGCCTCGAAAGGGATATAAAAGACTTTATAAACTACTACAATAATCAATAAATTAACATTATATATTTGAGATTAAGAAATCCTTATCTAAATTAATTAAAATTATTTTTAGCTCTACAACTATAATATATTGTGTTNATTATCATTAAGAGGTTATGCAATGTTACCCATTTTAAGATTAAACGATATAATTTTATGTAGCATTATTAAAAGAATTAATAGATTTGTAGTAAGGGTTAATATCAATAATGTTGAAATACTTGCCTATTTAGCCAATACTGGTCGTTTAAGCGATTATCTAGTTAATGGTAAAATAGGTTTCTGTATACCGATTAAAGCTTCTAAGCTAAGATATAGAATCATTGCTATTGAGGACCAAGGATATGCTGCTTTAATCGATACAAAATTACATGAAACAGCATTTATAGAATCTGTAAAGAGAAACTTTATTCCATGGCTATCTAACTGTTTTATCTATGGTAGAAACATCAATGTTAATGATTCTATAATAGACTTCAGTCTTCTCTGCAATGATTCTAAAGTCTTTATAGAACTAAAGAGTGCTGTACTTAGAATTCAAAACACATATGCATCTTATCCTGATTGTCCATCTAAAAGAGGTAGAAAACAATTAGAGTCTTTATCTAAAATAGCTAGGTATGTTAAGTCTTATGTAGTATTTGTAGCTGCATTACCAAATATAAAAGGATTTAAACCAAGTTGTGATATAGATCCAGATCTATGTTCCGCAATGAAAACNGCATGTAGAAATAATGTTATATTTAAATCTATAAACATATTTTTTGANCCAAAAAGCAATAATATAGTTCTAGCAGATAGNGATTTACCAATTGATTTTAACTGTAACTAGACAGTATAGTGGTAAATATAATTAGATATGCTATCATTTAAACTCGATGGTAGAGCTTATATTCACAAAAATTTATTTCCTTCAAATATANTANATTCTCAATTAAATTATTTGATGGAAATAAATTAAACATACTTCAATACTCTATATTAAANTTAGTAAGACATGCTACAATAGTTCTTAAAAATATTTATAGTTTATAAATAAATAATATAGTATCATTCTATTTTTTAATATATTTATCTAACTTTTTATCTTCTTCACTATATTCGAATCCTAATCTACATATTATTCCTTCATCTCTACATAGTCTCAGTATATTTTCATAGAACTTTTCCCAATTATATTTTATACTCATTTGTGCTATTTGTCTAAGATGTTTATCGTTCCACATAAATCTTTTTATCCTTAGTTTATCTATATATAACATGTCTTTTTGTTTCCTTAGCTAAACTTATTATTTTTAAGAGCTCCTCGATACTATCGTTATAACCTGGTATTACTGGACCATAGAATATCCATGTCTTTATACCTTCAATTGAAAGTCTTTTTAAAGCTTCTATTCTTGCTGTTGGTGGCGATGAAAATGGTTCTAAAAGCTTTATTAAAGAGCTGTTACTTGTTGAAGTTATTGTTATACCTATATCTATGAAGTCTCTATATCTTTTTAAAATCTCAAGGTCTCTTAATATGAGAGAACTTTTCGTCTGTATACTAACTCTGAATCCATTTTCAACTAAAATCTCTATAGATTTTCTAGACAGCTTGTATATTGCTTCAATAGGTTGATAACCATCTGTTATAGTTCCAAGCCCAACAACACCTTTTCTAAACCTCTTAACCTCTCTACTTAAAACATCTATAAGATTTCTCTTAATTATAACTATATAGCCCCAGTTATCAACAACATTTCTAAACCTTGTATACATCTTTGCATAGCAATATAAACAGCCATGTAAACATCCAATGTATGGATTAAGAGCATAGTCTAAGTCGGGTAGACCAGATCTAGACAAAGCATTATTAATATCAACTTCAACTATCTGAATTTTCATTAAATCTCTAGACTCTTTTACCTTTTATTAAAGACTCTAGACTATACACTATTTAAAAGTTACCTACATAAACATTTCTTAGCAAT
>Ga0065719_100565_pt1 | contig 11682 bp, 10 predicted proteins | sample GBSCel85sediment_FD_59106 | JGI IMG/M metagenome (GOLD analysis project Ga0065719, IMG submission 59106) | Hot spring sediment microbial communities from Great Boiling Spring, Nevada - Cellulolytic enrichment CS 85C v3 (version 3) | ecosystem: Environmental > Aquatic > Thermal springs > Hot... | reverse complement strand
TGCTGAGGAGGCTGTTCCCGGCGGTGGAGGAGGCCGCGCTGCCCGTGAGGATCGAAGGGCTCGACGAGAAGGTCGACCTGATCTCGCAGAGGCTCATCGTGAGGAAGTGCACGGAGACGGCTAGGGACATNTCTAGGCGGGCACGCCTCCTCAGCTTCAACGTCGTAGTCAAGCCGCGCGAGAGGGGTGGGGAGAGGAGGAGGTACGAGGTGAGGGCAACCGTGAAGCTCGACGTGGACGTCTTCTCAGCGAGCGCNGAGGGCTGGGACCCCGTCAGCACAGTCTACGACGCAGTGGACGCGGTGTACAGGAGCTTCTCCAAGACCAAGGACAGGAGCAGGGACAGGAGGATCGACCTCGCGAGGCTGAGGAAGCGGCTGAGCTTCTAGTATTTTTACCCCCTTCCCCCCTCTTTCTGCTGGTGATGAGGTCTCGGGGTTCAAACGGAACCCTGTGAAGAGTCAACCCCGTCTTCTGACACACGCGCTCTTCCAGCACCACCTTTTTACGCCTACGGGGTGGAGTGAACACGTGGTGCTGATCTTCAGGAACAGGGTTGAGGCCGGCAGGCTGCTTGGGGAGAAGCTGAGGGCCGAGGGCTTCGAGGGCCCNGGGGTGAAGGTCCTGGGCATCCCTAGGGGGGGCGTGGTCACGGCTAACGCAGTGGCAGAGGTCATCGGGGGCCAGCTGGACGTCGTTGTCTCGAGGAAGCTGCGGGCCCCCCTTCAACCCCGAGCTCGGCATAGGTGCGGTGAGCGAGCACGACGCGCTCTTCGTGAACTGGGAGATCGTCAGGGAGCTGGGGGTGAGCCAGGAGTACTTGGAGGGGGAGATCGAGCACCAGAAGGGGGTCGTGAGGGCCTATGTGGAGAAGTTCCGGATGGGCGAGCCCCTGAGCCTCAAGGGCTCGGTGGCGGTGGTCGTGGACGACGGTGTCGCGACTGGCGCCACAGTGATCGCCGCCGCTCTGGCGTGCAGGAGGGCTGAAGCCGAGCAGGTAGTCGTCGCAACCCCGGTGATTGCCGAGGATGTAGCACCGCTCGTGTCGCGCTACTGCGACAAGCTGGTCTACGTCCTGAAGCCCGTGGTGCTTTACGCGGTGGGCATGTACTACGAGGACTTCAGCGAGGTCACAGACGAGGATGTGCTGAAGCTGCTCAGCAGGCTCAGGAGGGCGGGGTGACNAGGCGCGGGCGCGGGACCGCAGCCGAACCTCGCGCTAGCGAGCGCGCACTATCCGGAAGCCGGAGGCCTTCCTCAGCCTGTTCATCACCGCCAGGCCGAGACCTTTCTCCTCGAACCCCTCGGCCACCACCAGCTCGCAGCCCAGCGCGTCAACCTCCCTCAGCGCCTTGAAGAGGTTCCTGGCCACCGTGAAGATCTCCCTCCGCGAGCCGAGCTTCAGCAGCACCGCCTGGAGGCCCTCATAGAGGCCCTCGGTCTCCTCGGTGCAGAGGACGCACACCCTGAGGCCCCGAGCCTCCTCGACCAGCCTCCTNACCGCGGCCGCCAGCGGCCTCAGGTCGCTGTAGTCCGGAGCCTCCACCACGACGAGCTGGGCGCTGGGGGCGTAGTGCCTGTACCTGGTCCCGGGCGCTAGCGCGCGGTCTGCCTCGCCGAGCCCCCTGGCGAAGTCGGGCACGTGGACCCGCTTGCCCAGCACCTCTTCCACCGCCTCGACTGGGAGCGCGCCGGGCCTGAGGAGGACTGGCGGCTCGGTCGTGAGGTCTACGATCGTGGACTCCAGCCCGTGCAAGGTCTCGCCCGCGTCGAGCACAGCCTCTATGAGGCCNGCGAGGTCCTCGAGGACGTGCTGCGCTGTCGTCGGCGAGGGCCTGCCGGAGAGGTTCGCGCTGGGGGCTGCNATNGGCTCNCCCACCTCCCTGATCAGCGCCAGCGCCACAGGGTGCGCAGGCATCCTGACAGCGACCTTGTCTAGACCCCCTGTGACCTCCCCGATCACTCTCTCCGACTTCGGGAGGACGAGGGTCAGGGGGCCCGGCCAGAACCTCTCAACCAGCTTGAGCGCGTGCCGCGGGACCTCCCTGGCTACCTCGAAGAGCTGCTCGATGCTCGCCACGTGCAGGATGAGGGGGTTGTCGGGAGGCCTCCTCTTCACCTCGAAGATTCTCATCACAGCTCTCGGGTTGCTCGCCACCGCACCAAGCCCGTAGACCGTCTCCGTGGGGAACGCCACGAGCCCTCCCTCGCGCAGAATGCGGGCTGCCGTCCCCACAGCCCCCGGGTCAGGACGCTCCGGGTTCACCCTGAGGACCAGCGTCGTCCTGCGCACACTCGCCCAAGCCCCCCTGCGCAGAGCAGCTAATAGCTTTCTCTCCCCCGTCTCCAGCGCACTGCGCCGAAGCTCTGGGGAAAGCTTATAGGTAAATACGTATGTACGTATGGACGGCTGCACGCATGGTCAAGAGGAAGCTCACATTGAGCGTGGAGAAGGATCTGCTAGATGAAGTTAAGGGAGTAGCTGCTGCTAGGGGTGTGAGTCTAAGCAGTCTTGTTGAGGAGTACTTTGAGTTCCTGGTGTTCGAGCGGTGGGCCGAGGTTCTCAGCAAGGAGCTGGGCTTAGGCGATTTGGAGCCTACGACAGAGCTTGAAATCACAAGCAGCAGGCCCAGGGGGTTCGACGCGGNAGCGGTCGTGAGAGAGCTCAGAGAGGGGCGGGTGGGAAGCATTGCGGGGGTTCAGGAGTGAGGAGGTGTACTACCTGGACACCAGCGCTCTGGTGAAGAGATACGTGGAGGAGCCAGGCAGCAGAGTTGTCGACGAGATTTACCGNAGCGCGTACAAGGGCGTTGCGGTGCTAGCGTTTTCTTANTGGAACATTGCCGAAGCCGCAGTAGTGTTCGACAAGTACGAGAGGAAGCTAGGGCTGGAGGCTAGAGAGCTGCTAAGGAACTTGCTACGCGAATCAGCGACGCTCTCAAGGCTTCGCAGGCTCGTGCTCGTCAGCGTGAGCCCCTCCCTTCTTCAAGCTTCCGTGAAGCTTGTGCTGAAGCACCACATATACGTGGCAGACGCTCTACAAGTAGGCNTCNGCTAAAAGCCTNAANAGCTACAGGTTCGTCACTGGCGATAGAGATCTAGCTAGAGTAGCTGAGAACGAGGGGTTAAAAGCGCTGTACGCAGGGGAGAGTTAGCACCGCATACCGCCCGCGCGCACACGACGGAGCGCGCGTACTCGAGATCGCTGAAACCCCCTCCCTNCCNCACTCTCCCACCATAGATGTCTACAGCCACGCTGCCTGCAACCTTTAGGTCTATCGCGGGAACATTTTCTAGAATCTTTTCGCCAAAAATAAATGCACCCCTTATTGTCGAAGCGAGGCCCACCTTGTCGCGTGAAAACGTTTCTTAGGCACTATTTATAGCGCGTGAAAAATCTTCAAAGAATTTACCAAAAAATAAGTAATTCTCTGTTTACTCTGAGTACGATGAGCAATAAAAGCTTGTTAAAGCGGATAAGTGCCGCAGCCATTATAGCGCTAGACACTTTCATGGTTGTCTATGCTTTCGCTGATCTTTTCATGGTATTATATTTAGGCTACTCAATGCCAAGAGGGGCGGTTCCATGGTACTACCAGAAGCAGATAATGTCTGACGGTTGCATTGTGTGGCATGTAGACACCACGCCTGCGCTTGTTCTTGCATCGTTGATAGCTCCCATGGGAGGTATAGTTTTTGACCGCAGAATAACTACAAAAAGAAGAAGGGGGGATAGCGCCAATAATTATAGTCATTACTGCAGGAGCAATACTGAGTGCAGCTGGAGCTATAACAGCGAAATCTTTTCTATATTGTCCTTTATCATGCAAGCAATGGACTTGTAATGGTATTCCTCCGTATGAATGCAGTAGCTTTCCAACACAGTACTGTAAGTGCAAACCCTAATTATAGGGCATACCACATACAACCGGTGGAAGGTGAAAAACAAGCACCCACAANACCTCAAAATGTTTTTTATTTTAGGGAATTGCAACGCTTGATTCGCTTGATGAATTTTTTGATGCACACACCCTTTAGAGTATGTAAAAATTTTCAAAGGTTTACCGAAAAAATAAGAAAGCTCCAGCGAGAACACGATGTGCTATGGCAAGAATCACTACGCAAAGATTACTCGAAGCGACTGCCTTTACTCTCGTTACATTTCTTGTAGCTTTGTCGGCAGCAAACCTCTTCCTAATACTCTACATTAAATACTCTCTAGACGAGGGAATACAACCACCCTTCTATACAGTTAGGTGTGCCGAGAACAGTTGCCGCTGCTCTGTCGACTTGAAATTCTATAGCTTATTCATGATCATCCCTATTGCGGTAGCTCCTATCGGTGGGATCATTTATAATAAGGAACTCGGAAGAAGGAAAGGACTGGGTCCGGTCGCGTTTGCACTTATGCTAGCAGCTTACTTTGCAATTGGCTATATAGCCTACACAGTGTATTGTGACCAGTGCGACGCCCGTGCACGCACGAACTGTCCCTCAGGTATACAGAGTTTCCGTTGTGCAATAATTCCGCTGACTTGTGAATATTCTTGCCTTAAACCCTGAAATTTTTTATGGGGGGAGAATGACTATGCGCGCACTCCGTCTGGTAGGGTTTTTGGCTAAGTCAATTATTCTAACTCCATGGTTTTTCCTATTGATCCTTATAATTTCGCTTCCAGCCGTTCAGATGTTTCTCGCGAATACTTCTAGTGGAAATGTATCTGTTGCAGGTTTCAATGCATTCAGCTTTGTCTTGAATTCTGTTTTATTCTCGATGGTTTGCCAGACCGTTTTAGATGCCTTTTCAATATTGAGGGTTAACTTTCTTCCAGCTACTCTTTCACCCCGCTTCAAAATACTGAGTAGGCTTGCGGCTATTATTACCATAGTTCCGCTTCTCTATTTCCTTGCTTACTTCTCTATGCGCTCTCTAGATTTCCTGTGGGGTTGGGAGTGGCACGCACTCATCTGGAGCCCAATGCTGACAGCTCTTAGTTGGAGATATGCCCCTCTGTCGAGTTTTGCCGTTTTCGCAGTTCTGAGCCACATGGGTTTGAAGGCGCACCTAGCTACAATTGCATCTGTGCTAACTCTCCTTTCTGGTTTTTCTGCCCCCTTCTTTAATTGGTTTAATGAGCGGCTGTATGTCCGCGTCTTTTACCTCTTGGGTAGGCCAGTTACAATTGTCAACCCTATTCCTCTTCTCGCTATGGCAATGCCAATAGTCCTGCTGACAGCGTACGCTGTCCCGCAGTCTCTCAACGCTCTTGGAAAGTGCGTAGAGATACATGTTTCGCCCCTGTCTCTAGAGTTCTCCATGGTTTGGGACCGGGAAAAAATGGCGGTGTGCCCAACAAAGCTCGGAGAGCCAGACTACTATGTCGTCACTCTACTCGCAGCCCTCAGCGTTTATTTTGTCACCTATGTTCTGCTCCCCCTAAGCCTTGCTGGCTTGAGGTACGTTGACGGGAGGCTCTGGATCCTCTTCTACCTTCGCGGCTCTAGACCGGTGTGGTTCATCGTCAACTTGGTATTGANCGTGGCTTTTTCCCTCTCGCTCTACTGGTTCTCGTTCAAGATTCTCGAGTTCTCCGGCATAGGCTCTGTGAGGGGCTTGCTGCACGCCTTCTCGCTCATTATGCTTATAGTTGTAGCTTTCGCGCCGTCTCTAGAGGAAGAAGAATTTACTAGCCTCGCGATTTTCCTATTTTTCTTCTCATTCTTCATCTCGTTTCTGTCAAACTTTAAACTCTTGGATCCCTTTCTAGAGTTAGACGGTGCTCTTGTCCTCTTGGCTTCAGCTGTCCTGTCGCTTATTATTTACGTTTCCTGGTTTAAGGTTAGAGCGTTGTTGGAGGGATGAGACATGCTGTTGGAGGTCCGCGACCTTGTTGCTGGGTACGGGGAGCTAGAGGTTATTGGCCCCGTGAGCTTCGGGCTCGAGAACGGCGATATTCTCGTGGTTTATGGGCCAAATGGTGTAGGTAAGTCTACCCTCCTAAAGACTCTCGCAACCATTCTGAAGCCTCTGCGAGGTGTAGTCCTATTAAAGGGTGAAAGGGCCGAAAAGCGCAGAGAGGAAATTTTCTTCGTACCAGAGAATATCACGTTGCCTGAGAGACTTAAGGTCAAAGATTACCTGCATGTGGTATCGCTACTGTACAACGGGGGGAGCATCGACGAGGCTCTAAAGATTGTTGGTCTGCCTGGCGATGTTAGGATAAACACACTGTCCCAGGGGTTGAGGAGGAGACTGCAACTGGCCTCAGTGCTTGTCGCACAGGCGAGGGTTTACATCGTCGACGACCCCACTGTGGGACTAGATGATTACGCCGCAGAGCACCTGGTTCCATCCATCTTGGGCGAAGTAGCTAGGAGAGGAGCACTGATAGTGTCAACAAAGGAGCGCCGCTTGACGGAAGCGATAGGAGGAGTACAAAGGGTAAGAATGCTTAACGCGCTAGAATACAGTCGTGTTGCACGACCTAGTAAAGTTGCGCCAAGTGAGCCCCATCACGTGTAACTCCTTTATCGTTTAGCTGGCTTAGTCCTTTTCCGCATGTTGCGAAAACTACACCGAGGCTGTGCGCTGATTCGATGCGCGCCGTAGATCAAAGTTTGGGTTGTGCTGTTTCCCGAACCGCGTCGGCTAAGCCTCGCTGGGCCCCACTCTATACACGCGCTGGATGGACCCGTTCTCCACCACTACCACCGTCGAGCCGGGCGGCTCTTCGACCTCGACGTGCGTGACCAGGAACACTTGGTCGAAGAAGCGGGTGAGCTCGCTCGCGAGCAGCTCGACGATCCTCTCCCTCCTCTCCTGGTCGGAGGAGCCGAGGGGCTCGTCCAGGAAGAGGAACCTGGGGTAGGCGCCCTTCGCAGCTGGGAGGAGGGAGAGGGTGAAGGCGATCCTCATGGCGAGCAGGAACTGGTCGTTGGTGCCGCCGCTGTAGATGTCGCGTCGCATCCACCTCCCCGCCTCTGCGTCGAATACCTCGACGTCGTAGGTCTGGGGGTCTATCCTCACGGCCTTGTACCTGCCGTCCGTGATGTAGGAGACTAGCCAGCTCATGTTCCTCTCCACGCTGGGGGCGAAGACCTCCCTCCTCTTCCTAGAGACCTCTCTCAGCGCGATGACCGCGGCCTCCCTAGCCTGCACCTCAAGCCCCAGCTTCCTCACGGTCTCCCTCAGCTCCTCGAGCTTAGCCTTCAGGCTGGGCAGCTCCTGCAGCTCCCTCTCCACCTCCTCCACCCGCTCCCTGAGCTCCTCAGCCCTGCCCCTGACCTCCCCAAGCTCGCCTCTCAGGGCTCTCAGCCGCTCCTCGCGCCTTGCCCTCAGCTCGGAAACCCTCTGCACATCCTCATCCGCCAGCGGCCACCCCAGGCCCTCGACCTCGAAGGGCGGTTCGGGAACCCTGACGCTGAGGAGCTCCTTTTCCAGGCTCCTCTCCCTCGCGTCCAGCTCCGAGAGCTCCTTCGAGAGCCTCTCAAGCTCGCCACGCAGCCTCTCCACCTCGCTTTCGCGCCCCCTGAGGGTTGCCGAGAGACTCGACTGCTCCCTCTGCAGCTCATCGCGCACGCGCTGAGCCTCATCCCTCCTGGCCTTCGCTTCGGCTACCAGCTCCGACAGCCTGCTGACGACTAGCTCAAACTCCCCGCCTAGGCCGACCTCCGCAGCAACCCCGCCGAGCTGGGATTCCACCTCTTCCAGCCTCCCGACCAGGGCCTTTTCCCTCCGTGAGAGCTCCTCCAGCTCCTCCCTATCCCTCTCGAGCTCCCTGAGCTCGGCTTCGAGCCGGGAGACCCTCTCCCTCAGATCCGATGCCTTCCTCATGAGTTCGTGCACCAGCCGGTCTCTCGCCTGCAAGCCCATGAGCAGGAGCAGCGTAGCGACTGCGAGACCGACTAAGGCGAGGAGGTTGACCGCTGCGAGAGCAATGGAGGCAGCAGCCGTCAGGACAGCACCCGCGAGGCTCCACGCGGGCACGCGGGCAGACCTCGCAGCCCTCTCCACCTCTGAGAGCTCCTCCAAGGCGCTACTCCTCTCGGCCCTCAGCCTCTCCTCGCTCGACAGCCTCTCCCTCAGGGAGGCCTCTCTGCGCCTCAGCTCCTCGAGCTCCCGGGAGGCCTCGCGGTAGCTCTTGTACAGCTCCTCCGCCCTAGCCTGCACGCTGAGAACTCGTCCCAGCTCTTCCTCAGCTCTCCTAAGCTCCTCTTCAGCCGCTACGAGCCTCGGCTCGAGCTCCTCGAGCTTGCCCCTCAGATCCGAGAGCTCGCGCGCTGCCGCATCCAGGCTTCTTTTGACTTCCTCCACTCTGCTCTGCACCCTGGACTTCTCCCCGCGCACACCCTCTAGCTGCAGCCGGATGCCGTTCCTGCGTGCTAGGCTTGCTTCGAGCTCCCTGAGGTAGCTGCAGGCAGCCTCCTCCTTGCCGACCTCTCTCTCGAGGTGGGGTAGCCTCTCCTCCAGCTGCTTGAGCTCAGACTTCCACTCGCTGAGCTTCCTGCCTTTCTCCTCGAGCTCCTGGAGCCTGCTGGCGACCATCTCCAGCTCCTTCCCGGAGGTCTCCAGTTTGCTGCGGAGCTCCTTTGCCTCCTCGGTGAGCTTCTCCACAGCCTTGTTGTAGCTCTCGAAGCCCATCATCATGTTGATGATGCGCTCCCTGTCGCTCCTCTCCATCTTCACGATGCGCTCGAGGTCCTTCTGCGCGATGACATTGGTCGCGAGCATCTCCCGCCAGGAGACGCGGAGCAGCCTCTGCACCTCCTCGTTGACCTTCGTGACACCTGCGGCCAGCAGCCTCGCGCCGCTGTCCGACAGCTCCACGAGCCTGGCGTCCACCTGGCGGGCCCCCTCCCTCTCAGCCTCGATGATGCGCTCAACCCTGTACCTCCTACCCCCGGTCTCGAAGACCACCTCCACCCTCGCCCTACCCGCCCTGTAGTTGACGAGGCTCTCCAGGCCCTGCCGCCCGCCGCGCAGGGCGGCTGGTATGCGGAAGTCACCGTAGAGACCGAAGAGCACCGCCTCCAGGATCGTGGACTTGCCTGCCTCGTTCCTGCCCCTGATCACGACGAGGCCGTTGGGGAACTGCACCGGCTCCTGGAGGTTGAGGCGGCGGAAGTTCTCGGCCTTCAGGCTGACGATCCTGACCATGCCAGCTTCACCAGGCGCCAGCCTCCTCGAGCCGCTGGAGCCCCAGCCTCAGGGCGAGCTCCAGCACAGCTCTCTCCTCCTCGCTCTTCGCGCTCCTCATCCGCTCCTCGACCTCTGCCTTGAACGCCTCGATAGGGCCTGTGCTCTCCTGCGCGGGTGCGCCCACCACCTGCACCTCGCACCTCAGCTCGGAGTCGTCGATGGAGACGTGGAAGAACATCCTCTCCAGGTGCCTGAGCAGGGCCGCTCTGCTGTACTTAGCCAGCTTGGGCAGTGGTAGCTGCCCCCGCACCACGAGCCTGAGCAGTAGGTTCTGGTCGGCTGGGGGCAGGTGCCGCAGCACGTGCCCAACTGGGTCCTCGACCTGCGGCCCAACATCCACCCGGACAGTCCTCATGGGGCGGGTGGGCAGCTCGACGAAGCGGAGGCGGGGCTTGCCCTCGAGCGGCACCTCGACCCAGAGGAAGCCCTTCGAGGGGTCTCCCTCCTCGGCGAAGCTCCTCCTCTCCGTGCTGCCAGGGTAGGCGGCGACCCCGCCGACCAGGTCGACCACTGCGTGGGCGTGCACATGCCCGAGGGCGACGTAGCGGTACTCGCCCGGGATGTCCTCGCGGAGGATTGTGGGGGCCTTCCAGGGCGGCGCCACGCTGACACCCGCAAGGTTGTAGTGGAGCAGCGCGATAGCAACGTCCCCCTCGCGCGGCAGCCTCACGCCGAGGTACCTGAGCGGGTTCTCGTCGGCTGGGACCTCGGGGTTGAACGACAGCCCCACCACCGCCACGTCCACACCGTCCACAGTCAGGTGCTCCACCTCGGGCTGCTCGACAGATGAGAAGAAGCGCGCGTAGCCCGAGGCCTCTACCTCGTGGAGCGGCGACATGCCCTCCTCGACGCTCCTCGGCATGTCGTGGTTCCCGCCGATGAGGAAGACCCTGACCCCCTCGGAGTGCAGCCTGCGGAAAACCCTGATAACCTGCGTCCTCGCGGGGTTCCTCGGGTTCACGGAGTCGAAGAGGTCCCCTGCGACCAGGAAGAGGTGTGGCTTGTGCTCCAGCGCGTAGCCGACCACGCGGAAGAAGGACTCCATGAAGTCCCTCCTCCTCTCCATCGTCCTAGCCCCGAGGTACGAGAGCTTCGGGTCGAGGTGGTTGTCCGCAGTGTGGAGAACCTTGACTACCGCCACGCGCGTAAGATGGGTGGCTCGCTCTTAACGCTAACGCTGCACAGCCGCGGGCGAGCCCTCAACGCGGCTTAGGAGGGCTGAGCAAGAGAGACCACTTCCAGAAAGGCTTGAATGCCACACCAGCACCGTCGAAGACCCTGAAGTCCTCGTACTGCCAGGTGACCACTTCCAGCTCCTTCGCGCCGAGAGCTTCCTTCGCCTTCACCAGGCTCGCCACCTCCCGCCTGTCCACTTCATCGCCGCCAGAGGCGTAGGTTGCCTGGACGAGCTTGAGCTCCCCCGCGCGGCTTCTCACAACGAAGTCCACCTCCTCCCCCCTCGGGCTCCTCCAGTAGAAGACGTCTCTGCTTGGTACGTAGCCCGCTTTGAGCAGCTCGAGAAACACTACGTTCTCGAGCAGTCGTCCGGGGTTCTCCCCCTCCAGGTACGTGTAGATCCCGTTGTCGACCAGGTAGAATTTCGGCTGGCTCAGCTCCACCTTTCTCAGGCTCTTCTCGTACTTCTTGAGGAAGAAGCCGAAGTTTATGTCCTCGACGATCCTCTGGAAGGTGTAGAGGGTTTTCTTGCTTACCTTGACACCCTGAGACTTCAGGGAGTTGTAAACTTTGTTCACTGAGAAGGTAGACGCGTTTGAGGAGATGCAGCTCTTCAGGAAGTACTCGAGCGCGTACCTGCTCCTCAGGTTGAACCTCTCCACGATGTCCCTGTAGACCACTAGGTCCAGGTACTCCCCGAAGAAGGTGAAGGGGTCGAGGTGCCCGAGGACTATGTCAGGGAAGAAGCCATCCCTCAGGCACCTCTGTGCGATGCTTCGAACTCTCGCCTCGCTGTACAAGCCGTAGAACCTCTCAGCAGTAATGCCGTACAGAGCAAGCACCTCGCGCATAGAGAAGGGGTAGATGTACGTCGGGATAGCCCTCCCCCTGAGCTGAGTGGCGATCTCGCGTGCCAGCAGCCTTGAGGACGACCCCGTGACGAAGATGAAGTACCTCTTCCTCTCGTACAACGAGTAGACGTGCCTCTCCCACCCCGGGAGTGCCTGCACCTCATCGAGGAAGATGTACCGCGGCTCAACACCGTAGACCTCGACGTGGGCGAGCAAAGCCTCGTCCAGACTACTAACTTCCACCGGCTCCTCAAAGTTCAGGAACAGATAGTCCTCGTCGCGTAGACCCCTCCTCCTGACCAAGTCGTACAGGAAATACGTCTTACCCGCCCTTCTCGGGCCTACGACGGAGACTATGAAGTGCTCGCTCTCGCGGACTTCAGCGATCCTGGGCTTAACGTCAAGCCCCCGGATAACCTCCTTTCTCGTCAGCAGGTAGGTTCGGAGATCCACACC
>Ga0065719_100926_pt1 | contig 11687 bp, 9 predicted proteins | sample GBSCel85sediment_FD_59106 | JGI IMG/M metagenome (GOLD analysis project Ga0065719, IMG submission 59106) | Hot spring sediment microbial communities from Great Boiling Spring, Nevada - Cellulolytic enrichment CS 85C v3 (version 3) | ecosystem: Environmental > Aquatic > Thermal springs > Hot... | reverse complement strand
AAAGAAGGTTGTCCGGGAAGAGAAGGTCTTCAGGCCAGACCCGGTGCTCGTCGAAGCCTTCAGGAGGAGGATCTTCCTGGAAGCATACCGCAGGCCGAAGGACTCCTACAGGAGTATGGCGCGTGCTCAGTAGGTAGTGGGAAATCATTTATTTCCGTTTACTTTTCTCATGAAAACGAATGACGGCCTTGGATATTTCAGGTGCTGTCAAGGCGTACCGGGAGCGCTCCTTAAGAGAGGCAAGGAATGAGGTTGAGCTGAACCCTCCTTCCGAGAGCGTAACCCTGATAGACCTCCTCGCCTCTGAGAGGCCGACGTTCCAGGAGCTTAACCCTGAGGACCTCGTCTACGTCGCCACGTTCAGGCTCCTGAGGTGGTCTGAGCCGCGCGAGCTCGGCGGGAGAGTGATGAGTATAGTGCTGTTCAGCGCTGGGAGGTCTCTGGGGGAGCGCGCGGTTGAAAGCGGGCTGGTGAGGAGCATGGAGGACATCGCGGTTTTCGCGTACAACCAGCGGGTAGGTCTAGTGGACGTTGTCGAGCTGAACGAGGAGAAAGGGCTCGTGCACATCTACGAGTCCATATCGAGCGCGGGCATACCCAACATAGGGAGAGCTGTGTGCCACTTCGAGAGAGGCTTTCTGGCAGGAGTTCTCTCAGCCCTGATGAAGCGGAAAGTCTATGTCAGCGAGGTAAGGTGCTGGGGTACAGGCTACACGCACGATGCCTTCGAGATCAAGTTCGCCTAGGCGCGCACCCCAAGCCTCTTCAGGCTCTCCTCGAACCTTTCCTCGAGCTCCGGCGGCGACGCGCCCTCGAACTCCACCAACTCGACTCTTGTGAAGCCGTAGCTGCCGAGAAGCTCGACCAGCCTCTTGCCAGCCGCGCCCCAGCCGTACGAGGAGAGCACGACAACCGGCATGTCCTTCCTCTGCGGCAGCTTCTCCCCGATAACCCTCACGACGTGGTAAGCTAGGGGGTGGGCGCCCGCCTCGTAGGTTGGAGTGCCCACCACCAGCAGCTCGGCGTCGGAGGCGTCGGTCAGCACCTCGCTGAGTAGTGCTCGCTCCTTATCGGTGAACGCGTGCCTGGCAACCCTCATGCCCTTCGACTCTAGCAGTGCAGCAGCCCTCTCGACAGCTTTCTCCACGTTGCCGTACATGGACACGTAAATCAGGACAGCTTTCCCAGGCTCAGCCTGCCCCGAGGCCACCCTGAGGTACTCTTCGACGATCAACTTGGGGTTGCTCCGGTACACTGTGCCGTGACCCGGAGCAATTATCCTGGGCTTTACGCCGAGGCTCTCCAGCTTCGTAATCCCCTTGGAGACCCAGTCTACGTAGTGCCCAATCACCGTGACCATGTACTTCCTCGCGTACCTGGAGAGACTACTCAGGTCGGCTTGGTCGTCGAAGAGCGGTGGCAGCGAGTAGCTGCCGAAGATATCGCAGGTGAGCAGAACCCCCTCCTCCTCGATGAAGGTCACCATGGTGTCGGGCCAGTGGAGCCAGGGAGTGTGCACGAAGCGCAGCGTGAAACCCCCCACTGTTAGCCGCTCCCCATCCTTCACGGCCCTGAAACGCTCGATACCGAAGTGGGACTTCAGAATTTTCCCTGCAACCGGGTGCCCCAGGAAAACCGGCTGCGACCGGCTGGCCACCACGGGTGCTGTGCCGGAGTGGTCAGGCTCGGCGTGATGAACCACGGCGTACTTCACATCCCTCAGATCCACCAGCTTCTCAAGAGCGGAGAGGAAGGCTTCGGAGTACTCCCGCTTCCAGCCGTCGAAGAGCACCGCCTCGCCGCCCGCTAGCAGGTACGCGTTGTAGGTAATCCTCTCGGGGATCTCCCAGGCAGCTTCGAAGTACTCAACCCTCGTGTCGTCGACCCTAAGCAGGTATAGGTTCTCCGTCACTTTTTCAACGAAAAAGCGGGCCTCCACGACTTTCATGCTAGGCCGGGCGCTATAAAAGATTAGCACCGAGGCGGCTGCGGAGGGAGTCATGCTTATAAGTCGATGTATAATGGCGCATGACCATGCAGGAGCGGAAGGCTCTGCGCAGTGTTCTCCTAGTGTTAGCCGCTGCAGCTGCAGCGCTGGTACTACCCTCCCTTGTTCTGCTGGCACTGCAGCTGGAGTACCTGTACAACGTCTACGTCAACCTGTACACAGCGCTGGCGGCTCTAGCCGCTGCCTACCTGTGCTTCCTCGCAACCCACAGGCTGGGGGGCAGCCCTCCCCACGTCGTTAGGCCCTGGATGCTGGCAACGCTCGGCCTAGGTCTCTGGGCTGTAGCAGAGGTAATCTGGCTGTGCTACACCGTGACCGCTGGAGTGCCCTCTGAGATCACCGTGAGCGACTTCCTCTGGCTCACAGGGTACGCACCCTTAGCGGCTGGGCTGTGGGGGCCTATCCTACCCATTCCTAGGTAAGCTTAGAAGGCTCGGGTACACTAAGGGGCAGAAAGGCGTCCTGGCAGCGCTGGTAATCGCTCTTACTCTGCTGGTTCTCGCCGCACTTGAGAAAATGTTTACTTTTGGTGTCGAGAGNCCGCATATCTTCACGTTGAACGTGCTCTACGTACTACTCGATATCCTAATGCTCGCGGTTTCTCTAGCCGCAGTAATAGCGTTCAGCGGTGGGCTGCTAGAAGTTTCTCTTCGTTTTGTCGCAGGAGGGTTCATCCTCTTCGCAACCAGCGACCTCCTCTACGCAGTTGCTGAAACTTACGAGTTTGTCCCAGCCGANATCATGTACGCTTTCTCATACCTCTTAATCGCGGCAGGGCTCTGGGTTTACCTGAGGTACATGGTTCCGAGTTCGAGAAGTTAGGCGTGCGCCAGGTCAGGGCGCCAAGCCCCACGCTGAGGCAGAGAAGCAGCTTAAAACGTAGCAGCTCTGCGCTTTGAGGCGGAATTGCGTGCCTGCACACTACTCAATGTACTTCTGGCAGTTGTAGCAGTACCAGCGCTGGTACTGCGGGATCCAGGTTGCCGGCTGTCCGCAGTGGGGGCAGAGCTTCTTCTCCCGCTTGAAGATGGGAGGTAGGCTGATGCGGGGCGCTGTGGGCGCGCTTGGCGTGGCAGCCGCCGGTGCTGCCGGTACCAGCGCCTCTGCTGGGAGCTCCACCTTCTCCTTAAGCAGCACGATGTCCTTTACTGCTGCCACTTTGTCCCACGGTACCTCGATTGTGGTCCCGCCAGGGGTTCTCACAACGAGAGCGATCTCCTTCTCCCCTAATCTCAGCGCGATGTCGTGCACCGTGCCGATGAGCTTGGCCTCCTGGTCGTAGACGTTCTTCCCGATTAGCTCCGACCTGGGTACGCTCACAGCTCTGAGAAAAACCAGCTAGCTAATTAAGGTGTCGAGTATGCTTTCTGTTCAGCGAGCTCACCGTGTCAGGCGCAAGCTCTTGATCTCGAAGGGCTTGAACCTCTGAGCGCCTGCTTTCCTGCCCCCCAGCTCGAGGAAGTCCGTCTCCTCCGCCTCCAGCTCCAGCTCGGTCTCGCTGCCGTAAGTCTCCCAGATCCGCGCGATGAAGCCTCTCCCGTCCTCCGCGCACTTCACAGTCTCCACCAGGAGATTTGGCGCGTCGATCCTCATGAAACTGCCCTCAGCCCTGCGCCCCTTCAAGACCCTGAGCGGCCTGTGGTACTCCAGGGCCCTCCTAGGTACCTGAGCCTCCCTCCAGGTGCCTAGGTGCGGGTAGACCGCGTACTCGGCCTCCACCTCGCCCAGGTCGAGCTTGGGGTTCGGGAACACCGGTGTCTTGGCTATGGTGATCCCGACCAGCCTGCCCGAGAGGCTGTGCCCAGGCCTCCCCTTGTTGAGGAACGCGACGCCGTAGCCTGCGGAGTAGACGTCGAGCCACCTCCACACCGGGAACTCGAACTTGGCGGCCTCCCACGGGTTCTCCGGGCCCAGGCTCCTCCTCACGACGCCGTAGGGGATCTCCGCCTCCGCCGCCACCGGCTGAAAGCCAAGCTCGAACACCTTCCTAAAGACCACGAGCCTGTGCTTTATGGAGCCCCTGAGTCTGAAGTCCACTCTCTTCGTGAAGCTCCATACGCAGACCCTCTCGGTCAGAGTGCTGCCGCCGTACTCGTACCTGAACTCGAGGCAGGACCTCAGCGGCCCCCTCTCCACGAGCTCCACGGAGACTGGGTGCAGCTCGACGCAGTTGCGCTGGTACCAGGGGTCTAGGTCCCAGCCGTCCCACTCGGCCGGGATGTCCTCGCAGGCCACCAGGTAGGACCTAGACACAGCCTCCACACCCGCCTCCAGGTCGCGGATGCTGCCGTCGCTCCTCACCTCCACCAGCCCGTTCGACACGCGCTCCGCGCTGGCCTCGACCAGCCGCCCCTCCGCGCCGACCCCCTCGCGGTAGCTCGCGAAGCCCATGGGCGGGGCTCTGACGAGCGAGTAAACCCTGCCGTCGATCACCTGCTGCACAGCCCCCTCGACGGGGGCGGGGACCGCGTCCTCCCTCTCCCACGGCAGCGTGTTGACCACCACGAGCCAGTCGCCGCCGCTCAGGGTGCTCTCCAGCGTCCGCTCGATCTCCGCTTCCACGCTCCTCCTCAGGTCCTCTAGGAGGCTCACGTAGTGGTTGTACACCTCCTCTGTCACAGTCGCGGACGCCACGTCGTGGAAGCAGGCCTCGAGGAGCGGGAGCCAGAGGTACTCGTAGCTCCTGCACACCCCGCACATGTAGCTGACCACCTCGAGATCCTTGAGAGCCTCCTCAACCTCCCTCAGCAGCTTCTTCAGCCTGGTCCCTGTGGAGTAGGTGCCCCGGTGCATCTCGAGGTACAGCTCCCCCTTCCAGACGGGCAGCTCCGCCCCCTGCACCGCCTCGAGGTACTCCTGCGGCGTGGCCAGCACGACCTGCGGGCAGCCGGGGGCATTGCCGTACGCTTTGAGCCTCTCCATCATGAGCCAGGTGGGTCCGCCTCCCCCGTCGCCGTGGCCGAAGGCTAGGAAGGCTGGGGTGCTGGGCGAGGTGTGATCCTCCCACGCCTGCGCGAGCTGCCTGGGCGAGAGGTCGCCCCCGTGGGAGAGGTAGTTCACGGTCAGCAGCCTCGTCCCGTCCACGCCCTCCCAGAGGAACAGCGTGTAGGGGAAGCGGTTCTGCTTGTTCCAGCGCATCTTGTGGGTGAAGAGCACGCGCACGCCCGCTTTCGCGAGGATCTGGGGCAGGGACGCCGTGTAGCCGAAGGAGTCGGGGAGCCACGCCCACCTCGGTNGGCTTGCCGAAGAGCCTCACCAGCCTCCTCTGCCCGTAGAGCAGCTGCCTCACCAGCGACTCGCCGCCGACCACGTTGGTGTCGCTCTCGACCCACATCCCACCCACGGGGACTACCACGCCGCTCCTCACAGCCTCGAGGACGCGCCTGAAGAGCTCGGGGTCTGTTTTCTCGAGCCAGTCCAGGTAGAGCACCTGGGAGAAGGCGAACCTCATCGGGTACCTCTTCGAGAGCGTGAGCACGTTGCTCAGAGTCCTCACGACCTTATCGCGCGTGACATCAGGGGGCCAGAGCCACGCGGCGTCGATGTGCGCGTGCCCCACCGCGTAGATGACGCCTCTGCGCCCCTGCAGCCTCCTCAGCTTCTCGAGCTCCTCCTCGAGAACCCTCCTCGCCTCCCTCGCCATCCTCGACAGGGCGCNGGGGTCCATCGGCTGCAGCTCGGGGTCCAGCGATATGCCGTAGTACTTGAGCGAGCCCACGTAGAAGGGAGGCTTCACGACGCTGTACTTGGCGGCAGCCTCCAGCTGGAAGCCCGCCAGGCTCTCGATGGTCACCTGNTCGAGCGCCTTGTTGAGCGCGCTCAGCACCGCGGTGTCCCCGGTCACCTCTCCGAGGTCTGCGAGGAGGGAGGCGTNCACCACGAAGCCGAACGCCTCGGGCTCTTTGACGTAGAGGTAGGCGCCCTTCACGTCGAATAGCCTCTCGCCGAAGGGGCCGCGCGCGGAGGGCGAGAGGGCGACCGGGCTCCTGCCCCCTGGGATTGGCACGAACCTGTTCTCGTGGCCGCCCCCGGGCACGCTGTAGACCGCGTAGACGTAGTCGCCGACCCTGAGNGTGGCCTCGCCCACNAGGTCNACGAGCAGGAAGCCCTCACCCCCCTCCACTTCGACCTCGCCGCAGAGCCCCTGAGCCGCAGGGGCTGAGCGGCACCTCGGAGAAGTGTAGCGTGGAGGCAGCGTCGATGTAGAACAGCTTCGCTCTNACNCCCNNGTANCTCCTCANNGGCTTCGACATAGGCGTGGGTGGAGGGCGGGGAAACTNAAAACTCTTTCGCCTGTTCCGCGCNCTNTGCAAACACTTTCGCTCAACTCTGATCGATAGTCTTAACGCTGCGCTACCAAGCTACACTCCGTGGTNTGAGTGCTGGCNCTCAGCGTGCTCGAGGAGGTGGAGGAGCTGATACGGGGTGTTGAGGAGAGAGTCAGGCGGCTTGCCTCCTCCCTGCCACAGGAGACCTTGGGGAGCGTGGGCTTCGTGGACGGGAGCTACGCGCTCGAGGAGAGGAGAGGAGCGTACCTCTTGGCGCTGTCCGTCTCCTCGGTGGTGTACCGGGGGGAGAGGATCGAGAGGATCCTCCCGGGCAGCTCGCGCCCCCTGCTCTGGCTGCTCGTGCCAAAGAGTCACGGCGAAAGCAGGGCAGGGCAGCTAATGACGACGCTCGAGCTGCTCGCCGCTGTAGACCTGGTGAGGAAGGGTCTAGAGGCGGTCGTGCTCGACGGTAGCTACACGTCGGAGATGATGGTGCCCTTCGGGCACGCGCGCAACGTGCACGAGGAGGCTGTGAGGCTGCTGGGTTATCAGCTGGAGGTTGCCGAGGAGGCTGGCGAGGGAATATCCAGCTTCGTCTCCGAGCTCGCCTCCAGGGAGGACGCGCTCTCAGCCGCCCGAGCCCTGCTGAGCGGGCTGCTGGAGCTGGCGACGCAGCTCTACAGAAGGATAGCGAGCTCCGCGCCGGACCTGAGGAGCAGGAAGGAGGCTCTGGACTACGCGGTGGTGTTCGCGGAGACTACAGCGTACCTCGCGCTGCTCAAGGAGCTCCTGGAGACCGCGCGCAACTCCTCTACTGTGCTCGCCTGGGTTGCGAAGGATGCGGAGAGCAGGTACATCGTCGAGAGGGAGGGGCTGATAGGGTGGTTGAACGACCTATCCCTCCTCGACTACGCGTGGAGGGGTAGCGAGCGCGTCTACATGCTCCTGGAGGGAGCGAGGTTCGGCAGGCCCAAGCCTTGTGCCGCGTGGAGCCAGCTCCTCAGCAGCCTCTTCCAGGAGTGGGACGAGTACGGCGTNTGCTACTTCAAGCTGNCGAGGAGCGGCCCGGTCATGCAGGCGACCTTCCCGAGCTTCGTCAGCGGCTCTGAGGTAGCGAAGCTGGCCTCGACTCTCGCCGCTCTCTCCGACCAGCACGGGTACCCGAGGCCGCTGAGCTACGTGCACCACACCGCCGTGCTCGGCCCGGAGCTGGCGCAGGTTATAGCGGACGAAATGTATAGGAGAGCGTCCAACCCCCTAGTGAGGTCTGTGCTCGCGCCCTCCGGGCGGGTGCTCGCGGGGCTGCGGAGGTGATAGCGATGGAGGTGGGCAGGGTCGTGACAGTCTACGGTAGGAGCCTGCTCCGCTTCGCCGCCTTCGAGGACAAGATGCACCTGCTCTCGAGGCCGGGTGTCTACGTCAAGGTGGAGAGCGGCGGCGCGTGGGCGTACGCGATGGTGGTCAGCTTCAACCTTCTCGACGAGCTGTACCGGAAGAGCAGGATCGTGGAGGAGCTCGAGGGCTACGCAGAGCTCAGGCCCGCCAGGAACGAGCTGGTGGCGATGCTCGTCGGCGTGAAGGAGGGGAGCAGGGTCAGGAAGGGTATTGCGGAGCTGCCGAGGCCGGGCCAGAAGGTCTACGCGGCCTCCAGCGAGGAGCTCGCCGAGGTTATGGGTGGGGGTGACATCGAGCTGGGTAGGCTTAGCTCGGACCCCAGTGTCCCCTTCACCCTCTCGGTCGACATGCTCTGCTCGAGGCACTTCGCCGTGCTCGCGATGACTGGTGCCGGCAAGTCGAACACGGTGGCGGTGATCCTGGCCTCNATCCTGGAGAAGTTCCCCTACTCTAGGGTCATCGTTGTCGACACACACAACGAGTACGTGCCGCTCGCGTTGAAGTTCCCCTCGGTCAGGGTGCTGACGCCGGCCGGGAGGATCTCGAAGCTGCTAGAGAGCAGGTACGGCGTAGCGCCGAGGAGGCTGGAGGTGCCGCTCTGGACTCTAGGCTTCGAGGACATCGCCGGGCTGCTGAGGCTCGACCCCTCCAGGGCCACGAAGCAGATGATGTACCTCAGGAGCGCACTGCAGGAGGTCAGGAGGGGCAGGCACCCCACCGCCACGGCCGACGACCCCATCTTCTTCAGGGCGGAGGAGCTCAGAGAGGCTGTGGCCAGGCAGGGGAGGGGGTCCAGGTACGGCGACAGATCCCTCGAGGACCTNCTCCTCAAGCTGGACATGCTCATGGAGAACTCAGAACTGAAGTACATCACTGCGCCCCGAGCCAGCGACGCGGTCTACGAGTCGATCAGGGAGCCCGAGCCGCTCAGGAGCGTGGAGGCCTACGCCAGGGTCTACAGCCCGCTGCTGGAGCCCGGCGTCACGATACTCGCGCTGGGTGGGCTCCCGAGCGAGGCCCAGGCATCGACAGCCTCCACGATCCTCAAGTCCATCTGGCGGCTGATAACAGCCAGCGTGATGGCAGGCGTCCCCCAGCCGACACTCGTGATCGTAGAGGAGGCGCACAACTACGCTCCGCAGGGCAGGTGGAGCCCAGCCAAGGACATAATCGAGCGAGTCGCGAGGGAGGGGAGGAAGTTCGGCATAGGGCTCGGCGTGGTCAGCCAGAGGCCACGGGAGCTCTCCCAGACACTCCTCGCGCAGTGCGGCACCCTCATAGCCCTCAGGACCGCTAACCCGAGGGACCAGGAGTACATCCTCAGCAGCATGGAGGATGTGATGAGGGAGACCGTGGAGGGGCTGTCCAGCCTGGCAACCGGCGAAGCCCTGATCTCGGGCCCCGCCGCGCCCATGCCAGCGATAGTCAAGGTGCACGAGTTCCAGTCGAGGTTCGGGGTGGGCGCTGGGCGGCAAGGATATAGGCATGGGGAGAGGAGTGGAGCAGGCCTCCAAGACCCGTGAACCTCGCCCCCTTCCTTGTAGGGGAGGAGGGCGAGGGCTCGAGAGCCGCCGAGCATACCCTGGAGAAGTTCCTCTTATGAGAAGCAGGAGGGGTGACCCATGATAACTATGTTATACTCATGCATACCTTAGTTATACTCAATAATAACGAAGCTCTGCAACAATGTTATACTAGAGTATAACATTGTTGCATTATACGAAACCGACGTTATACTTGCAGCCTCCCTCTGCACGCAGGATTGCAGAGGTAGGAGGCGGTGTCAGAGTTCGGGACGTATCCTCACGAGCCTCGGACCCCCGTAGTCGCATCATCCGCTTTCTCTCCGGCTCCACAGTAGTAAAAACTTTCGCGCGTATCCTGAGCAGGCATGCTGAATCCATAAAAAACAGGAGCTTCTCAGAAGTTATTGTATGAGCGCTAAAGCAGGACCTCTGGTTCTGCCCACAGGGCTCCAGACCGTGGTCTTCAAGTGGCTCCCAGCAGCTACGGCGAAAGCAGTTGTTGTGGGGGTGCACGGCTTCGCAGAGCACGCGGGCAGGTACGACCACGTGGGCCGCTTCCTGGCGGAGCGCGGCTACGCGCTGTACATGTACGACCTCAGGGGGCATGGGCGCAGCCAGTCTACTCGCGGCTACGTGGACCGCTTCGAGCAGTTCGTGGAGGATACGGTAGCCTTCACCAGGCTTGTCAAGAGCGAGACGGGCGCGAAAGTCTTCCTGATGGGCCACAGCATGGGCGGGCTCATCGCCGTGCTCACAGCCGCTGAGCTGAACGAGGAGCTTGCGGGGCTCATCACTAGCGGTGCTGCAGTGGAGGTGAGGGTGAGCCCGCTGACGCGGATCGTGCTGCAGCTACTGGGAGTACTGAAGCCCACGCACAGGATCACAACGCCTGTCGCGGCTGAGCTGCTGTCGAAGGATACGAACGTCGCGCAGCAGTACGTGAACGACCCCCTGGTCTTCAAGGACCCGGCGGTGAAGCTGCTGGTGGAATTTGGCAGAGCGGTTGACAAGGTGTGGGGCGTTGCGAGAAGAATCACCGTGCCCGCGCTCATAATGCATGGTAGCGAGGACCGCCTGGTGCCGCCGAAGGCTTCGAGGAAGCTCTACGAGGCCATATCGTCCGCAGACAAGACTCTGAAGATCTACGAGGGCTTGAGACACGAGATATTCAACGAGGTTGAAAAGGAGAAGGTTCTGAGCGATGTGGTAGAGTGGCTCGACAAGCACGCCTGAGTTAATCTCTTTTTGTGCGCACCGCTCACTAGCTCCTGTGCGCTAAGCCCACAAGCTCTCTGATGGAGCTGAAGCCCTCCTTCTCCATGTACTTCCTGAGGCCTCTGGCTATCTCCTCGAAGATCCCGAGGTCCCTCTCCGCTATCGCGGAGCCTACGCCCACGGCCGACGCTCCAGCTAGGATGAGCTCGAGCGCTGCCTCCCAGCTGTCCACGCCGCCGACACCGATTATAGGCACTCCCGGGAAGGCCTCGTAGAGCTCGTACACCACCCTGACGGCTATAGGCCTTATCGCGGGCCCGCTGTAGCCTCCGTAGATGTTTGAGAGCACGGGCTTCCTGGCGTAAACGTCGATCGCCATACCCCTGACCGTATTTATGGCTGTGAAGCCGCTCACGCCCGCGTCGAGGCATGCCTCGGCGAGCCCGAGGTAGTCGTGGTGGACGGAGAGCTTGACGAAAACCGGGACCCCCAACCGCCTGATCTCCCCGACCGCGCCCGCGACCTCGTCCACGTGGTGCCCCAGCTCCACACCCATCCCGCGCACATGGGGGCACGAGACATTCAGCTCCACCGCGTGGGCACCACACTCGACACCCCTCCCGGCGACCTCGACCAGCTCCTCAGCGGAGCCGCCCCCTACACTAAGGATGATGGGTATGCGCAGGCTCTCCCTCATTTCGCGGAGCTCCTGGCAGAAGTGCTCGATGCCCGGGTTCGCCAGCCCCACCGCGTTGAGGTAGCCGTGCTCCAGCACCACGAAGGTGGGGTTCATGTACCCCCTCCTGGGCTCCCGCGTCACAGTCTTCGTCGTGAACGCACCGGCACCAGCCTCCTCGACGCGCCTAGCGAGGCTTGCGCTGACCCCCAGGATCCCCGAGGCGAGGACTGTAGGGTTGCGGAGCTTCAGCCCTGCCAGGTACACCTCGAGCATGCTTCAGCCATCCCCTGTGGCGAGCGCGCGCTCTTGATTGCTTCCTCGGGCGAGGGGTAGCGGAAGCGGAACAGGTAGTACATCGCTTTCTACTATCTCTTGATTGCTTCCGAGCCTCTTGCTCCCTCGGCTCTTATAAGCTTTTCTCTCACTAGTCAGAAGCTCGCAAAACAGCCTCGCACTCTGTTTTCGCACATTGGAGGCTTCCGGCCCTCTCGCCGAGTAAGTACGTGAATCCCGGTTGGAAGCGGGAACTCCTCCCACAGTCTCTGCTGAAAATAGGCCACACACCGGGAGGCTTCCGGACAAAATAGGGTCCTGCC
>Ga0065719_100361_pt1 | contig 11694 bp, 11 predicted proteins | sample GBSCel85sediment_FD_59106 | JGI IMG/M metagenome (GOLD analysis project Ga0065719, IMG submission 59106) | Hot spring sediment microbial communities from Great Boiling Spring, Nevada - Cellulolytic enrichment CS 85C v3 (version 3) | ecosystem: Environmental > Aquatic > Thermal springs > Hot... | reverse complement strand
TTGACTATGGCAGAGACCTTCTTGTCGATTATCCATTGACAGATCCTTGTAATCCTAAACCAAATATAGATGCTATCGACAGACTTCTCTATAACTTAACATCATTTTTAGAGGTTATTGAGGGAAGTGTATCTATCTCTATAGAGAATGTTAAGCCTTGTTTAGTTACAGAGGATGTTGTTGAAATACTGGGTAGATATCTTAGAGATACAGCGATATATATAGGTGTTGAGAGCTGTAGCGATAAACTTTTAAAAGCTATTGGAAGACCATCTACATGTAATGATAATATTAAAGCTATAAAGCTTCTTTCTAAATACGGTTTAAGACCATATATATATTTAATGCATGGACTGCCATTTGAAAGCAAAGACGATGTAGAGAATACATTAAGATGTATTGATATATTTAAAGAGTTTGCTGTAGAGAAAATTGTGTTATATAGATTTACACCACTCCCACGAACAGCTTTTAGCAATTTTCCAAAACCAAAACCAGCTATATTGAACCCAGTGACAAGTAAGCTGTATAGATATATTATAGAGTTCAACAGAAGCCGAAAACATGATCTGCTAAATAAAGTTATCGACGTAGTTATAGCATCTAAATATGATAAAAATCCAAGGTACTTAGTCTCATATCCTATTAGACATGGACCTGTTGTACTTATTAGAGCTTCCCAAAACTTTATAGGTACCATAGCAGCTGTTCGTATAACCGCTGTTAAAAGCGATAGACTTGTATATGGAGAGCTAATTAGCATTAAAAAAAGATTAAAACTTAGAAAAGATACTTTATAAAAACCTTTTATCTCAATATATAAACTACTATATGAGAGATAAAGCTGGAGGTGAGTATCCTCAATGGTTAAAGTATCGTTAATAGAGCTTGAAACATTTGATGACATGGTATTGCTACTTCAATCACGTATGACAGCTGTGAGTATGACTTCATCGCTTCTATGTAGTGAAAAAAGCTGTTTTACAATAGTTAGTATAAGTGATGAACAGATATTAATAATATCATCACCTCCTCCAACAACGAAATGCAAATTTGCATATGTAGATGATCAAGGAAAAGTAAAATGTGGAGAATATCCCCCTGTAGGTAGACCAGTAATATTTATATTAAGTGTTAAAGGAATAAAAGAAAGTGATAGNATTCCAAGCNCATTATTTGAATAAATAATAAAATAGTTATAAACCTTTTTCATATAAATACCTTATAAAACCAGCTACAATTACACTAATTCAGANAGCAATTGGTTTGTGCGGGGGTGCCCGAGCCAGGTCAAAGGGGTCGGGCTGAGGACCCGATGGCATAGGCCTGCGTGGGTTCAAATCCCACCCCCCGCACCACTATATATTGTTAAAANTTATGGTTTAAATTTATGGTTTGTTATGACCTATTAAAATTTTAAGTTTTATCTAGTGGATGCTGTATTTCAATAACATTTATTAACCTAGTAATGAGTTAAGTAAATGAGGTGTAATTCAATGAGTGATGANGAGAGGTTTAGGAGAAGAAGAAGGGATATATTTGATTTGTTTAACGACCTATTTAGAGAACTTCAAGAAGAGATGGAGGAGTTTGAGAGACAGATATCGAGACATCTAAGAATTTCACCAGAGGAGTTAAAGAGTATGGAGAGATTTAATAAGCCTATTCTATATGGTTTTAGAATAGAGATAGGGCCTGATGGCGTTCCAAGAATATATGAGTTTGGTAATGTGAGAAGAGGTGAGAGAGGTAAGCCTCATATAGTTGTAAGTGAGGAAAGAGAGCCTCTTACAGATATATATGAGGAGGAGGATAAAGTTAGAATAGTTGCTGAGATGCCTGGTGTTGATGAAAATAAGATTAAGGTTGAGGCTATAGATGATAGAAGAATAGTTATAGAGGCTTCAAATCATGATAGAAAATATAGAAAGGAGATTGATCTACCTGCTGCTGTAGATATTGAGACTGCAGAGGCTGTTTATAAGAATGGTGTTTTAGAGATAAAGATTAAGAAGAAGCGTGAAGGTAAGAAAAGTAGGTTGATACAGATTAGAAAAGAATAGAGTATATAAATAAAATTAGCAATAGCTATAGTTTTTATCTCTATAACTTTTTAAAATTTTTAATGGGCTATATACACTCTTTATCTTTAGGGTAATTGGCTTTAAGATTTTACCGTTGATCACATCATTTAACTGCATAGCTATTTCNCTNCATATANCCTCTTTATCAATGCATATACTATTTAGAGATTCTATAATATAGTGTATAATAGCATCTANTGTAACAATGTTTCCTATTCTAAGAGACTTTACCTCGACAGCTATACCAAGTTGTGGAATCTCGATATCTACTAGTGATGGTATATAAAGAGATGTGTTTAGGTCTATATCTTTCTCGATATATATCTCTATACATATAGGGCTCTCCATCTCCGACAATGAAACAACATCTCTAAATTTAAAGCCGCAGAAATCGCATTTCAATGTAGATATAGCTATAGATTCNTCANTAGAGATTCTATAGATATATATCACCATTAAAGCGTTTCCGNTACATATAGGGCATTTCACATGGTGTCTATCTATTTCCTGTACTTTATCATCTATATATATATCATCTTTGTTATCCATATTACCACCTTATTAGATTTGGTATAGGAGCGTAAAGCTTTTGAGGATCTGTTTTACACATATCTCTTAGTGTTTGCCATGAGATTGCCAAGACTAGGTATAGGATCTATTGATACGTTTTGGAGCAGGCACTCTAAGATAGTAACTGCGGTAGCTGTCTTATTAATATCTATTCTAGCTTTTTGGTTAAGAGCTCAACAATATGTAAATGTTGTTGGCTCAGGCATAGGTGTTATATATCCAGAGGCTAAACTTGATGAGCTTGATCCATTCTTTAACTATTGGGTTGTAGAGTATCTAGATAGCCATGGTCCTTTATCATGGTTTGACTTATCATCTTCAAATCCTGTAACTTGTATATTTTGGTATCCATCGTGTAGATCTATATATTCATCTGAGCTACCTGGACATATATATACAATATATCTTCTATATCAATTAGTAAAACACCTTGGTGTAGANCTATGGGATTTNATGTCGTTGCTACCACCGCTTTTAGCTTTATTAACAACAATATTTATTGCACTATCTGTAAACGAGGCTATAGGTAGTAAAATCGGNNCCATTGCAGCATCTCTCATATATTCACTTTTCTTTGTAAGTAGAGAAGTTGCTGGTTTTACTGTTAAATATACATTTGGTTTATTCACAGCACCTCTAGTTCTATGGCTACATCTAAGAGCATTTAAAAGAGGAAACTATATAGATTTTATAGCAGCTGCTCTAGCTCTTGCTTACTCAGCTTCTACATGGACAGGTATAGGCTTAACATCTATACCTATATACATCGCATTGATTATAACACCATTCTTTATAAATCTATCACAGAAAGCTGCTTTGAAGAGATATGGTATAGGTTTTGCTATAGAGACTCTAGTACCTGTAGCTATAATGTATATGATGCCTTCTTATCATGGGGGGAAGACTGGTGTTGATAGTGGCCTTTATAGCAGCTTTTCTGGTTTTTGTATATGCATCTCTACTACATTTAACCTTGGGTAGAGCTAAGGCTATAAAGATATATGGATATACAACCTCAGCACTGATTATAGCTGGAGCAATATTGATAATGCTTGCAAATGCTGCTCCCTGGATTCTCGAAAAAATTACAAAGGTTATTCCCATAGCTGGGAAAATATTGCTTGGGCTCGGCATTAGACCTCTTGGTGTAGCAGAGACTGTGGCTCAGTATCAACCTGCATATGTAGGTGGGCTACCATCGCATATGCTACTTGGTATACTTGTATTCATATTTATATTTATTCCCATGGTTATATATGAGCTGGTGAAGAATAGAAATATCTTATTAGTAACTATAGCTGTTTGGTTTATTTTTGCATGGATAGCAACGTATAATACCGCATATTTTTCAGATTACGTTAAACTTGCAACAGCTATTTTAATTGGTTGTTCAATAGGGGTGCTTCTAAGATACTCTAAACCAACAATTATTAAAATAGGAAGTTTAGTAAGAATAAAATATGGCTTTCTACAGATAGTAGCACTTCTCCTAGCGTTAACAATTGCGATACCATCTATATGGGTAGCCTATGCAGAGCATTCAACATACTATTACATGTATACAATGGTTTCAAGAGCAGAAGGCTTCATTATACCTACAACTGTATGGCTTGAGGTTCTAGACTTTATTAGAAGAAATACCTCTGAGAACTCACTTATTATAAGCTGGTGGGACTATGGATACTGGCTTACTGGAATAAGTAGAAGAGCTACTTTAGCTGATGGGGCAACGATAAACAGCACTAGAATAGAGATGCTTGCAAAGTTCTTTACAAGTAATATAAATGATTCTCTACAGTACCTTAAGCAAGAATTTGGAGTATGTAGAAGGGATGAGGTATATGTTCTTATATTTAGCCCTGTAGATGTATATGCTACAGGTAATGGTGATGTATATGCAGCTTTTCCCATACACCCTGCAGGCTTCGGTGACATACCGAAATTTATAAGTGCTATAGTCTATCTTGCAACATATGAAAGTGCATCTAAAGGGCCATTTACAACTATTTATAGTTATCAAAATCCATACTATACATATGCAACTGAAACCATTTCTAGCAATAAATGGGTTGTAAATAAAACAATAACTATCGGTGGTCAAGGCATAGTTGCTGCAATAGGTCTTAACTGGAACTCTGGCAATGTTATAAACGCCACAATGCCGAGGTTGTTTGCATGGTCTGTACTAAAATCTCTTGAAAGCCTCTATCCTGATCTCGATATAAAGCTTATTCCATGGATTATAAGCTATGGAATTGACCAACAGGGAAGGCTACAGACATACATGGATTTATCCTCTTTAGTACTAGGACCTGTTAAAATAAATAATGTTAACCAGAATCTATTTAGTATAGCATATGTCGGTATTTCACAACCGCTTACACTCGGATATAACTTCCATAGATATGTATTTGTCTCGCTGCTAAAACTAAATGAAGATGTGATGAGAGAGCTATGTAGATGAATCCTCCTCCAATTCTTCCTCTTCTTCAGGCTCCTCTTCCTCCTCACTAACAGTATATATCCTGCTCCACTCAGTCATTTTTGCATGTGCACGCATATGGTGAAATAGATCTTCAGGAGAAAAGAAGTATGTAGCATTAGATACCAATGTAGATGAGGGTTCTGTAATACTTGGACATACCTTTGAAATATTTACACAAATTGGACAGAGTATAAGATTTGATACAATATCGTAGCATGTTTCAATCTCTATACCCTCAGCCATCTTAAATTTCCTTCTAATCCATTTAGCTTCCCATCCATATGACATAGATAGACACCCAATATAAAATCTATATCTTTAGAACTTTTATAAACTGACCTTGCATTCAACTATAAACTACTAAAGAATATTATTATTTGTAGTTAATTAACTATAGTATTACTTTAATTTTATATGTATTTTTATAGCCTCATAGAAAAATAGACTAAAACCAGCCAAGGAAACTATAACAGTTATTAAAAAATCATCTATATCGATATCGGAAATCATTGCCTTAATAATTTCTCCTATCAGAATGCCTATAAAGAATAGAGAATATATAAAGAACTTGTGTATAAGCTTTCTACCAATAACTATAAACCCTTTTATAGGAACAACTCTTGCAATGATATATCCATTGTTATCCTTTCTTACAAGACCTTTTTCCTCAAGTTTCTTAATGTTATAGTGAACAGTGCTAACAGGTATTCCAAGCTCTCTAGATATTTCTCTAACACCTTTAGGTTCTCTGGATGTTAATAGATATATATAGATCCTAGCACCAACCTCCCCTAATTCTTCTAAAGATCCATTCATATAATTATCACATCATATTCTATATCATATATTTTATTATAAAAAGTTAACTGTGTTCGAATCTTTGAACAAAACGTTCAATGAGTAATATTATAAGCTTCACATAGCATAAGAATCTCTTAAAGGTGAAAAATTTGAATAACAAGATCTATATCCTAGCCCTAATAGCTCTAATAACAGGTATTTTAATACCTATATCAATAGGATATATAGGTATATCAAATATATCAAGAGAGCAGAGAGGCTGGAGTGTATCACCAAGTACAATAACAATAACAACCACTACATCTACATTAATAACCATGACAACATCTATACCAATGACCGTGACTAAGGAGTACTTCATAACTGTAACATCTGTAGAAAGAGAGGAAAAGGGTATAACTACTAATGTGAGTTATAGTGGAATAATAGAGCTTCTTGAGAGTAACAAGAGGGTTATTAGAGAAGCTCAGCAAATGATGATGCCTAAATATTACTTTCCTCTTATACCTACACCTAGACCTGCACCTGCTGTAGTTACAGCCATATCTTTAGCTAAAGAAGGTGCTACATATAGTGCTGTAGATGTGTCTCATACCAATGTCCAAGTTGAGGGCATTGATGAATTGGATATCGTTAAAAACAATGATAGAATTATTGTTGTATCTATAGGAAGTAAGATATATATATTTGATGCTATAGAGAGGAAAATAACCTCTATAATAAATATCACTTCATCAACACCTTTAGATGTTAGAGGGATATATCTATATAACAATAAACTTGTTGTAGTATCATCATCTCCTCAGATCATTATACAGAGAATTTTGTTGAGGGATAGTGAATCTGTTAAAAACTATGTTAAGAGAGATGCTATAACAACAAATATTCATATATTTGATATATCTAATGTATATAGACCAATACTTGTAAAGAATATAAGTGTATCAGGATCATATCTAGATTCAAGGTTATCAGATAGATATGCATATTTTATAATGTCAATGGATATATATAGTGGAGAAGACAATGAATATATAGTTCCTATTATAAATGGTGAAGCAATTGATTCAAAGAATATAGTTCCTATAGATAACCTTCCTACAGTATATACAATTATAGTTGTTATAGATTTGGAGGATCTAAAATATAATGCTATGGCTTATATGACTAGCTATGGCTCAAGAATATATATGTCTAGAAACAATAGACTTTATATAGCATCCCCTGATACAACATTTCAAGAGATTTATCTAAATGCATCAATAAAGTTTATCGAGTTTTCCTTAAATTATTTACCTCAAAACATATCTAATATAGTTAAGGAGTATATGAGAAATGGCAATTATTCAAAGGCATATGAGGTTATAGTAGGGTATATATCTTCATTAGATTATGATAAAGCTAAATCTATTATCGACGATATTAACTCTAAACTTAATGAAGTGAAATATAGATATGTCGATAAAACCCATTTCTATGTATATACTGTTGATGGTATCGATATTGCATATAGAGGTTCGTTTACTGTAGATGGATCTCTGTTAGATCAATTCTGTATGGAGGAGCTAGATAAAAGCTTCTTCATAGTTGCAACAACATATACAGAACAAATGCTTGGTTATGAAGTTATAAAGTATGATATAGTTCCACCATTTGATAGAAGAATTGAGATAACCATATGCTCAGACTCTAACTGTACAACTACAACAATACCAATAGAATCAGAGCCTCATGCAAAAACTTCATTAATATCTATAACCCCTATATTTTCACCAGCTTCAACAGCAAACAATGTATATATAATTGACTTAGAGAATCTTAAAAAAGTTGGTGAGCTACTAAATCTTGCAGAAGGAGAAAGAATATATGCAGCAAGACTTGTAAAGAATATATTCTTCTTAGTCACCTTCAGACAGGTTGATCCATTATATGCTATAGATATATCAGATCCTTTGAATCCAAAAGTTTTAGGCTATCTTAAAATACCTGGATTTAGTGAGTATCTACATCCATTGCCAGGGGATAAGCTTCTTGGAATAGGTTTAGAGGATNGAGCTTTAAAGATNTCACTATTCNATGTCTCAGATCCTACAAAAATGTCAGAAANGTCAACAATAAAAATAAGCAATACATGGTCANCAGCTTTACAAGACCATCATGCAGTTACAGTATATCTAGGTAGAAACATAGCTATAATACCAGTTTANATGGGTTATGGAGCTAGACAAGGCTTTATAATAATCAGTTACTCATATAATAAATTAGGGATAGATCAAATTATAGACCATTTAAACCCATTAAGATCTGTATATATAGGTAGTGAACTATTTACAATATCTAGTACATCGATAAAGATCTACAACCTAGATAGCAGAAGCTTAGAAGATGAAATAAAACTTAGCTAATCATGATCTATATTAAAATACTATAACTTAATCTATAAATTTTTATTAAATCATTTAACATTTAATGCTCATTTAAATTACTTTATGCTTTTTATAATTATACCAAATCCTTCCATCCATACACAGAAATCTCAATATCTTTGTAGAGTCATAGACAGCAATCGAGCTCCTAAAAACAATAAAGAGGTTGAGGATTAGTGGTGCGGGGGGTGGGATTTGAACCCACGCAGGCCTATGCCATCGGGTTCTGAGCCCGACCCCTTTGACCTGGCTCGGGCACCCCCGCACAAACCAATTGCTATATGTACTAATGTTATATGGTATTGGTTGTTTATTTGGAGGTTCTATGTTTTTAGAATTTACTTATCTAGAGGATCCCATGTTGCTATAACTGCTATATAGCTTTTATCTATGTTTTTCCATATAAAGTCCCCTAAATCTGGATCTATTGATAGTATTTCATATAAGTTTTGTTTAATGTCAACTATTTTAATATTTGCCATTATCTTTTCACTTAATATAGCTATTTTATCTATGGCTTCTTCTCTACTTGGATATATACCTAAGATTGTTTTCATAGATTCACGTATAACTGTTCCTAGAGGGCTTTTTCTATATTGGTACCACATAGCTATACACTCACTTCGTTTATGTGGTTCACATCTTAACTATATCTCTAGATTTAAGCTATATCTAGGTAATTAAAATGTTGTTNGAGGCTATAATATTTATCGGACTTGATGAGATAAGCAATAATGCATTAGAGAATCTTAGAGAGGCATCTGAGATTCTTTTAAAGGAGTATGGAGTTAAACTTGTTATAGTTCCAGTTAATACATGGCTAGACCCATTGAATTCATCGATAAAATCACTACCGACAATAGTGATAAATGGTTTTAAAGCTTTTTCAGGATATGCCCCCACAGTTGATGATATAAAAGAATTTGTTTTAAAGACAATTAAGTTAAAGAATAGAAGAAAAGACCTCCAGCTACCTGCTGGAATACTAAAAGAAGACATTTTAACAGCATCAGCAATTGCACTATAAATGCATTATTTACAGCCAAAAACCCTCGATACCCACTTTGGCGTATTCTTCAAAATGAGGAAAAATAAAATAAAACATTGAAATAAAGAGTTAAAGATGTATCTATTTTAATAGTAATAGAGATCTATAGGTTTTATAACTGAAATTCTAGCTATTAAGGGCAGGATAGGTTAGATATAATGATATGACAACTTATGCTTCTATATATTTTATATATATTTTATTCTCTGTACTAACTAGTTATTTGATGCTCTATGGAGATTAACCAGCAAAAACTCTCTAAGTTAGGATTTACAGAGGATACTTTTACAGAAACAGTAACATTTTTTCTTATCAATGACGATAAAAAATATGTAATGGCTTTAGGTATAAAGCGTAGAAATAGCTATTTATATGCGAGGATATTTAGAGGCTCAAAGATATACAGTGTTATTGTAGATAATAAAAATCTAAAGCTACTATGTAGAGTATGTATATCTAGAGATCCACTAGCATTCTACTATTCGATCTTCAGAAAAAACATTTTATTGAAATGCTACAATGAGTTGAGATGCATTAAAAGATTTTGCGATGCATACATAGACGCTATTTTAGATAATTTAAAAATTAAAGATGAAGCCATTGAAATATTTCTTAAACCAATAGATATAAAGATTCTAAAGAGATATCCAAAGGGGTTCAATAGAGCTTCAGCTGCAATAATAGAAGCATTAATCTACTATACAAAGATGCCATTTGTAAATGAAGATGAAAAGAAAAGAGCATTATTAAAAATCGATATGTGTAGAGAAACAGTCTACAGATCTAGTGAAAATCCTATATATAGAAAAATAATAGATGAAATAATAAAGAGGGTTCCACGTATTAATATAAAACAGTAGATTATAACGAAATAGATATATCGCTATGTAAAAGCTTATCTTGTCAATTTAAAAGAACTCTGGTATTTATAAGCGGAGAAACGTAGTATAGAAAGCTTGATTGAAATGAGTNGNANNCTTTGTATATTTTGTAGAGGCGCTAAATATCTATGTGGAAGAGCTTACTGNCCCATAGTTGCTAAGATGTATGTGGATATACATGTTATCAACATGGTTAAAACAAATTATTTATTTGGCTCATCACCACCCTCCATATTTATTGGAAGACTGGGATATCCATATGTATATGCAGGTCCCTTAGCACCTCCAATAATTGGAGATACTAAGATATATGATTACCCAGAGCTTTGGAGAGAAATGAAGTTAGAGGATCTGCTTAGCCTAAGGCTAAGTCTTGTTTTAGGTAGGAAAGCTGTAGATATATATAATATAGACGATAAATTTACTGAATCTTTACAGCTTATAGCAATAGGTTTAAAGCCTATAGATGTTGAAATGCGATTTTCAAAAACTCCAAAAGGATATATTATAAATGACTATGAGCCTCCAATAGGGCCTAGAGCACCTATAGAGAATGTGAGGGTTGTGGGATCTTCGCCAACACATAGAGTTATAGAGAGGCTTTATAGCGACTTTGATGTAAGAGCTTTAGATGCTGTGATAGAGATGTATAGAGCTGGTGTAGAGGTTTCTCATATCCAGAAAATTTTAAGTGTTGGTGCAATAGGTAGAAAGAGATTTAGAAAACTTGTGCCAACTAGATGGGCTATAACAGCTGTTGATGACATGGTTTCAAAGTTTTTAATCGAGAATAATATAAGGTTTTATGAGGAGCTTGGAGAGATATATGTATTTAATAGACATATCCATAAAAACCTATTTATATCTATATTGATTCCAGGAAAATGGTGTTTTGAATGGATGGAGGCATGGTTCCCAAGATCGACATGGAATCTAAATGGAGATTTTATTGCTATAGAAGGAGATTATGAAATTGTTAGACCAAGAAACAAATATGCATCTATAGGTGGATGCTACTATGCATCAAGACTAGCAACAGCAGAGTTTCTAGATAGGATAAAAAGACAGGCTATAGCCATAGTTCTTAGAGAGATATATCCAGGATTTAACATACCTATAGGTGTATGGTTTGTTAGAGAACAGCTGAGAGAAATGTATAGACAGAAACCATTGAAGGTAAACACATTAGAAGAAGCACTAAGTATTATAGATAGATATAGCATTGTTGGTTCTAGTGAATGGGTAAAGAAGTCAAAGCTATTATCAATATTATTAAAAAGTAAAAAATTAGATATGTTTATAAAGTAGTTTCATTTTCTATTCCTTTTTTCTTGCAGCCCTCTCTAAAAACTTTCTAGTTTCTTCAGCTTCCTCCTTAGACAATCTCACGACAGCAGAA
>Ga0065719_106771_pt1 | contig 11697 bp, 11 predicted proteins | sample GBSCel85sediment_FD_59106 | JGI IMG/M metagenome (GOLD analysis project Ga0065719, IMG submission 59106) | Hot spring sediment microbial communities from Great Boiling Spring, Nevada - Cellulolytic enrichment CS 85C v3 (version 3) | ecosystem: Environmental > Aquatic > Thermal springs > Hot... | reverse complement strand
TTCACCCCCTTAAACGTCGAGCCAAGCGGAAAGCCCACAACGGTGCAAACCTTAACACTAGATCCACTTAAAAGCCGATACGCCAGCGGTACATATATCGGGTTGATACAAACCGCGGCAAACCCATATTGAACAGCTTCATCGCATAATCTCCGAATATCATCCTCCGTGGCATGAGGCTGAAGCAAGGTATGATCTATTGTCTTCGCAACCTGCTCAATAGTCCACTTACTTTTGCTCATAGGTAGGATCTTCACAGACTACTTAATAAATTTTAGATAGACGGATTTGGCCGCATTCCACCGAGAGTGGAGTAAGGTTATCTTATTATCTTTACTCGTCTTCTATCAATAGTCAGGATCGTCATGATTAGGGCAATCGCCCCGAATACCACCATTCTGAAGTTAATGTCTAATGCTACCATGCTCATTCCGCTGTCTAGCCACTTGACTATGAGCACTCCAAGAAGTGTTCTGTGAACACCACCAATGCCGCCTGCAAGGGCTGTTCCCCCGACGACGACGCTTGAGAAAAGCGGAAGCGTATCCAAGGTTCCAATATGCATATGTGATCCTTGGAGCTGCGAGGCATAAAGTACTCCAGCTATGCCCGCGTAGAGCGCGCATAGCATGAATACTAGAATTCTAGTCTTGATGAGTTTTACTCCCGCGAGTTTGGCACCCTCAATATTGCTACCAATAGCATAGATCTTTCTACCAAATGGTGTTCCCAACGTGATAAAAATCCCGATTGCCCATAATGCTAGTGCCCAGTAGAAGATTGCTGGCAAGCCTATCCCCGGCGGGATCACGGCTGTCGCTAAAGCTATGAAATTAGGATCAACTATCACCCTGATATATCCTCCTGAGATCAGCTGCGCGATTCCTTCAGCTATTATTCCCGTGGCTAACGTGGCCATGAAGGATGGTATATTGAATCTGGCCAGCAATAACCCATTAACAAGCCCGAAAATGAGGCTCACCAGAAGCGCTATGGGGATTACCCCGAATCCAAGATACTCGTAGAAGACTCCGCAGATTATCGCGGAAAGCTTGACGATATTTGGTACTGAGAAGTCGAAAGAGCCCATTAGAATCACTAACGTTAAACCTGTTGCGGCGATTAAGAACCATGACATATCTAAGGCGAGGGTTACGACGCTGTCCCGTGTAGCTAGGAAATATGGATTTGTTATTCTAAGCCCAACTACCAATATTATGAAAGCCGTTATCGGGATTATGCTGTTAAGGTTGCGTTGCACAAGCTCTTTAAGTGGCACCGCGGTCATTCTTCCCCCCTTCAAGTCATTATAACACCTTTTAAGCTTTTTGAGGCCGCAATCACAGCTACGAAAAGGAGTGCCCCAATGTAGAGCTTCAGCTGATTAGGATCTATCCCCGGTAATAGGAACAACCCGTTGAAAATCAACACGTATGCTAGAGCTCCTAGGAGCGTTCTATGAGGCCCTCCCATCCCCCCGCTAAGAGGAGTGCCTCCCAGCACTATTGCCGCAAGACCTCTAACGACATCATCTAAGTCGAAGAGTACTTTAGCCTGCCATCCTAGGTGCACGAAGATTGCTATAGAGCCCAGCCCCGTCAGCATGCCACTAACAGTGAACGCGAGTATCAAATACTTGTCCCTGTTAACTCCCATATGTGTTACCGCCTCCTCATCCGATCCTATTGCGCAGAAGTATGTTCCCAGCTTTGTGAAGAACATTATATAGAGCGCTAGGATTATCGTGGGTAATGCTAGGAGAAATGGTAGCGGTAAATATGGTATAGGCCAGTTCTGAGCGAACTCGGGAGGCGGCACCGTGAGGGATATGACCCCCAGCCAGTTTCTAATTATCGTCGTCAAGTATCCTAACACTGCTGTCATCGCCAGCGTTGAGATGAACGCGGGGGTCTTTAGCTTTGCGTGAATTATTCCATTGAGGAAGCCTATGAATGTGCCGAAGATGGGGCAGATAAGGAGCGAGTAATAGCCCATGTGTGGGAAGAGAAGCCATGCCAGTGTGTTTCCAAACATCCAGATTCCGACGAAGGATATGTCCAATCTTCCAGTCAGAATCACGAATGTCGGCCCTAATGCAAGGGCTAACGTCACCGCAAAACCTCTTAATATTGATATGAAGTTACGAGTGCTTAGGAATGCATCGCCCTCTATTGCTGAGAAGATTATTATCATAACTATTATCGCCCACATTACGGGATTCGCCCTTATTAGCCTCGTAACCGAGACAAGTATCGGGCTCTTTAGAGCAGAGGATCTTGAAACTTTGTTACTCACTGCTCCATCAACCTCCTGAATTCCTCAACGGTATATATTCCTTGCTGGATGCCACCCATTATGTAAAGTATTCTGTCACATAGAAGAACGTATTCCTTAGGGTCATCGCTGACCAGTATCATAGACACTCCATTCTTCTTCATATCCAATAACACCTCGTAGATCTCTTCCCTAGATCCGACATCAATGCCCATGGTTGGGTCCTCGAGGAGGAGTATTTCCGGCATTCTCTCAAACCACTTAGCAACTGATACCTTCTGTTTATTACCTCCACTTAATGAGAAGCATTCCGTCTCAGGGCTCGGTGCCTTAATCCTAAGTTTCTTCATTAGTTTCTCTGCTAAGGATTTCTCGGCCGTTATACTAAGGACCGCCTTGAAGGGTCCCCTCGTGACTTTATCCAGGTTAACTATTGAGAGGTTCTTCCTTATTGGCCAATAGAGGAAGAGCTCCTTGCCTGTCTCTCCGGAGAAGTATCCTATACCACGGGATAGACGGTCTCCGGGATCCTCCCTCAGTTTTATGGGTTTACCTTTGAGAATTATCTTGCCCGAATCAGGATACATAACTCCATAGATGCATTTTACTATCTCGCTCTTACCCGAGCCTGCTGGGCCGAATATGCCTAGGCATTCACCCTTACGTAAATCAAATGATATATTGCTGAAGTATCCTTTCTTTGTCAAGTTTTGGACGGAGAGAACTAGAGGTCTCCTCTTCAGCTCCTCCTTGGAGATCATGTGTGGTATCAGATAGCGCGAGATCTCACGTCCTACGATCTCCCTGAATAGCAGTTCTTCGTCAACCTTCTCTTCACAAAGATTATGTTCTGCTATAACTTTGCCATCCCTTAGAACATATACCCTATCACTGAACTTTATTACTTCCGGGATTATGTGTGAGACGAATATAAATGAGGTACCTTCCTTTAGCTTGTGCAAATGGCTTAGCAATTCATCCCTTTCCTCTGTGGATAGAGGGGCTGTCGGCTCATCAAGTATTATTATTGGGTTATAGTCTGATGAATCACATCTTCCAGCGGCCACGCATCTCACACTCAAAATGGCCTTCGCGATCTCAACGAGCTTTCTCGTTGATAGTGGAAGCTCGAACATGTATCTGCTAATGTCAATTTTTACCTTGAGTTCGTCGAAAATGGATTGCGCGAGGCTAAAGATCCTCCCTAGGTTAAGCCTCCCAAATTTCATGAAATATTCCTCTAAGCCGAAGAAAAGATACTGGTAGACCTTCAGATGTGGTATTACGCCTTTCTCCTGATAGACTATGGAAATCCCCCTTTGCAAAGCTTCAAGAGGGTTTCTGGGAAAGGGTACCTTTACCCCCCGATAATACAACTCACCAGAATCCGGTTGATGGACGCCCACCAATATCTTCATTAGCGTAGACTTTCCAGCACCATTCTCTCCGACGACACTAACAATCTCCCTCTCATAAATAACTATGCTAACATTGTCAAGGGCCCTTACTGCTCCATTAAAAGTCTTGGATATATTCTTAGCCTCAAGTAGGGGTACACTTGGCGGCAACGAAGACCTCACCTCCCAGCTTCACATTTGAGCAAACCATTCTCTGATAAAGAAAAATAAAATTTGTGGAAAATAAAGGTTTAGTTCTAGTCATAAACTGCTTCGGCGGTGCCCCAGACCGGTTCTAGCTTGAGACCTCTTGCATCGGCCTCAGCCAGCTTCGCCATATTCTGCTCGTATGTATCCCAGTTGAGGTCTAGGAAGTATTCCATGGTTAGGGCAAATTGTCTGAAGAATTCTTCTAGGTTCTGTCCCTTTGTTCTATCAGTAGTTACCCTGAACCTCTTCATCAGCGGAACGTAGTAGTAGTCGTTGGCTGTTATATAGCACTTCGCATGCCTATCAAACGTTAATCCAAGCTCCTTAGACTTGCCCACCGAAAGTGTCCTGAAGTCGTATGGATACTTCTGAGCTGGGAACTTTTCAGCAATCTTCAGGAAGCCTAGCAAATCCTCGGCATCAACCCATATGAAGTTCGGGTGCCACCACAGGCCAGACCTCTTTATCAGATCTATGTTCTCCTCCCTGAGCTTTGGATCCTTTGTATTAAATACGACGGTCGTCCATGGGGCCTGAATCACCTCGTCCTTAAGTGGATATGATGCCCCAGTTGCGGCATCATATATTGAGACTGTACGCTTTCCTCCGAAGTACTGGAATTCTGTTAGACATGTTATGAAGAGCTCGCCAGCAACCACGCGCTCAACATACGCCACGATAGCATCTCTAGCAGCTGTGAACGGCCCAATATCTATCCCTCTAGCTTTGAAGGCCGTGATAGCACCCATAGCGATGTCATCATTATGGCACCACATACCCTCATAGTCCGTCCTAACCGCCAGCGCTTGGTCTGCCGCCTGTCTACCAACATCAAACACCCACTCACCCCAGTAGTGCCCGAGAAGCTGGATATCTGGATACCTCTGCCATGCAATAGCCTATACCTTGATTGATTAACGCTGTCGAATCAATAGCAACCTTCTTAGAAGCCTGAATGTGTAGAACCTTCGTCCTCTTATATTTCCTCATCTTCTCGAATAACGGTGTAATACACATGAAGCTCATCTCATCGCCCATATTGCTGAACTCCATCAAGAAGTAGGGTCCAGCGTCCTTCTTAGTATCCCCTGGCCCAGGCCTGAAATCTGGATCCCTGTTATATGACGTCGCCACAAACACTTTCTCCTCATTACACGTCTTCACGATCTCGATTATTGCCGATGGCGGGGAACACCATGTAACAAGACCCTTTGAGCCTGCAGCTATCGCCGACTCGGCAGCTTCAATCCATTTCAAAACCTCAGTTCCAGCCTCTATTGCCTTAGCATCTAGGCCCAGTTGCTCAGCCGCCTGTGAGGTCCCCTGCCAATCATACTTCGACGGCTCCTCGTAGAGGAACGCCGTGATGTATGTGACGAGGAACTTGTCGCCCGGCTTCGCAGTCTTATATCTTTCTGCGAGCTCCTTCCTAAGCTCAGCAAGCCCAGTAGGCGCAGCTGGTGCTGTTGCAGTAACAGTAAGAGTCTCTCTGACGGTTGTCGGAATGGTTACAGTCGCTGCAGCCGCTGTCACAGTCTCCCTAACTGTCTCCCTAACGGTGGAGGTGGCGGTCTCCCTAACAGTGGTTGTCACGGTTCTTTCAGCCGGAGCAGCACCAGCCGCAGCGAAGTACCCTGCAAGTCCGCCGATAACCAGACCGGCTACAGCCGCGCCAGCCACTTTAGCCGCTGTCCCCACAGCAGCTCTTCGTGTTAACTTCCTCCCCAGGATTTCTCTAGGAGTCTTTTCCTCACCCGGCATGGCGTGTAACCCTAATACATGACTATTATATATACTTTCTTTATGCATAGTATTGGCGGTATGAAATTCATGTATGAGAGAAGTAAGAGAAGTAAAAATCATTTGGGATTTGGATTAATGACGTGATTTGCTGAATTAATATCCAAAATGTTTTAATATAGTTGCATTAAAGAATTTTTCCAGGGTGTGGTTTTCATGGCACCATATTTCATCGGTGTTGATATTGGTACTGCCGGAACTAAAGCGGCAATTGTCGATACTGATGGAAATGTTCTATCAACAGCCTATGAGGAGTCAAAGCTTTATTATCCTAGGGTTGGCTGGGTTGAACAAGAACCTGAGGACTTCGTTACTTCCTCCATTAACACTATTCGGGAGGCATTAAAGAAGTCAAAGATTGATCCGAAAGAGGTTGTTTCGCTGGCTTTCAGTGGTCAGATGGCTGGAATCTTGGCTATTGATAAGAACTGGAATCCTGTAATAAGATATGACTCGTGGCTTGATATACGTTGCAAGGATTATGTAAGCTATCTCAGCGAACATTACGCCGATATGCTGATTGAAATCGGTGGTGTACCTCCGACGGTAAACCATCTACCTAAGATGATGTGGTGGAGAGATAATGAACCGGAGACATTCAAAAGAATATACAAGTTCACAGTCCCAGCAGTCTACGCTGCTGGAAAGTTTGCGGGATTAAGGGGAGATGACGCATTTTACGATTATACCTATGCCACTTTTACAGGAATGTTTGATATTCATAAAATGGAGTGGTCGCAAGAAATAGCCGATACCCTGAACATCCCGCTAGATAAGCTTCCAAAAATAGTCAAGCCATGGGAGATAATCGGGGAATTAACACCAGAGATGGCTGAGAAATGCGGGCTGATTAAGGGTATACCAATAGCGGCCGGCGCAGGAGACTATATAGCCTCCTGCCTCGGAGCTGGGTTAACAAGACCAGGCCTATGTATAGATGTTGCAGGCACCGCCTCAATCATATCGGTCTCTACAGATAAGATAGCTCCGGACAAAGAACATAAGACGCTACTTTATGTTAAGTCCGTTGTGCCAGAGCTATGGCAGGTGGGAGCTTACATAAATGGGGGAGGGCTCTGCCTGAGATGGTTCCGAGATGAGTTCGGTAAATACGAGAAGGAGAGAGCCAAGGAAACTAATGTAGATCCATATAAACTTCTAGACGAAGAGGCCTCAAAGATTCCAGAGGGCTCGGAGGGGTTGATATTCATACCTCACCTAGGTGGGCGGGCATACCCGAATCAACCGGATATTAAAGGAGTTTGGTTTGGCTTCACGTGGAAGCATACAATAGGGCACTTCTTCAGGTCAATAATGGAAGGAATTGCATACGAGTATTACTACTACATGAGAATTGCAAAAAGCCTGTTTAAGGATCTACAATTCGAAGAAATCAGAGGAATAGGTGGAGGTAGTAAAAGCAGAATATGGTCTCAGATAAAAGCAGACGTACTAAACATTCCATATATCCTGTTAAATAAGGAGGAGTACGCAGCGCTAGCACTAGCGGCTATTGGCGGTTACGCCGTTGGGGCTCTCAAAGATTACAAACAAGCTATCGAGAAATGGGTAAAACCTGTCGTAAGAATAGACCCACGGCCGGAGAAGCATGAGATATACAGAAAGTATGCGGAGTTCTACGAACAACTACTAAACTCGGCCAATAACATATTCAAGGAACATGCAAAACTATTGTAACAGTGTAAGATTTTTCAAAACTTTAATTTTTCATCATTACGCAAACCATGGAAAAGAAAAGAGGAAAAATTCGGGGGTTATTTTCTCACGTTAAACAAATGTTCTCTCAACAGGGGCAATTGTCTGCCCTCCATCAACGGCTATGTATTGTCCTGTTATGTAGTCTGATAAATCACTGGCAAGGAATAATGCCGCTCCAGCTATATCTAGCGGTTTAGCAAGCCTCTTTAATGGAGTTCTCTTGCTCATTTCTTCGCGGTCCCTTTCCGTGGTTAGCGCGAATAACATATCCGTTTCACACGGCCCTGGACATATCGCATTTACGTTAATGTTGTAAGGCGCGAGCTCTATGGCCATTGCCCGAGTTAATGCCAGCACCGCACCCTTAGATGCGCTGTATGCTGCATGCCCTGGTTCTCCGACTAACGCTGCCTTCGAGGATATGTTAATTATCTTTCCTTTCCGCTTCTTCATCATATGGGGTATGACGAATTGGGATGGTATCACAATCCCCAGCACATTCACTTTAAACAGTATTTCATAGTATTCAAGAGGTTCCTCCCAAAATGCAGCACCCCTGTGAATACCCACATTATTCACTAGGATATCTACTCCGTCAAGCTTTTTTATCACATCATCTACTACCTCCTTTACTCTAGCTTTATCTGTAACGTCAGCCTGATATGGGATTGCAATGCCTCCTTTGGATTTTATTTCCTCAGCGGCCTTCTTTGCCAATTCTTCGCTAATGTCTACTATTACCACCTTAGCACCATGCTCGGCAAAGAGAGACGCTATGCCATATCCTATTCCCCTGCCTGCTCCCGTTATTATAGCCACCTTATCCCTTAAGAGCATAGGAATTCTTGTTTTCTTCCAATATTTTTATGTTTTCTCTATGGATAAAAAGGCAGCAAACCTATCTAAATTCTATCTTCTGATATAAGAGTAATTAAGGGTATATAAAGAGATAGATTTTTCACTAATGCTGTACGGGGTTGAATCTTATAGTTTTAGCTGAACTTTTAAGCCTTCACCTTTCATTGCTACCGAGAAGGCTGTTAGACCATCTTTCAGGGGGAATGTATGCGTTATGAACGGTCTTACATCTATTAACCTACTTGATAGTATGTCAATCATCTTCTTAAAGTCATGTATGTCGGGCATTGATGTGCCCAAGACCATTATCTGTTTGTAGTGTATAATGTTGGTATTTATCTCCACTATTTCTTTTCCTGCCGGCAGACCTGCGAAGAAATTTATCCTTCCTCCTCGTCGAACGATTCTTAACGCGTCCTTCTGAGCTTGTGGTGATGCCACAGCCACTATCACAGCATCACTTCCTCTCTGACCAGTCAGCTCCATTATCCTCTTCTCTATATCCTCCTCCACGGGATTTATAACGTGATCAGCTCCCATCTCCCTAGCTATTTTGATTCTATGCTCCATAACCTCACTCATTATAACCTTGGACGCCCCGAATAGTTTAGCGAGCTTAAGGTGCATTAATCCGATAGGACCTGCTCCAATTATCGTGACAACATCACCTGGCTTTATCTCCAGCTTCCTTTGGCCTCTAAAACATGCGGCGAAAGGCTCAACGAGCGAGGCCTCCTCATAGCTCATCCCCTCAGGTATCTCTTGAACACATCCGACCCTAAAGGCCTGTCCAGGTATCTTTACATACTCAGCAAATGATCCGTCGAGATCTATCCCTATCGTGTAAAGGTTTGGGCATAAGGCTTGCTCTCCTCTTAAACAGTATTCACAATTGCCGTCGGAGATATCTGGATCAACGACAACTCTTTTTCCAATATAGTCCTTGAGATTAGGGCTTGCATCAACTACGTCCCCAGCAAATTCGTGACCCAATATTATTGGTATTTTCGTGCGGGCTCCTGTAGTATATGCCTTAATATCCGTCGCACAGATATTTGTCGCCCTTACCCTTAATATGGCCTCGTCAGTTTCAACGGAAGGCTCCTCAACTTTTTCAAGCCTTAGATCCTCTTTTCCATAAAGTTTTATTGCAAGCATTATCACGTCACCATTATTTAAGTGGCAACTTCACCGGCTTATTCGTCTTTATCGATTCAATAGCCGCTAAAACTGCTTCCAGCGCTCTTCTTCCATCCTCGCCGGTTACCTCGGGTTCTCTGTCTTCTAATATGGCTTTTATAAAGCTCTCGGCCTCAGCCAAGTAACCATCTCTGAACCTCTCTCTCCAGCTTGCGAAGGGCTCTGTTACTATCTTCTTATCCTTATGGCATACTAGCATGGTTGTTCCCCTGACTTCTCCTATCATTATTAGGCCCTCGGTTCCCAATATTTCTAGCCTAGCATCATAAGCATAGCCCACAGGACATGCGCCGTCGATTACTCCTATCTCTCCCCTCTTAAACTTTAATATTGTCGCGTAAACATCATGATAGTCTGGGTATTCTTTCGCTAGCTCCGGGTGAATCAGTGGATTCGCTACGCTGTAAACTTCGTCCAGCTCACTTGGCATAAACCATAGGACTGAATCAAAATCATGTATGCTCACTTCAGCAATCATTGCTAACCCTGTTTTCGGATCCAGAGCCCACTTAGGAGGTAGACCCGGCCCGCGGCTAAGCGACTTCATTAGAACAGGCTTCCCGATTACCCCCTCATCAACCAGCTGCTTAGCACGCCTGACCTCTGGATCGAATCGACGCATGAAGCCTATCTGGAGCTTAACATTATTCTTTCTTGTTACTGATATCATTTTATCAGCTTCCTCTAGGTTTAATGCGATCGGCTTCTCGCAGAATACATGCTTTCCCGCTTCAGCGGCTTCAATGGTTAACGGGCAATGCGTGAAAGTTGGAGTCGTTATGAAAACAGCATCGAACTCTTCCCTCTTCAGGGCTTCGGTAAGGCTTGGATAGACGTTTTTTGCGCCAAGCTCGTTGGCCAAGTTCTTCGCAGCCTCCAGATTTGGATCAGCTACAGTCACGACTTCTGCTTGAGGAATCCTAAAGGCCAGATTTCTTCCATGAACCTGTCCTGTTCTACCTGCGCCTATAAGACATATCCTTACTTTTTTCGTGGTACATCACCTCTATAGCCTTTCTTAAAAACCGTTATAAAAATATTCTCTATATATGAAAGTTTGGTCAATAAAGTTATCCTACAATATTGCTAATTGCTACCATATTATTTTATGCGACCCCTTACAATCAGGTTTGCGAAAATTTTTATCCATCCCTTTTAGGAGACGTTGTTAGGTTGTCCAAGGAAATACTTCTTGAAAGACTGAAGAGTATTGTTAAAAATTGTAAGAAGTGTGTTTTGTGGAGGACTAGGAGTAGGCCTGTTTTTGGTGAGGGGCCTGTTAATGCGGGGATAATGATTGTTGGCTTAGGGCCTGGGAGGCAGGAGGATCTTCAGGGGAGGCCTTTTGTCGGTGCTGCTGGCAGGTTTCTGGATCAGCTTCTGGCTGAGGCTGGCTTGAGTAGGAGCGGGATCTATATAACGAATGTTATAAAGTGTTTTCTGCCCGAGAATAGGGCGACTGAGGATCAGATCAAGCCAAACTTCTCAAGCAGATAACACGCCGCAACATTCCCCAAGGCTATTATCAGCATCGGCTGAATAATCTCGATCTGCTGATCCAGATACGGGGTGCAGGACTTGAGGTGCGAGTCCATGGAAAAGGTTCATGGGAGGGTTTACGAGGTTTCAAGCCTGACTTTGAGCCTCCGCATAGTCCCTATGTATCATCCGGCCTCGGCTCTTAGGAATCCTGGGCTTCGAGGCAGGCTTATTGAGGATTGGAGGGAGCTTGGCAAGGTTATCAAGGATCTCGGGCTGGCGGGTTAACCTTAATACCTCGACCAGCACATCCAATATTGATGAGGGTTAAAGTGAAGTACTTCGCTTCGATGAGGGAGCTTTTCGGCGTTAGTGAGGAGGAGTATGAAGTTGAGAAGGGGGTTAAGCTCGTGGACCTACTGCTCAATCACATTCCGAGTAGGCATGTACATGTGGCCGATATCTGGAGGAGTAAGGTGGAGGGCTTCATGAAGGGCGAGGAGGCGAGCTACATAGTTATCGTGAATGGTGATAGGGCTAGACTTGACCAGGAGCTAAAAGATGGCGACGTGGTCGCGGTTCTCCCGCCGGTCGGCGGGGGCTGAGACTATTCACCGGAAACCCAGTACTCCCCCTCATCGGTTATCTCCTTCTTCCATATTGCCGCCTCTCTCTTCATCCTCTCGACCGCGTCTCTCAGCGTATTGAAAACCTCTTCTCTATGGGCTCCAGCCACCACGATGTAGACTATGTCCTCTCC
>Ga0065719_106923_pt1 | contig 11700 bp, 12 predicted proteins | sample GBSCel85sediment_FD_59106 | JGI IMG/M metagenome (GOLD analysis project Ga0065719, IMG submission 59106) | Hot spring sediment microbial communities from Great Boiling Spring, Nevada - Cellulolytic enrichment CS 85C v3 (version 3) | ecosystem: Environmental > Aquatic > Thermal springs > Hot... | reverse complement strand
TAGAAAGCTCATAGTCGACCTAGTTAGAGACGGAAGCTTTAGAAGAGATTATGAAAGGCTGGTTTCAATTTCGAGAAGGGGAAATGCCTTCTATGTTCCGAGGAAAATAGACTGGAAAGCGGTTGAAAAGGCCTACAACCTTCAGATAGAGGACTTCGAGGATCTGCTCTTGATAAGGGGAATTGGAAGGGAAGCGATAAGAGCTCTGGCTCTAATTTCTGACATAATCTACAATGTAGAATACGACAAACAGGATCCCGCGAAATACTGCTTCGCAGTAGGTGGAAAGGATGGCGTCCCTTTTCCAGTAAGAAAAAATGTCTACGACGAAGTGATAAATTTCTTGAGCGAAGCCCTGAAGCAAGCTAGGCTGAGCAGTTTTGAAAAGGTGGATAAGATATGAAGCTCGTATTATCCCTTGGCGGCTCGGTTTTCGAAGGAGAAGCTGAAAGGATAAAAGAGTTTGCAACCGTCTTGGATGAAATATCTGAAGAGCACACGCTTTTCATCGTCGTCGGTGGAGGAAAAATGGCAAGGGAGATAATAAGAAAGGCTAGAAGCCTTGGGGCAAATGAAGTTATGTGCGACTATCTCGGAATAGCGGTTACAAGGATAAACGCTATGCTTCTGGCCTTTGCAATGCGAAATTCGGCAAAAAAGATACCCGAAAATTTCATAGAAGCAGAAGAGCTGAGCAGAAAACATAAAGCTGTCGTCATGGGCGGAACTTTTCCGGGGCATACGACAGATGCAACAGCTGCTTTGCTTGCTGAATTCGTTGGAGCTGATCTTTTCCTGAACGCAACTTCAGTCGATGGAATTTATTCAGAAGATCCCAGAAAAAACCCGAAAGCTGCTAGATTTGAAAGGATAAGTCCCAAAGAGCTTATAGAGCTAGTTGCAAGAGAGCAGATGAGAGCTGGCATAAACGTTGTCATGGACATCCTTGCGGTTAAGGTATTGGAGAGAAGCAAGATAAAGGCAATAGTCTTCAAGGGGGAGCCAGAAAACATAAAGAAGGTAATCAGGGGAGAAAAGATTGGAACCCTGATCATTTAAAAATCTTTCCGGGACTGAGAATGTTGTTTGGATCGAAAAGCTCCTTTATCTTCTTCATGATCTTATACTGCTCCGGATAGAGCTCAATGAGCTCTTCCCTCTTTATCTCCCCAATCCCGTGCTCCCCGCTTATAGTTCCATCCATCTCAATCGCAATTTTCATTATCTCCCTTCTAAAATCCCGGTATACCTTTTCCCAGCCTTCGAAGATGAGCGGATGCTGGTGTATATTGCCATCGCCAACGTGGCCATAGCTTATGATATCTATGCCGTATTTTCTCGCAACTTCTTCGCTCCTTCTCATGTAATCAAGCATGCATGCAGGGGGAACGCAGATGTCCAGTATCTCTATAATCCTGTTTTTTATTCCGAGATATATCTTGCTCCTTATCTCCAGCAGATCTCTCTGCTCTTTCGGGCTGGCAAAGAAGACATCTATTGCATTGCAGCCATAAGCTATATCTGCGCTTTCTTCAGCTTCCCATCTGTGCTCGAATATGGCAAGAATGTGGGCATCGCCTTCCTTGCTAACCCATCTTTTTCCGCTGACCTCTTCTCCAATTCTAACAGCCCTATTTTCCATGTATTCAAGTGCAAGAGGTGTGAGCTTCCTCGATGTTTCGATGGAATATTCAAGTGCATCCTCGACACTTCTGAAAGGAATTGCAAGCATGCTCATGTCTCTAAGCGGTGGAAGAAGGCGAATTATTGCCTTAGTTATCACACAAAGCGTTCCTTCGCTGCCTATCATTAAATGGAGCAGGGAGTAGCCAGAGGAGTTTTTAATAGTCTTCCCTCCAAACTTCACTATTCTCCCATCTGGCAAAACTGCTTCGATTCCGAGAACGTAGTTCCTGATGACTCCAAATTTCATAGCTCTAATTCCTCCAGCATTGGTAGCTATCATTCCTCCTATAGTGGCATTCTCTGCTCCCGGTTTTGGAGGAAAGCTCAGCCCATTCCTTTCAGCTGCTCTTGTGAGCTCTTCAAGCGTAACGCCAGCTTCGCAGATTGCCAATCTGTTGCGTGAATCAATTTCTATTCCCTTCATTCTTTCCGTTGATATAAGAATTCCATCAGCCGTTGGAATTGCTCCAGCGCTGAGTCCCGTGCCTCCACCTCTTATGAAAACGGGAATTTTTCTCTCGTTTGCAAACTTCAGGATTTTCGAAACCTCCATGGCGTTTCTTGGCTTTACAACTACGAAGTTTCCCGCTTTGGGAGCTAAAGTCCTTGGAGTTTCATCGTATCCGTAGCTCTCAATTCTGTAGACTTCAATGTCTCCGAGATCCAATCCGATCACCTCAACTGAAATCTCCTTATGCTCGAACAGTTAAGACAGGTTATTATGACAGAAGACTTGTGAATTCTCACCCTAAAGCGATCAGAGCGATAGGGATAAAGACATTTCTTGCAGAACATTAGCTTGTATTTCTTGGAAATTCTAACCCGGTATTTCATCGAGATCTTTCTCGCAAGCTCTATGTATCTCCTAGAAAGCTCATAATCGATTTTTTTAAACTTTTCAGCCCTTTCGATCAGATAACTGATCCTCTCCATCGCAATCCGCTTTTCCTTTTCCTTTTCCCTCTTTAGCATGTGAAAAATACGACAAGAATAAATAACTTTCCAGCGAGGGGGAGCTATGAAATTCGATGCAAGGAAGTTCAAGGAACTCGCAGAGAGGGACTTTGAAAAAGCCTGGCTCGCTGGAAAGGAGATAATTTCAAGAAGAAATCCAAATGAGCTTTATCCGAGGCTTGGTTATCCTTATGGCGAGGAGCATCCTGTTTTCAAAACCATAGAAATGCTCAGAAGAGCATACATTTCGATGGGTTTCAAGGAAGTCGTGAATCCGATAATAGTTGAAGATGTTCACGTCAGGAAGCAGTTTGGAAAGGAAGCCCTAGCTGTCCTGGATCGATGCTTCTATCTCGCTTCCCTTCCAAAGCCAAATATCGGGATTTCGGCTGAAAAGGTGCAAAAGATAAGGGAAATAACAGGCAGGGATTTCGATGAAGAAGAGCTCAGAAAGATATTTCATGCATATAAAAAGGGAAAAATAGATGGTGACGATCTGAGCTACGAGCTGGCAAAAAAATTGAAAATCGACGATCTGACTGCGATAAGGATTTTGGATGAAGTCTTTCCGGAGTTCAAGGATTTAAAGCCAGAGCCAAGTAAGCTCACGCTCAGAAGCCACATGACAACTGGATGGTTCATAACACTGAGCAAAATAGCAGATAAGCTTCCATTGCCGATAAAGCTATTCAGCGTTGACAGATGCTTCAGGAAAGAGCAAGGAGAGGATGCAACAAGGCTATACAGCTATTTTTCTGCAAGCTGTGTTGTAGTTGATGAGGAAATAAGCGTTGACGATGGAAAAGCTGTAGCTGAAGCTCTGCTAAAGCAGTTTGGTTTCGAGAAGTTCAAGTTCAAGCTGGATGAAAAGAGGAGCAAGTATTACATTCCGTCGACGCAAACAGAGGTTTACGCCTTTCATCCAAAGCTCGTTGGCTCTAAAACGAAGTATAGCGATGGATGGGTTGAAATAGCAACTTTCGGAATTTATTCCCCAACTGCTCTGGCTGAATACGATATAGAGTATCCTGTTATGAACTTGGGCCTAGGTGTTGAAAGACTTGCGATGATAATCTTTGGCTACGATGACATAAGAAAGCTCGTATATCCGCAGCTCCACGGAGAGATAAAGCTGAGCGATCTGGATATAGCCAGAGCGATAAGGATAAAGGAGGTTCCAAAAACCGCTTTGGGTTTTGAAATAGCCGAAAGAATTGTAAAAGTAGCTGAGGAGAATGCAAATGCTTCAAGTCCGTGCAGTTTCCTAGCATTCGATGGTGAGCTTTACGGAAAAAGGCTTAAGGTCTTCGTTGAGGAGAATGAACCAGAAGCCAAACTCTGCGGCCCAGCATTCGCTAATGAAATAGTCGTGCACAACGGAAGCGTTTATGGAATTCCGAGAACAGAGGAGTTCAGGAAGATCTTTGAAGAGGGTGTAAACTGCGGTATAAGATACATAGATGCCTTTGCTCTCCTTGCATCGAAAAAGATAGAAGAAGCTGCTTTCAAAGGAGAAAAGGAGCTGATAGTTAGAATAAGAAACGTCGAAGGGCTTTCAAGCGTAAATCTGCAGATTCAGGAGAACGTTAGGAGATACATAATATGGAAAGGGGGCAAAATAGACGTTCGGGGACCAATGTTCGTGAAGGTCAGGGCTATATTGGAATCAGGAGCCTGAAGTATCCTATCAGCGGAATTCTGAACTTTGCAACACCGACAATCCATTCTTCCTGCACGGGCATAACCTGTTCTGTTTTATCGGAAATCCTTAGCAGAGCAAGCTGATCTGGAACTCTGTTTGCATCTCCCTGTGTGATGTATCCAGAGATAATGGCTCTGTTTTCAGAGTAAATCAGCTCCCCCTTTGAAAGTATCGGAATCCTTTCTCCCTTCTCGACGTAGGCAATTGCTCTGTGTATGACTGGCTTTCCATTTCCGTTCGGATAGTAGACTATTACATCGCCGTAATCTCCAAAGCTCCTGTAGCCCCTCTCTTTTCCCTCCTCCCAGGTTACAAGCCCAACTCTGCTCGGATGCATCAAAATGACGACATCTCCGGGCATGAGATTTGGTTGCATGCTTCCAGATTCAACTGCAACCATGAATGGCCAGCATCCTGTTATGGCTATTCCAACTCCAACAACGGCTATCAAAAATATGACTGTTGAGACCAAATCTTTTATGAACCTTAAAGCCCTAGATTTGTTCGACATGAATGAAAGTTTGCAGAGAGCTGTTAAAGGTATCGATACGACTACGGTTGTTAAGAAGTTTCTAGTCCGCGGTTTCAACGTTAGCCCTGAAGCCGCAAAGATGGTTGCCTCTTTCCATAATCCGGATCTCTTGATAGCTGAAGTCTGCAAGATTTCGGAAAATAAGTTCATAATTTGCGACGAAGATGTCCTGATCGCTTTGAAAAATCTGGAAAAAATCCCGAATATAAGGGAGAAAAAGGAGGAAAAAGTTCAGGAGATCAAAGAGGAGAAGATAAGGATTCTGAAAGACGTGAGCAACAGCTTTGTCCAAGGAACTGTAGAAGACTTCGTCGCCTATTTCAATTCAAGGCTTGAGAAGCTGAGCAAGATTTTAAGAGGAAGGGTTCAGGCTTTGAAGATAAAGGATCTGGGCAGAGTTCGTGGAGAAAGCTTTAGCGTTATTGGAATCGTCAACGACGTTTTTGATAGAAAAGACAGCGTATTGATCGAGCTTGAAGACAAAACTGGAACCATAAACTGCATTGCAACAGGAAAAAACGCTGAAGTTGCAAGGGAACTCCTTGGAGATGAAGTGATAGCCGTGACGGGAACATTAAAGGGGAATGCGATGATTGTGGACAGAATAATCTTCCCGGACTGCCCCGCGAATGGAGAAAAGAAGATCTTTGACTTCGGAGTTGTTTTTATATCTGACACGCATTTTGGAAGCAAGGGTTTCCTAGAAGAGAGCTGGAAGTTCTTCGTAGACTGGCTCAATTGCGAGAGCAAAAATGAGGAAATGAACAGAATTGCTGAAAATGTAAAATACCTCATAGTTGCCGGGGACATAGTTGACGGTGTTGGAATTTATCCTGAGCAAGAGAAAGAGCTTGCCATAATAGACGTTTATGAACAATACGAAACAGCTGCAAGTCATTTCGATGAAATAAGGAAAGATATAACGATAATAATCTCTCCAGGAAATCACGATGCCGTAAGACAAGCTGAACCCCAGCCAGCTCTTCCAAAGGAGTTTTCAAGCCTTTTTTCAGGCAATGTGAAGAGCGTTGGAAATCCTGCATTCGTAGAGCTTGAAGGGCTCAAGATTTTGATCTACCACGGCAGAAGTCTTGACGATATAGTGACCAAAATACCCAGACTGAGCTATGAAAATCCACAAAAGGCTATGGAAGAACTTTTGAAGAGAAGACATCTAAGCCCACTTTACGGTGGAAGAAGTCCAATAGCTCCTTCAAAGGAAGATCATCTCGTAATAGATGAAGTCCCCGATGTCCTGCACAGCGGACATGTCCACACGTATGGAGCTGGCTTCTACAGAGGAGTCCTATTGGTGAACTCGTCAACCTGGCAGGCGCAGACAGAGTTCCAGAAAAAGATAAACCTGAAGCCAATGCCATGCAATGTAGCCGTATATCTGGCTGGGAAGGTTTACAGGATAAATTTCGGTGGTGGTTAAATGAAGTTCGCAGTAATCGACTGGAATTATGCAGAAAAACTTTGCAGAAAAGTTGCAATGCAGGTTCTAGAGGACGATTTCAGGCCAGAGAAGATAATAGCGCTTCCAAAGGGTGGCTGGTTCGCTTCGATGATTATGAGCGACTATCTGGGAGTTGAAGCCGTGAGTCTGAACATAAGAGATGAACAGAGGATTTCCGTGAAAAGAGCTCTTATCGTCGATGACTTCATAAACACGGGAAAAACAATGAAAAGAGCGATTGAAAGGATAGATGGGGAAGTTAGAACTTCTGCTCTTCTCATGTTTCAGAATTCGAGCTTTTTCCCGGATTATCTTGGGGAATTCATAAGCGAAGATGTCTGGATAATTTTTCCGTGGAACTTTGCTGAAAACATCTCGGCACTCGTGCTGAATCTTCTTGAAAAAGGCGATCTTGAAACTTGGGAAATAAAGAATCAGCTGAAATCTTTCGGCATAGATCCCATGATTCTCGAAATAGCCCAGCCCGGAAAGTTCGAAGAGGTTTTGAGAATTCTCGAAATGAGGAGAATGGTAGAGAGATATCAGGAGTCCGAAAAGACTTTCTGGAGGCTGAGAAGATGATTGGAATCGTAGCCGGAACTCATCTGCTGGAAATGGGTATACTGGAAAATAAAAGGGAGCTGGAAATCCAGACTCCATTTGGTTTGGCAGAAGTGGATGTTGGAACGCTAGAAGGCATTGAAGTTGCGCTCATACAGAGGCATGGAAGGAAAAAGGATAAGCCGCCGCATAGAATAAATCATCAGGCAAACTTCTATGCCCTGAAATCCCTAGGGGTGAAGAGAGTTGTTGCCATGGGCTCTGCTGGCTGTCTTAGAGAAGAAATCGAAATACCAGCTATAATGATCCCTCATGACTACATAGATTTCTTCAGCGGTGTTACAGTTTTCAGCAGCTCCCTAGTTTATATAACACCGGGATTCGACGAGGAGATAAGGAGCGTTTTGATCGATGTTGCCAAAAGGATTTCTAAGCTCCCAGTAATTGAAAGGGGTATTTATTTCCAGACCAAAGGGCCTAGACTGGAAACAAAGGCTGAAATTGCGATGATAAAGAACTTCGCAGACTGCGTTGGAATGACCGCTGGGAGCGAGGCAACTGTTGCGAAGGAGCTGGGATTGAAGTATGCAATAATTTGCACAATGGACAACTACGCACATGGAATAAAGGGCGTGAGCGTCGACTATGAAGAGATAATCAGGAAGGCAAGGGAGAATGCTAAAAACTGCGTTGAAATAGTGAAAGAAGCCGTAAAGATCTTGGACACCCTTCACTGAGAATTCCTACTGATTTTCCATTATGAAAATGTCTAATTTCTACAGCAAAATTAAAAAAATGTAAGCGAAATTTGTTTGATGAACAGCATTCCAAACTTTAAGAATGAGGAGGAAGTTAGAGAATTTCTGAAGGTAATTTCGCGAAAGGGTGTNGCTCAAATCCTTAAATCCCTGCGAAATGATCCGAAGAAGTTTTCCCAACTCATGTTCGAAACAAAGCTGAACCCNAGCATACTGGATAGGCACCTAAAGGCTTTAATGAAGCTCGGGGTTATAAAAAAGGATGGTGAAAACTACAAGCTAACGGATTGCGGACTTTACGTTTTGAAAATCCTAGATGATCTCTACAAGGTCATTGGCTGAGCTTCTCGTAATTGCATATCGGACAGAAAGTCCAGGATTCTATCTTCAGAATTCTAGCTCCGTGCTTTTCGCAGATTTTCGAAGTTATGTAAATCCTGCCCTTCTGCGGTAGCGGAGCTGAAAACTTGCAGTTAGGATAATTCACGCACCCCAAAAACCTTTTTCTTGCCCTCTTTATCGCCAATTCATTCCCACAGCTTGGGCATCTTCCGATTATCTTTTCATCCTTCTCCTCCTTCAAATTCCGTAGCTCTTTGAGCTTTTTCAAATCCATTCTGCTTATTATTTCCATCAAGATCTTTCTGGATTCCAAAACGACTTCATTTCTGCTCTTCTTTCCTTCAGCGATTGCGTCGAGCTCTTTTTCAAGCTTTGCAGTCATCTCCGGAAGAGTTATCATTTCGGCATTCTCCTTGAGAAATTCTATGACCGCAAAAGCCAGTGCAGTGGGCTTGTATGGATTCCCACGTATGTATTTTCTGCTGATCAGCTTCTTTATTATCTCATGCCTAGTAGACTTCGTTCCTAGGTCAAGCTTCTCCATCAGCTTTATCAAAGCCGAAGAAGTGAATCTTGGAGGGGGTTTTGTCTTCTTCTCCTCTATTTTCTTATCCTTTATCCTGAGCCTTTCTCCTATACTGAGCAGAGGAATTTCCAGTTCTCTGGCATCAGAATAAGGATATATAGCCCTCCATCCAAGCTCAACAAGCTTTCTTCCAACTGAAATAAATCTTATTCCATTGCTCTCAAGTTCTGCAAGCCTTATTTCCCAAAGGGCATCTCTTGCAAGGGTTGCGAGAAATCTGCGAACAATAAGCTCGTATATGATCCATTCTCTCTCCTCCAATTCACTTCTTTCCGCAACAGCAGTGGGATATATGGGAGGATGATCTGTGGTTCTCTTTTTTCCCCTAGAAGGCTCTATTTTCTCCTGATCAAGAACAAGCTTTGCCTCCTTTGAAAAAGAGCTGTTCAAAAAAGCCCTGACTATTTTTATTAAATCAAGAGATTCAGGATAAACCGTGTTGTCTGTCCTAGGATAGCTTATGTATCCGTTCAAGTATAGAGTTTCAGCTATTTCCATCGCTTCATGCGGCGGCATGAACCTTGAAGCTTCCCGGAGAAATTCCGTCGTGTTGAAAGGTTTTGGCTTTGCCTCGCTTTTTCTTTTCACCTCAAATCTTCTAACGACTGCAAAGTCTCCTATCTGCGACAGGACTTTCTTTGCTGAATCTAAATCCTTATACCTCGAAGGATTTCTTGCAATAAAGCCGAAATCTGCATAGATCTCGTAGAACTTCTCGGGCTTGAAGTTCTCTATTTCTTTTTCTCTTTCAACTATCAGCCTTAAAGTTGGAGTTTGAACCCTTCCAACGCTGAGAAAGTCCTTTCCAAGCCTTCCAGAACCCAAAGAAACCAGTCTGGTTAAAACTGCTCCCCATATAAGATCTATTTCCTGTCTAGCAAGTGCTGAAAATGCAAGATTGAAGTCGATGCTTTCCAGATTGGAAAAAGCCCTTAAAATTTCTTCTTTTGTTATTGCACTGAATCGTGCTCTGTTGAACTTAAGATTTCTATTAACGCTTCTGAGAATTTCAAGGGCTTCTAGACCTATTAGCTCGCCTTCCCTGTCGTAATCTGTAGCAATGGTGACCCTTTCAACTTTCTTAGCAAGATCTTTCAAAAGAGATATTATTTCCTTTTCCTTTTCAACCCTGACAAGCCTGGCATTTATCAGGCTGAAAATGTCTGTTTTTATCCAATCTCTGTATTCTCCGGGAAAATCAAGCTCTACTATGTGACCTCTGAGTCCAAGAACGTATGCATCGGCTGAAGGAGAGTAAAAGAAGGATAATTTCCCTTTATCTATTTTTTTGACATCTTTAAATAAAAAATATGCTATTCTTTCTGCAGCTTTCTGCTTTTCAGTTACGATCAACCAACTCATACCCAGTCGAGACTTCTCGCTTTCAGATCCCTTCTCTTTCTCTCCAGAAACTTAAGAACTGTCGAATGCTGGGAGCCTTCGATGAGCATGTTTATCGCTTCCCTTGCTAGGCTCAAATTTTCAAATTCTCCAATTATAGAAACATATCTATCATAAATACTTATGTTAACATTCAGCAAATCTTCTATCTGCTTCTTTATCTTTCCGTCTTTTCCAATAATTCTGCCCAGTATTCTCTTCATAGCCTTTTCAGGCACAAGCTGGGAAAGATCGATGGATTCAAAGACTAGGTTTTCATCTTCCAGTAACTTCATCGCAACGTTGGCACTAAAGCCCCTTGAGATAGCCAGAATAACATCTCTAGCCCTCATGAAGCTCAGATTGTCTTCATAGTCAACTATAACCGTATTTTTCCCGAAGCTAAGCTTGCAGTTGCACTTTTTCTCTATCATCTTCTTCACTTCTCCATCCTTGCCAATCAGAACGCCAATTCTCTCTTCTGGAACTTCAATCTCTATCCTCATTTCTCTCACCAACGATCTCCTCAAACAACTCGTCTTCAAGAACTTTGACCCCGAACTTGTTGAAGAACCTTGCTATGTTTCTGACATCTCTTCTAAGATACTGAAGAGCCTTCGGATGATCCAAAAGCACTGCCTGGCTTAGATCTATTATCACCGGCTCCTCCAGCAGAAGAATGTTGTATTCGCTTAGATCTGCATGAACAAGCTTAGCTTTTCTGTAAAGCTTGATCATGTTTTCGACAACTTTTTCGAATATTTCCTCAACGTCAAGCTCCGCAAGCTCCTTTCCAAGCTCGACCAAGCTAGGTGCAGGAACTTCGTTTTCCCCAATGAATTCCATGAGCAAAACGTTCTTCAAGTAAGCATATGGTTTTGGAACCCTTACTCCGCTTTCATAAGCCCTCTCAAGATTCCTGAACTCTTTTTCCGTCCATATGAATATCTTCTCCTTTGCAGAAATTCTGTATTCGAATCTTCTGTCCCCAAAGATGTATTCGTCCATTTTGTCGAAAGAACTTGTTTCTATTCTGTAGATCTTCACCGCCATTGGAACTTCTCTTCCATCGAAGATTCCGTCTGCGTAGAAGACGTTTGCTTCCTTTCCCGTGCTTATTACTCCTCCCATAGCCTTTATGTATTTCGTTGAAAGCTTGTATAAGACCTTCAGCGTTCTCTGATCCAGAACTTCGGCATATATCTTTCTATCTTCCTCCCCGATTTCCTTTATCCTAAGCTTATCGAGGGCCTTATCGAGATTCTCTATCTTCATTTCCATCCACCACGGTTTGAAAGTAGGATCAAGAATAGGGCAAGAGATGCAATGAAAATGGCTATATGAGCGAATTGAAAGCTTGAAAATCTGAACTTTATCCAATAACTTCCAATTCCCTCGTAAACTTTTTGCCCTCCAACGAATGCTATTTCAAGATTTTTAAAATCCTCGACTTCAGCGAGAGGAATTAAAAGCACTTTTTCTCCAGCAAGCTTCCTTTCCATCGTATCTCCTTCGAGGATGTATGCTATTCTTATGCTTCCGCTGCTGTTGTCAGCTACAAGAAGGGATTCAAATACAAGTTTTCCGTCTGAAATGAAGAAATCTAGAAAGTCCAAGTTTGAAGAAAGCAGTTTAAAGCCAGATATTTTCGGCATTGGAATTGCTAGATCGCCTTCAAAGTTCAAATCACCTCTGTTCGATACGATTATGATCTCATCCACGTATCCATCCCGATGAACT
>Ga0065719_116329_pt1 | contig 11731 bp, 7 predicted proteins | sample GBSCel85sediment_FD_59106 | JGI IMG/M metagenome (GOLD analysis project Ga0065719, IMG submission 59106) | Hot spring sediment microbial communities from Great Boiling Spring, Nevada - Cellulolytic enrichment CS 85C v3 (version 3) | ecosystem: Environmental > Aquatic > Thermal springs > Hot... | reverse complement strand
TATCACTCCAAACCAGATCCCCGTTTTCTGTCTTCAATGCATAGATCTTTCCATCTCTACTTCCAATATACACAATCTCGTTGATTGAAACAATTGGAGAAGCTGTTATAGGCCCTTCTGTGGAATACATCCACAGTAATTCCGCCCTGTTGATGTGATGAAGCCGTTGTGTCTCTCGCCGCCATGAAACTGGCTGGAATCTGAAGCTTGTTCTTTTTCTGATAAAACTAAGTTGGATCCCAATAAAAATAGCAGGAGTATAACAGAAATTAGTGGTGCTTTTCTAACAATTTTTTCACTCTTTCAATCCTGTCCTTCAAACTTCACATTTTTAAGCCTATTCTAATAGCTATATACCGCTATAAAAGTTTTTACCCTGAATTTCACTAAATAGCATAAAGGGCTGTTTTATACTTGATTATTAATGGTTAGGTTTATAAGCTTTGGATCCATGGATTATAGCAGTATATGCCTAGGTGAGTGGATTCTGCTCTAAGCCTAGGTGGGCTAGGTGTAGATGAGAGTCTTGTTTCGTTTGGCTTAACAGCTACCCACAACCCCATATAGATGCCAAAATCCTCTGTGGGTAGGTGGAACACCTTTAATGAGACCATAAACAAACATGAAATGATTGAAATAAGCATCGAGAATCAAACAGTCTCTAGACGACATAACACCCCCAGGCATATGTAGCTCCAAGAAGCAATGAGGAGAACAAAATGAGGCAATGACACCACTAATACAAACCTATATAAGAGCTGAACCTCTCTCAACAGCTTGTATAAAAATAGGTGCATTCTAATTAATTCAGTGATGTTGATTCATTTGGTGATATATTTATTGCTCTTTAAAATAAATTTATATAATCTTTTTCTTAAAGAGTATTGAAGATTTTATAGCAATTTTCATTTAACTTGAATTTTTATATCTTAGTCCTTAGCATAGCTTGTTTCATATGTGAAAAGAAATAGAGGTTCTAGACTCTAGCTGAGATTTTCAAGGATACTAATACCCTCAATAAGAAACCCGATACCAACATACAAATTTAAATTTCTTTTTAGACATAACTTTGCTACTCAGATGGTGAGAATTATTGTATAATTATAAAAAACCATTTAGCAAAATATCTAAAAATGTCTTTACAGCGGCTTTAACAATACTGTTGATTTTAAGCTCTATCACATTAGTTGTTTCACCATTCCTTGCTTCACCAAAGACTGAAGAACACAATAAAACATTATATAAAGCATTATATGTCCCTACGACCAACTTCAATAAACAACCAAACATTAGATTTGTCAATGTCACTCTGATAACTGGGGATACTGTTCTTGCTATGGTTGCTGAGAATGGAACTGTATTATCTGTATCGATACATCCTTCAGACCCCCATAAACTTGGTCAGAACTTCTTAGTTCTAAAGATGAGAAACTCGACATATGTAATTCCCAGTGGCATAGATCTTAACATATTTGACATAGAGCTTTTCAATATAGACCTCCTGATTAGGGAAGGCTATGCTGAGCTTCCACATATCCCTGTGATAATCCAAGGCTATGACGTTGCAACAGTAAATAAACTTGCAACACAGCTCACTGCAAATGAATTAAAAGTAACCAAAAAGTTCTCAATAATACCTGCACTAGTAGTTAAAATCCCAAAGGACAAAGTCGTAGAGCTACCAAAAGGTATAAGAAGGATTTGGCTCGATAGAAAAATCTACTCAAACCTATATGAGAGCACACCACTTATAGGAGCACCATATGCATGGAACATTGGAATAAATGGAAGTGGTGTAAGGATAGCCATACTAGACACAGGTATAGACTCTAGTCATCCAGACTTCTACTTCCCGAATGGAACCTCGAAGATAGAGCTAGCAGTATCCTTTGTAGACCATGATTTTGATGGAATTCCAGACGAGCCTCCAGATGACTACTTTGGTCACGGAACACACGTAGCTAGCATAGCTGCAGGTGGGGGATGGAAGTCAATAATTATGCCTACAATTTTAGAAATAAGGACTGCAATATCAAGACCTCACGATGATAATTTTGCTAGGATTGCTACTAATGGAACGCATATAGCTATGGTTTGGCAATCCTACTACAACGGTAATTGGGATATCTGGTTCTCAATATACGATGGACATTATTGGACACCTCCTCAGCAACTAACAAATAATGAAGACCTTGACTTATACCCCTTCATCACATTCTTAAAAGATGGAAGAATACTAGTACTATGGACTTCAAACAGGACTGCAAACTATCAAATTTGGTACAAAGTTTATGATAAAGGGATGTGGAGTCCAGATAAACAGTTAACAGTAGGACCTGCTTGGCATTCATACTCTCCTGTTATCCAGTTATCAAATGGTTCAATAGCCATTACATACTCTTCTAATACTACATCAAATATAGATGTATGGTTTGCTATCTTAAATCTAGATGATAGTAATACATTAAATTGGGTAAGCAATAGACAGCTAACTAGTGCTAATTCAACGATGTGGTTATTCTCAAGCTCGATTATTCAATCTCCTAATGGAGAAATCTGGGTATTTATATATGATCCATATAACTTTAATTTCACTACTAACATTGGCGGAATTACCCATATATACTACAATGTTTCAACAGATATGGGTGCAACATGGTTAGGAGGGCTTTTAACTAGTGGATCAGGATTTGTTAATCCATCAGCAGTAGCATTACCTGATGGAACAATGATGCTAGTATTTGAAGGAGATGACCTGGATCGAAACATACCATACACTATATGGTACATGGTATACCATAACAATACTTGGTCACAGCCAAAAATACTTACACCCGGTAGATACTTAGCTCTTCCCTCCATTGCTTATGTAGCAAATTTAGGCAGAATCTACATAGTAGCTCAAAACTGGATAAACGATGAGCTACATAATGACATCTTCCTTCTAAGTATCCCGATATTTAGAGGGGTTGCTTATGGAGCCACGCTATGGAATGTCAAGGTCCTAAGCAAATATGGGTGGGGCTACACTAGCTGGATAATAGCTGGTATAGAATTTGCGGCTCTAGGTCCAGATGAAGAGCCGAATACAGGAGATGAAGCAGATATTTTGAGTATGAGTTTAGGTGCTCCTTGGTGGAGTGATGGAACAGACCCGCTATCACTTGCTTGCGACAAGGCTGTGGAGCTAGGGAGAGTTGTTGTTGTCGCAGCTGGAAACTGGGGTCCAGATTACTTCACTATAGGCACTCCTGCTGCTGCCAGAAAAGTGGTAACGGTTGGTGCTAGTGATAAGTATGATTTATTAGCCTGGTTTAGTAGCCGTGGTCCAACGGTAGACTTTAGGGTTAAGCCTGATGTTGTTGCTCCAGGAGTTAAAATATGGGCTGCTTTAGCAAGAGGCTCATACATAGAGTACTCAGCTAACCAGAGCAGGATCCCAGCTATAGATGTTGATGGTGATGGGAGATATGACTATGTTATGCTAAGTGGGACAAGCATGGCAACACCCCATGTCTCAGGAGTAGCAGCTCTGCTCAAACAGCTAAACCCGGACCTAACACCAGAAGAGGTAAAGAATATACTGATAAGCACAGCTAAAGATCTGGGTTACAACGTCTATGAGCAGGGTGGGGGAAGAGTTGACGTTGAAGCAGCCATAAACACACCAATCCTAGTAGATCCTGCAACGATAAGCCTAGGCCTTATAACAGAGAATACACTTATCAATACCACCATAATGTTTACCTTTAAACCACTTACTACTACAATACCATCAGATGTAACCAATATAACCATCGCTCTAGAGGCTGTTGTTAAAGACATTATAACAGGAAATATTGTTAATGCTGCAACACTTAATGCAACAACCATTACAATACCGCTCAACGAATCTAGAGCAGTACAACTAACTATAAACACAAGCATTCCTAAATCTATATATGAAGGCAAGGTCATAGCTAAGGTTATTGGAGGTCCTTGGGAGAATAGAACTGTACATGCAACACTTGGATTTGCAAAGCTAAACAATGTAACAATAAAGATGATTGATAGAAATGGCTATCCAGCTATCTATAAACCAATAACAATCTTTGAGCACAATCCAACATCTTACTATTGGGGGCTTAACATTGTATTTAATACATATACTGACGAGAATGGTGAGGTTCATGTTTATCTACCAGATGGTGAATTCTACATAATTGGACTTGATTGGGATTACAATACTCAAGCTGATATTTGGACAATAGCAGATAGGGTTCCAATCTATGAAAACACCATAATTGTGCTAGATGAGAGAGATGCCAAGGAGGTGAATTTTGATCCTGCAAAGCCGAACCAAGTATTTGCTGCAAAGAGAGTCAGCATAAACTATCATGCCGCCGGATACTCCCTTCAATTAACCACACTATGGTACTATCCATCAACAGCTTTAACATATATGACTAACACTACTTTAGGTGTCTCATTTAGCTATGAGTATTACGACATGAACTACTTCAATGTAGTAGATCCAAGTGTTATTGATGCTCCTGAATGGCATAACCTTATCTACTGGCAAAGCGGGATAACACCACCAGTAACTTACGTAGCTGATTACAATAACTTAGTCAAGAGGGTAACAGAGTACAGAGTTCCGATGACCCCTAAGCTAGCAGCTTTATTTATACAACATAAACTACTTGATGAGTATTACTTTAGTGAAGGGTTTGCATGGTTTATGAATGTGCCGAGATCTAGAGTTGAGTGGTTAACTCCAGGCATACCTTACTGGACATTTTACGAAAAGTACAAAGACCCACCATGGATATACACTCCAGATTGGTTCTACGCCTACTGGCCTTTCATTAAAGAGATTTATCCCCCGGGTGAAGTCCGCGAAGTCTTTGGCGGGCACCCGCTCAGCACACACTTCCTCGTATTAGCAGGTTACAATTGGCTCTACATGGTTTCAGATCTCCACATGGATACCTATGGACACACCCTACAGAAAGATTACGGTTACGTGAGGATATACCGTAACGATAGTTTGATTGTGGATAGTTATATATGGGATTACTTCTGGTATGGGTGGTATGGCGATCCTCGCCCAGCTAGGTACAGGGTTGAGATAGAGGGTTGGAGTGGGCTGTGGATATCTGGCTATACCTATACAGTGCTTGAGTTTATGGTTGTCAATGAAACAACATACTACGCCCCACCGAGCTTATATATTGATGTACCGTGCTTAACTCTTAACAATACTTGCCCAGCAGGTGAAGTAACTGTAAATGTTTATGTCAATGACCCGAGAGTTAGCTCGGAGGCTAATGTAACACTCCTATTCTCTACAAATGATGGAGGTACTTGGCAAAATGCAACACTAGTAAAGCACAACCCTGGAGAACCATATGTCTTTAGCTTAGGAAAACTTAGCAATGCCTACGTCTCACTATGGATAAATGCTAAAAATGATGTAAATACCAACATATTGATGATGGTGATTAGAGGTTTTTATGTTTTGCCCTCAGTACCCACTCCAGATCTGACCATAGCTTCAATTGACTACACACCAAAACCTGTAACTGCTGGTCAGCCAGTTAATATTAGCGTTATTGTTAGTAATATTGGTGGTGCTGATGCTGAGACATTTAAAGTCTCGGTATTCGTTAATGATAGTGAAGTTGCAGTGAAGGGAGTGGAATGGCTTAGAGCCAATGAGAGTATAGAATTAGTATTTGAGTGGACTCCTCCAACCCCTGGAACTTATATCATAAAAGCTATTGCAGATTCAGATAATGAAATAGTTGAGAGTGATGAAGCCAACAATGAAGCGAAGATAACAATTGAAGTATCTGCTCCACCTCCAGTTACACCTTTATACATGTTTGTAACAGGTTTGGGGAATGATGTATGGTATCGTGAATTTGATGGTGAGAACTGGGGTCCATGGAAACCACTTGGCGGCATTGCTCTCGATGGTCCAAGTGCTACTTACTATAATGGCAAGCTATATGTTGCTGTGAGGGGTATGAATAATAGTATCTGGTATGGCTACATAGATATTGCCTCTGGCAACTTCAGTGGATGGATATCTGTACCGGGATTAACACCTTCTAGACCAACGCTAGTCTCCACATCCAATGGAGTCTTAATGCTAGTTAGAGGTCTTGGAGACGATATCTGGGTATATCCATTGACTTGGCCTAATGCATCATGGATTAATATACCTGGTTTAACTATAGATTCTCCTGTAGCGGTAGGAGTGGGTAGTAAGGTACACATTGTTGTTAGAGGTTTAGATGGTTATAGTTTATGGTTTGGAGTTCTTGACATAAATACATGGAGTTTTACAGGTTGGAATAGTATTGCAGGGCTTACTGATTCAACACCAGACCTTGTTGTCGATAAATCGACCAGGGTAGTATATTTAGCTGTTAAAGGAATTGAAGGCGGAGTGTTCATAAATATATATACTAAGTCTTTGGGTTGGTATGGATGGATAAACATACCGGGTGGAGTAACAGATAAAGGACCAGCAATAGAGATCTTGAATAATAAACTAATAGTAGTAGTTAAAGATCTGGGACAAGGAATATGGATCAATATGAAGCAGCCAGATGGATCATGGATAGACTGGACGCCAATAGATGGACTAACCCAACATCAACCAGAACTCTTAACCACAAACTAACTCTTTTTAAACCAATACACTATCTATTTTTTTTATTTTTCAAACAATAAGATCTCAGTTTTTATAAGGCAGAGTCCTCTAAGAATTCTCGAGAAAATTCTGAGTACTATTGAAAACAACCAGAGTTTTCTATAGGAGAAACTGAATATTTTGTCGAATAGGTGTGGAGGAAAAGCAAAATATAGTTTTCTATGTAATTTTACTCTATATCCTAGACGACCTGCAATATAAAGAACATCTCTAAGCTCAATATCTGATATATGCTCCGGATATCTAAAGCCAAGGGCATTTTTTATTTTCTCATCAGGGAAAGTGATTAATACGTATTGGCTTGAGGAAAGAAATATATTGATGAGTGTTTTTAAAGGGTTTTTCAAATGCTCCAATACTTCACTACAAACCACTAGATCCGCAACTCTCTCTCTAATAGGCATGTTGTGAGCATCGCACAACACTTTATCAATATTAACTCCTTTAGCTTCTTGCAAGTATAATTCATTTATATCACAACAAATGTATAGATCAACTCTTACACCTATTTCTAATAGAAACTCGTTCAAAATACCTCGACCACACCCCACATCAATAAGAACATTAATCTTGAAACCAATGAAATCTCTAATAATATCTACGATTTCATTGTATCGAGGTTTATGGAAGAGTCGAGCTAGATAAGTATTCGGCCTTGGATCAGACTCTCCAATGGTGCCAAATATTGTTTTAACAATTTGAAGGAACTCATGTAGCATAATTATCTCCTTATTCTATTTTTCCAAAGCTTTATTGCAATATAGTTAAATGCTGTTACTTCTAAGACTAATGAGGAAACTAGAAGGAAGTGCTCGTGTATGGGTTGAAACTTGCGAAAAATATAGAGACGATAATATAGATCATATTCATAGAGAACTTTTGATAATATCGTCATGTTTTTACCACCGTTAGTAATTGTAACATTTCCTATCGCTAGCGTTGCCTGAGGTATTTCATTTGTAGCAAATTGTCTCTCGTAGAGGCCTATACCTAAAGCTAAATATACTCCTCTCTGCCCTAAGTATTCACCAGTCCTATTAAATAATTCCCTAGAACCTGCATTGACATTAAAACTTATAGTTGAATTAGGCTGCATAGTATGTGAAGCTATGTTGATAGCATACCAACCTATATCCGTCATTATAATAAGGTTTACATAAGCTATCTTGCCACCAAGAATCTTAAGAATTCCTTGAACTTGAAAATCTGGTTGAATAATTTCATTAAATGGAATTACTAGAATTGTCTGAGTAAATCCATTTTCTCTAAACTTCACAGCTTCAATACTAATACCCATATACTCCTTTCCGTTTTCAATATAACTAAATACTGTGAAATAGGTTTTTCCCTCGATATCTTTGATCACATAGGGTGTTTTTGGTTGAGTATACATCACCAATATAGCCTGTCCACTAGTATTTGCTACAAAGAAAAGGTGTCTAGTCATCATTATCGGATAGGTAGCATCAACCTCAGAGCCTTCTACATCTATTGGTAAAGGTACTAGAGCGTTCTTGGGCTGTACTGTTACATTATTTATAGGTATAGTAGCATTTAAGACGAGATAGATCCTGTCAAATCTATTAAATTTCGGCACCTCTATAATGACTGGAGATCCAGCCTTAACTTGTTGGTGAGAGGTCAGGATCTCCGTATCTGTTTTCACAAAATTCACGAGATTTATAAATAAAGTAGCTGATGTAGCTATTAAAGCAACCAAGATTATTGTAGCAAAAATACGTATCAATTTCTCCACTGATCTCACCCCATAATTTTCGCAGTCATGTAGAGTACAATAGTTATTAGTAAAGCACGGGAGGCAGTTACAACCAAAAGCCCAAAATGTACTCCTAGAGGTGTTCCTGGGAACCATGTTGCAAGGTGAATTAGGTCTATAGTCATGAAACAGATAAGAGTAGATACCTGGTATACTGTTTTCATATCTAATGTTATGAGTATTATGAGTACGAAGGTAGGCAAAAAGATAAGCGGGTTCCAGAAAGGTGAGAACACTAGGTAAGAAAGCATAGCTAGTGATGCCGTTTTAGTAATCTCTATCTTGTGTAGCATTTTGTTTGAAAAAATAGAAAATAGTAAGAGGAAGAATATTTGAAGTGTAAAACTTATATAACGAAGCTGTGGGTAGTTCCATGTGTAATTAAAGTGATCTATATTGGAAGGGGTGTAGATGGCATTAAATTGCCAAGCATAAATCATTGCTTCGAATGTTGGGTGTAAAAAACCTGTATGTGAGTAGTAACCGTCTAAAAGTGCAAATATAGATTCGCTAGGTCCTCTTGATGAGTGGTGAAGATATGTGGTTACATACATTAATGGATCCAATGAGAGATAAGGAGCTGATACAAATATAATAATTGTTAGAAATGAACTTACCAATATTACTCGCTCCCATCCTCTGAACAAAATAAATGCAGGGATCATTAGTATTGCATTATATATCTTGGTTAGAAAACCCAGAGCAGCTGACAATCCTACCCCTAAAGGATTCTTAGCTTTAATATAATAAATAGCGAGAATAAGCCAGAAAAGTGCCAAGTTATCAGCATGGGGGTTAGATATTGTTGACCAGATCAGTATGGGATGAAATGCCACAGTTAAAGTTAAAACAACTGCTTTTCTTCGAGATGTTAACTCCTTGAGTAACTTGTATAGGATAATTAGAGTGAGATCAGCCACTGCAAGGTTATAGAGTACTATGCTTTCCGCATTACCAAAAGCTTTGTAAAGGTATGTGTATGGTAATTTTCCAAGAGGTGGGTAGCCGGGTCTAAAATCTACATAGTAAAATAATCCATTATCTGTGACAAACTTATCATCAAAAAGCCAGCCAAGAATGTTTGGACGAAACATTAGAAATAAAAAGATAATTAGTGTGTCATAGGTTATTAGCATCAATAAGTATTTGAGTATTATGCTTTTCATTAACCTTGAAAAATGTTTAAGACTTGACATTCAGCTCACTATCTTCTTTATTAGCCTTATTAGAAGTGCTAAAAATTTTTTAGCACTAAGATCCCAATCAAAATTAGATGCCCATATCATTGCATTTTTTGACATTTCTGATCTAAGTTTTTCATCTAGAAGAAGATGTAGTATAGCTTTAGCTAAAGCCTTGTAATTTCCATTAGGAACAAGCAGTCCTGTTACATTGTTTTTCACACAGTCGACAAGCCCTGGTATTTCATACCCTACAACAGGTATTCCACATGCTTGTGCTTCAAGAGAAGCTATGCTAAATCCTTCCTTCATTGAAGGGTTAACAAAGATTGTCGCTTTTCTAAGAAGTCTAAGTTTCTCTTCCTCGCTAACTTCTCCCTTAATAATAACATTTGCCTCGAGTTTAAATCTCTTAGTAAGATTTCTTAACTTTCTGTAAACGTCCTTATCGCATTTTCCTGCTATTACACATTTAACATTAGGTGCTTTCTGTTTTACTATCTCTATAGCTTTAATGAGATGATCCAGTCTCTTATACTTTTTAACCCTACCAATATATACTATAAGAGGCTCCTTAGCTTTAAGAGTATTGCAGTAAATCCTTAATTTTGGATTGTATCCAGGGTATATAACCAAAATCTTATGTTTGGGAAATCCGAGTTTTATGAGTTCTCTTTTTGTAGATATAGAGACAGTAATCACAAAGATTCCAAACAATGAATAGAGTTTTAAGGAGAACACTTCATAGATGTAAAACAATAGTGCAAAGGGGAAGGGAAGTTCTCTAAACAGTGTTCTACCATGGATGTGATGTACAATCACTATGAAAAGCTTTGATAACAACTTTGATAAAAGTAAAGGCCATATGATAGGAAACTTGCTGATATTTTCGATAATCACATCAAAATCTTTAACAAACTTCAAATATTTAAGTGAAAATATAGGAAAAAGAAATTCATTTACTGATATTAAATTCTCTGAGTAGCTTAGATGCTGGTAACCACCCCTTTTATCAGAAGATGATATAACGAAAAATTCATGTTCTTTGATACGAATAATTATCTCATGAAGATATATTTCAGCTCCACCAGCTCTACTGCAATTTATGCTTCTTGGACTAAAGACTAATATCTTCATAAAAAATTCTCACCTAGAAATTCATAGTCATCACCATCTACCAATCAATATGATGCCAACTATGATGAAAGCGATTCCTATCCATTCTCTTATTTTTAACGTTTCTCCTAAAACTAGTGTACAAGCCAATATCGTTGCTATAGCCCCTAGTGATAGAAAAAACCTCCCTACAAGCACACCCATCTTTCTAAGCACCATATAGCTTAGTAGTGATGCTGTTAGTGCTGATGTCATTGCCAATATAAACCACCTATTAAACAAAAGCTTAAGTATAAAGCTTAAAGATAGCTGTGGATCTCCAATTTCTCTTATACAGAAACCCCATGCAATAGCATTTAAAGCTGTGAGCAATGCTACCAAGATATTTATTGTCCAGAGCTGTAGTCCGCTAGCCAACATTAGCACCTCTCTATTATTGTACTTTATTTTAAGACCAGTAATAAGTTTGTCTGTAGAGGGATTCACTGAAGCTATAGAATAAATATTAAGAAGATTTCAAGGTTGTTACAATAGATATATCCATAGATTTACCCATAAAAGAGATTAGGCATATTATGTAATGGTGTTTGAAATCATTTTGTATGTTTTCTGAATCCATACAATATTCTATAATATATAGATATCTTGAAGCTATGGAAATAGTATGGAAATGAGTGAATTGTTTACAGCTGTAGGTATATTTTATTTGTTATGTGGCTGGGCTGACCATATTAATAGAGTAAAATTTATATATATAATCCATAGATCTTATATGGCTGTGGGGGAAAATGTCTGTAAAGGAGGAGTTGATTAAAAGGTTAAAGGAGGCTGTTGTTAATGGGGATCCTGAAGAGGTTTTAAAAATAGCTAAAAAGATTATTGAGGCTGGTATAGATCCTCTTGAAGCTGTTGAAAAAGCTCTTGTTGCTGGTGTTCTTGAGTTGGGGGATATGT
>Ga0065719_101627_pt1 | contig 11755 bp, 10 predicted proteins | sample GBSCel85sediment_FD_59106 | JGI IMG/M metagenome (GOLD analysis project Ga0065719, IMG submission 59106) | Hot spring sediment microbial communities from Great Boiling Spring, Nevada - Cellulolytic enrichment CS 85C v3 (version 3) | ecosystem: Environmental > Aquatic > Thermal springs > Hot... | reverse complement strand
AGGAAGATGGAGTAGAAGGGGCCTACCAGGTTGCTCGCGAAGCTCGAGGCAAGCCCGTACCCCATCACCAGCTTCTCAGCCCTGTTGTTGCCCTGCATCCCAGCCCACGCAGACGATAATGAGAATAAAAACTATGCCTGCGTAGTGCTCTATAGATGAGGAGGCGCTGCTGGAATGAATCTAGGAGCATATGGGGTACCAAATAGAGGGGAGAATCACCAGGTAATGTGGCAAAAAGCTCTAAGATCAAAGAGAGAATAGCTAACCTAGCGATCTCGCTATAGGAAGAACTGCCTTACAGCGCTTCTCAGAGCAGCTACCTAAGGGTTTATAAAGAATATGGAGAGCTTAGGNCCCTTAGCGCTTATAGGGTGGAAAACCAGCGTCCCTCAAGCTCAGAGTTGAGGAACCAGAAAGCGCTCTTTTAGATAAAATAAAAGGGATAAATAAAATAAGGACCTCGTTGAAACAGACACAGGTTATCCTAAAGATATTCCTATTCCCAAAGTTCCTAGTGGGAGACGGAGCAGACCCCAGTGAGAGGATGAGCTGGCTTGCTCTTCAGCTCAGATCTTGGATCAAGGTACTTCAAAGAGATCTAGTAATGCTTAAGGTTAGCAATAAGTGCATCGGAACTCTCTAACAGTATTGGCGGACAGCCTATAACCATTTCTTAACCACTGGATGCTGGGGAACTCGATCCCCTTTTCTTATCGGCTTTCTTTTTCCTCAACTGCTCCGGCAATGCATATTTAATTCCTCATGTTATCGATGTAAGCTGGTCAAATCCTCTTAGCTCTTTAATTAGAGAAACAAGCTTATTATAAAGAAGCTCAGGTAATAGAGTTTGAACGTGTAAGAGTTTCACCTGCTCTGTAATAATATCAATAATTTTTGCTTCAATTTCTGCTTGTTTAATTTCTTTTTCAAGCTGAATTATCTCATTAATAATTTTTTCCAATTCAACTCGTATCTCCTCCCGCTTCTCGATGAGCAGCCGTGCTTCAAGTAATTCACGCTCAGCTATAAGCCGGTCTAGTCTTCCCCTGAGCTGCTCAAGCCTACCGGCATCTCTGGAGCCTCCGAGCACCCATGTTCTCAAAGCTTCTAGATCCTTTAGCACTTCTTGAAGCTTCTCTTGTAGAGCCACTAGTTCAACGCTTCGATCCAACTTTCTCACTTTCTCATCCAACTTGATTACCTCAATCTTGCGTTGAAGCTCCCGGTAAGAGCTCAAAAGACTCTCAGCAACATTCTTAGCCTCTTCCAGCATGTCCATCGCCTCAACTATGAGCTCCTCAAGGTTGGCTACGTACTCTTTCCTCAGCTCCTCTTTCACCTCAACATCTCCAGTTGCTTTCTCTACCTCTTCCAGGCTTTTTAGCAGCGCTAAGATGCTCTTAAGCGCGTCGGAGAAACTCGTCAGAGAAAGAGGGCGGAACTTCAGCGAGGGACATTTAGAAGAGATTTCGTTTAGCTGCGCTGCGTAACTCGTGGGGTCGACCTTTCCTGAAATGAGCTTTGCATTCAGCTCCTTAACTTTTTCTCTCAGCTTCTCCTTAATAACCTTAGAAGTTGAAGGCACCCTAACTATCCTTAAGTATCCTTTCTGTTCAAGCTCTAAAAGTGTATTCTCAAGAACTTCTGGGGAAAGACCTACAGTCCCGCTGATCTTCTCGCCGATGCGCGCGGCGAGATCTTCCAAGTAGAATTCAGCACGTGAGCCCCTGGCAATGCTCCTTAAGGTCGAGAGAACCTCTACCTCGAGCTCGGAGAGATAGCTCATCTCTCTCACCCGAGCTCGTAGTACTCATCGTACTCCTCAAGCCTTTCCTCGATTCGAGGAACCGGCCTCTTAGCTAGTACTGCTATAATTAAGGTCATAAACATGGCAGCTATCAGTGCGAATAACCAGGTTCCTGTATAGACCTCAGCAGGCCCCGTCTCCAAGCGGTACTTCTCCTCATCCACCCACAACTCCCCGGATAGTTTCTGCACCGGCTGAGGCCAAAGCGCAAGCGGCCACAGGAAAACTTCTCCTTCGCATGCATTTTCTCCTGGCTTGTTCACGCAGCTGAAAGAAACGTTAAAGGGCACTGTGAAAAGCTTTAGCACTAATGTTCCATTGGCACTCTTCCTTAAGCCAGGAACTCGAAGAATCCCTTGATATGTAATTCTGTGCAGAGGGTCAACAAAGTATATTTTACCACTAAGCGGGCGCGAAGTGGTATTAACACAGATCTTTACACTATCCTCTCTGAAGATCAGTTTAGCATCAACATTTTCACACCTAAAGGTTGTGCTGTTTACAAGCTTTACTTCTCCTCTTCGATCACCACTCGAGCACTCAAAGCTAGAGCCTGCAAACCCGAGAGTAATGTTCATTGCAGTTTTAGTATTATTGTATTCTTCAATGATAGTTACATTTTCTCCAGGCTTAACTTCTTTCTTCTTAAAAAGACCTTGTTCAGCTTCATACACAAGTGGTAGTACTATATTCGCGCTCACAACACCACTAGTTAAAGTATGCTCCAGTAAGTCGCAGAGATAAAATCTCAAAGTGGTTACAGGGATAGTGATGTTGAGAGGAAGAGAAAGATAGGGAAGGTCAAAAGTCTTACCCATAACATATATGCTAGATCTTGAAATATTAAAAGATGTACTATTTAGGAAGTATATCTTTCTTTTATTAGTTTCATTATAGTATAAATCAAGTCTAACTGTTACACTCTCGTTTCCTTCCGATGCTCCAAGAAGAGGTATTTTCTCTCGGCTTAAGTCAAGTAGAATACTTTTACTATTAACAGTCATATTAGCAACAAGATTCCTAACATTAAGACAACGTCCATCCCGAGCATAAACCTGGACAGTTACATTAACTAGGTACTTGGGGACAACTGTGATGTTTAGTAGATTCTCAAGTCTTCCTTCGAGTTCGTTTACAAGAAAAGAGCCTATGCTATTCTTCAATACAGCCCTTAAACGACATGAAGTGTTAAGTGCTGGAATCTTTTTTGATATGTGAAGAATACCAGTTTCATTAACTATTCCATTAATAGAAAATGATTCCATATAATCTTCATCAAAACTAATAATAATAGAAACATTTTGATTAGCTAGCGCTTTTGATAAATTAAACCATATATTTCGGGCAAGTAGTATTTTAACCGTATGTTTTCTCTCTATGTTAGTAATATTGCTCGCCAGGTAGAAAGCAACAGTTTTATTTCCAAAAGTTTTATGCTCTACAGTGATATAAAATTCGAAACACTTAGTTTCACCTTGCTTTAGTACAACATTTGAAACGGTCTTAGGCTCTATCACAAGTCCGTTATCATCGAAGACATAGGAGAGAGAAACATTTGCAGGTACTTTGGTGTGAACGGACACTTCGACTCTGTATTTTTCTCCCCATACTGCTTCCTTAGTTTCAGGGTTTACGTACATGGTTATTTGTTCTCTCTCGTTCTCGGCTGCGGCTGGTAAAACAGCAGGTAACACCGAGAAGAGTGCAAATACAACCAGTAAAACCTTGGCTAGGTTGAAGCTTCGACCGCGCATTCGCTGCACCTCGCTTTAGTCCTAGACCTCGCCCGGCGTGAAGATCTCCCTTGACTCGCTATATCCCGCTGGCGACGTGATAAACACTAGGTCAAGAACTCCTCCAACATTAATCCTGTCGCCGTTCTTAAGAGGTACCGATCCTTTACCTCTGATATCAACTCCGTTCACGTACGTGCCATTCGTGCTACCTAAATCATATATGAGGAACCTACCCTGAGCGTAATCATAGCTGATCATAAAGTGCCTCCTGCTGATAGCGTTAATGACTTCCCTGGGTGCGACATTGACAAAGTCTGAGCGTCCAAACTCCTGTGGCAGCCTCGTGACCGGTATGTTCTGGGTACCCGCCTGCAGGATTGCTGTAAGCAACATGGTCTCTCCGCTGGGAGCTATGATTCTTATAGTACCTGGCTCCACGACTTGTGTCTCAACGCCTGGCACTCGAGCTGGTGCCGCGGGCTGTACAGCGACTATGGTCTGAGACCTCCGTTGTCTAACAACTAAAAACCCAGCGGCACCTACAACAGCTATCACCACCAGCGGTACTATGAGCTCCCAAGGTACGGGGGTTCCTACAACGAAACTCAGGTCGATATCACGGCTTTCACCGGTAGCTAGGTTGATAGCAGATATTCTAATAGCATAAGCACCCTCGGGGTCTGTTTCCTGGATCTTATGCTCAGCTAGGAGCTGCGGCGCTGACAACTGCAATGTTCTCCGCGCTAGCAAAGTTATTGGCGGTCTTCCAGTTTCAGGCGGGTAGAGCAGTCTTATCTCTATCGAAAGGGTGGCTCCTCCCGGCGGAGGAAGAGCATAAATGTATACAGTTTCACCTCTCTTGAAGGTGGTCGTTTCAGATCCTCCTGGCATATTAGTCAAGTAAAAGGAGACATCGAAAGCCTTTACAGCAGCGTATGTAGAAGCTGACAGGATTATAGCGCAAATCGAAATTAGTGCAAGTTTCTTAGACCCCTTCATACAAAGGTCTATACATTAAGCTTTATTTAAGTTTTTCCTCCACGCGTCTTGAATGTTGCTACTACATATGGCTGATGNTTAAGCGATGAGCCGTAGGCAATGTATATGACAGCACGATCTCCCAGCTCGACGGGACGGCTCTCAATTCTAGGGCCAGCCCACACCTCAATCAATTTGCCGCCTGTTTGAACGGCTGTTCTATTCAGCGAGCCGAGATCCCGTATGTACCACTTACCGCCACTTCTAAAGATCTCGAAATGCTTACGCGAGATCCATTTGTAGGGGTCATCAACCCTCACGTAGATCACATCGCCCTCCCGCCTGACATCGACCTTTCCTCTTGCCTGCTCGGTGAGACGGCCGAAAACCAGTGAGCTCGCCTCTATCTTAATTTTTACGCCCATTACCTCAAGAATGGGTGCTTCTGCTTCAACCTCCTCCGGTGTTATCCCTTCTATAGCCTCTATCATCTCTCGCGCGCTCAAGTATCTGTCGGAGGGATTCCACGCCATTGCCTTTCTCACGATGGTTTCAAGCTCCTCGCCTACGTCCCTGTTGAAACGGCGAACACTGATAGGTGCTGGCGGTGGGCGTTGAGGGTAGCCAGGCATTGCGTCCTGGGGGTGCCTGCCGGTGAGCAGGTAGAAAAGCACAGCTCCCGCCGACCAGATGTCGGAGAGAGGAGAGGAGCGGAAGTTATGCTGCTCTGGGGCTGTGTAGCCACCGGGGGATATAACAGCCTCCTTGATGCCGGAGACGTTATAGTAGGTAGCGGTTCCGAAATCTATCAAGACGCAGCTGTATATATTGCCATCCTTAACTAGGATATTCTTAGGTTTTACATCTCGGTGAATAATATTCCTTGAATGGATATAATCCAAGGCTAAGAGCGTTTCAACGACAGCTGCCTTAGCCCCCCTCTCATCGAGAGGGGCTCTAACCATCTGCTCGAGATTAACTCCTTTAATATAACTCATGACTAGGAAGGGCAAGCCTCTGTGCTGCCCCTCATCGAGATAGGCGATTATATGCTCGTGCTTTAGCTCTCTAAGCAGCCGCTGCTCGAACACCAGCTTCTCCACGGCAGTGGGGTTATTAGCGGCGATCTTAACGGCCACGGGACCTTGAGAAGAGTCAGCAAGCCAAACTTCGCTCATCCCACCTTTACCGAGAAGAGTGATTAGTCTATATACACCGTTTCTCCCCTGAAGGTAACCCCCGGGCGCAAGGCTCATCTAATCACGTATCTCCTTGGGAAAACCCCTTTATGATTTTTTTCCATACCATAAAAATGCTTTAGTTCCACGAAAACTTCATGCTAGCTGCGTCATCACAGCTACGGTGATGTTGTCGTAACCCCCTCTACTGTTCGCTAGGTTAATGAGCTCCCTGCATAAGCTCCACGGTGCATTTGCAAGCTTTCTCACCACCCTGGATATCTCGTTGTCATTCACGAGCTCCGTTAACCCGTCCGTAGAAGCTAGGAGAATTGCACCAGGCTCCAGCCTGAAGCCCCCCGCTCCAGCATGTAACTCCACCCACATGCTGGGCAGGCCAAGAGCATTTGTTATGACATTCCGCGGACCAGTCGGCGGCTTATGGTCTGTGGTTAACCTCCGCGCATGCTCCCTGTACACCATGTAGATCCTGCTGTCTCCCACGTGTCCTATGTGCACTGTGCGTGTATGCGCCTCGGCGATAGCTACGGACAGCGTCGACGCCATGGTAGCCCCCCTACTTCTTATGAGCTCGAGCACTCTCCTGTTAGCAGCTTCGAAGCCTTCACGAATCAAATTCGGGATGCCCTCCCCCTCGGCGAGACCCGGTAAGGTCACGCTCAAAAACTCAAGCACAGCTTCACTGCTGGCAAGCTCTCCGTACTCGTGACCGCCAGCCCCATCGGCTACGCCGATAAGCCAGTAGACCCTCGTACTCCCGCTGCAGGATACTTTCACACTTGCAGTAAAACCGCTATCTTCATTGTTACGTCTCACCCGACCAACATCACTCAGCACAGCCAGCGCTGTCAGTCCTCTAAGGTTCTCTGGGGCAACCTCTACTTCAAAAGCGCCGACGGCGGCAGAGCTTGTTCCTCCAGCCACCAGCCTAGCAGCCTCATCTGGCGGCTTCTCAAACTTCCCGGGAGGGCTTGTGTAATCCTCCTTAAGTACCAGGCACCTACCATTAAGAACCTCCTCCCCTACCGCTCTCCTAGGAGCGCTATTGCCCACCACGTACAGCACAGCATTCTGCGGGATCTGTACTAAGCGGTACCGACCGTCTACATCATAGGCGACAAGCGCGTAATCACCTTGAGCTGCAGACTCCCTGTAGCCTAGCAGACTCGAGCGCGCATAGCTGAGGAAACTGGTCAAAGCAGGAGCTGGATCAGTTGTAAGAGCTAAGAGATAGAACCTTCGACTCACCCCCCATAAATTGAGGTTCAAGGATGCCGCTAGAGAGACGGTGCTCGTAGCAGAGTACGCACCGATACCCCCACTACTTCACAGCACGAAAACTTTTTTTACTACCAGCCCTCCCCTCCTCACACTGTGAGCTTTGAAGTTGAGCTCACCAATAAGCTTTATGACGAACTCAAGTTCACCGTCGAGCTCCTGCCTCAGCCAGCGCTCAGGCACACTCAGCAATCCGGAACCCAAAAACCGTGCCCTAGGTGCGGGGCTCCCACATTCCACATCAAAAGCCTCAACCGGTACTACTGCTTCAACTGCAAAAGCTACGTTAAATGAGCTTAGCATACTCACCATTCAGGGTGAAATCGCTTTGAACACGTAAAAATGCTACCATCCAGGGACTCCAGGAGCTACAGCTGTATAATCATTTGAACACTCTTATAATACGCGCGCTGAAACAGTTCTCTGCACGCTTGGTTTCACTCAAGAGCGTAGTACTCGTGGACTGTGCATTCCGCAGAGAGCAATCCATGAAAAATAATATTCTTTTAAACCGAAAAGAATATAAGGAAAAATCGAATTAATACAGCGACCTCGTACATGCCCGGGTCTCTGGGAGAAGTACTAGGCGTAATCACCGCGATTCTTGCAGTAGCAGCTGCTACTGCAGCCTCCCTCTACCTTCTAGTCCTCGCGCCTCGGGAGCCTATCTACGCGCTCTATGCAGTTTTACTGTACGCTGTTTTCGTGTCACTACTCTACTTTGAATATATGAGAACCCCAGCACCAGCGCCTCCACCACCTCCACCGCCGCAAGCCGCACCAGTTGTTGCACCGCCTACACCAGTAATCACCCCCCAGCCACAGGAAACGATAATCTACATAGCTAGATTTGAAACCCGGGACGGGAAGGTTGTACCCGTAAACCACGTGCGGCAGACATTCGGTAGAAGAGATTTCGAGAAGCTTGTAGACCCTGCGCTTGCCAGAGCTATCAGCCGAGAACACTTCAGTGTCTTCTACGATTTCAGAGCTGGGAAGTTCTTCGTTGAAGACCGCTCAAGCACCAACGGAACATTTCTCAACGGAGTGAACATCAGAGGGAAAGGACCTGTCGAGCTAAAAGAAGGCGACATAATATCACCCGCTGGAGTTCTAGACCTAACCTTTAGAGTTGGAGGCTGATTGGAAAAAGTATTAAAAAGTTGTTTTTAGTATTAAAATTAGTAAAAATTCTACCTATGTATCCTGTAATTTCTTTACTGGTCATTCAACTTTTTGCTAAATGCTCTTTTCAATATCCTACAAGCCTTAAAAATATACCTTACAGTTTTGACCTTTCAAGCGCCACGTATGCAAGGCTCTTAGTGCTAGTGGAAGGGAAAGCTATTTATACCACTGAATAAAACAAAGGAATTCGTGGAAAAGCTGTATATGATCTTCACAGCTTTAGCAGTTTCGCTGCTATCTCTTTACGTGCTAGGACAGCCTTCTGTCAGGGTTTCGCTGGAGCCTTCAACATGCATTGTGGCTGAAGGGGGTCAGGCTGAGGTTCGGCTTGTGATAGTCTCTGGCTCCCATCTAGTTTACGCCGGTGAGTTCAATGTATCGTACCCTCCAAGCGCCGCTAAGGTGACTGTGAAAAGCGCTGAGAGCTGGAATGTCGCACAAGTAACGTCAGTAACAGGAGGGAAAAGTTACGTCTTCTATAGGAGAGAACCCCAGGTAAGCGTCGGTGACCCATCCACAGTAAGTTTAATAACCGTAGAGATTCAGCCAGGGGCTACAAGTTTCACCTTAAACCTCACATACTTCAAAGCCGCTAATGCTGCCGGAGAAGACGTCCCTATCGCATACGAGAACTCTAAGATAAACATGGTGGTCACAGCGGCACCCAGTGAGGAGGGCACAGTAGTAATCGTTAGACCAGGGGGCGTCGACTGGAGAGCGATCATGGTTATAGCAGCTATAGTAGCTGTGGCAATGCTCGCTGTCGCAACAGTATACAACGCCTACATGCAGCCCGTCTCGTACCTGCTGATAGATGGACGAGCACTCCGACTGCGCGGCTCAAAAATTGTAATAAGCAGAGAGGATCTCGCAGGTATCCTTCCACCAAATAGAGCTGGGTACATTACCAGGAAGACGAAGGGAGGGCATTTTCAAATCGTTCGAAGGGGAGGTGCTTACTTCATTCAGGACCTCGGCAGCACTAATGGTACTTTCGTGAACGGAGTAGATATCAGAGGAAAAGGTCTCGTCCAGTTGAAAGACGGCGACGTAATCTCCGTGCCCGGAGCCTTCCAGGCGGTCTTTCGAGCGAGGTGAGACTATGTCTAAAAGCCTGGCCACAAAAAGGGCACTATTGGACAGCAATCCTAAGCTCTTTAAGGCGATGCGTGCAATCTTCCTCCTGCTCCTAGTGGTCTCTTCGATCTTCTTGCCAGCTTTAAGAACCCCTGCACAAGTACCTCCGGAAGTAGCCAAGTACTTAAAAAACGGAGAGAGTATCGTAGCCTTTGAGGAATTAACGTTCTGGGACACGCCCGAGTTCAACCTCACAGCTTACAAGCTCTCCTCAGGAGCCTTATTGCTCTTCTCAAAGAAGTATAATGCAGTTGTTCTAGGAGATGAGTGGACCAGAATTCCGGATGGAGATCATTTAGCTTTACAATTCTACACGGCATACTACTTTTCAAAAGAGGAAGAAGTAAATTTCGAAATACCAATGGATTATAACTGGTATAAAGGCGTAGATTTATATAACNATTATATTAACAAAAGATTGATGCAAATAGCAGGTGTAATGCTAGCCATAGGAGTTATATCTGTTATCATAACAGGTGGAGCAACCGCATTGTTCCTCATCGGCTATGCAGCAGGCGTTGCTTCAGCTTTAAACACCTTTATCAATAACCTAGGACTTAAGGTGTCTAACANCCCACGCGCATACCTAGCACTAGTCATATTAAAACCTAAGGCTCCCGAGGACATGAAAAGCATCTATGAAACCTTGGATAAACTAGAGGAGCATGATAAGGAGGGTGCTACACACCTTAAGACAATAGCAAATATGTCCGTCATTAGTAGAGTATACGATTATAGTGGTTGGTGGTCTTTTATAACTCTAGCGTTCATAAGTAAAGCCGGGCTTCTTGATGATGTTGCTAGAACTGTTGGTGAAGATAAAATTGCCTCATTCATTTCTTTGTTCATAACGCGAAATAAAGTCACCGCTAGGGAGTTCCTCCACTACCTAAGGGACTGGAGCAGCTCAACAGATCCGCATGTAAAGTTAAATGCAATAAGGAATATTGAGAATATTTTAAGTGGACTTATAATCAAGGCAGCAGTAAGTGCCAGCCTAAGTTATCTAGGTAGATATCTGGCTGTAGAAGCTCAAAAAGACCGAGACAGCCTGGTGGGCTTCTTCGGATTACATTGCCTTCTGCTGGGAGACTTGCGTGCGAATCTAAATACCTTTGGCTACAAGCTTAGGTATGGCATTATTGCTCCTACCGTGGATAACGTTCTTACATTTTATGGTTATAAGTTAATTTACTATGATTTAAGGGATGAGCTTTTTGAGGGGCTTGAGAAATATGATCTAAAAGATCTGCATGATACTGGAATTCTCTCAATATTCATCCCCGACCGAAAGGAGAATCTCCAGGAAGCCTGGAGAGATCTCTTGAGCCGCGAGAAAAACAAAGGCGGAGAGGTATCAAAAGAGGCTATCAAAGTGCTAGTAGCAGCTGCCGAAGCTTTCGAGAAGTTTAAGAACGACATGGCAAGCCGAAGGAGAGCCCCTGCTCCCGACTTGGGCTTAGACTTAGTTCTAGTGGTCGATGTCTCAGGAAGTATGGAGGACTCTTTCAAGGGTATGAGAAAGATCGATGCTGCCATTCTCGCAGCCTCTGACTTCACCAAGCTTGTCAGCCCTCGCGACAGAGTAGCGCTGGTGAAGTTTTCATCCCGGGCCAGCATTGTAAAAGAATTAACTTACAACAAGCAGGAAATCCTCGATGCCTTGTCTTCTCTAAGAACGGGAGGAGACACAGCTCTGGGAGACGGTCTGTGGCTCGCACTGGACATCCTGGAGAGAAGAAGTGAAACCAGGCCAGCAGCAGTAATTCTCCTCACCGACGGCATGCATAATGCAGGTATCCGCAGTCCAGGTGAGAGCGCGGAAAGAGCAAGAAATCTGGGAATCCGGGTCTTTACCTTAGGCTTCGGTGGGAAAGGTGATATTGATGAGAACACTTTGAAAAATATCGCCTCAGTAACTGGAGGCGCTTACTACTACGCGCCCTCTCCACGACGAGCTCCGCAAGATATACCGCCATGCTATCTGGTGCTGTCTCAGGGCACATGAGCTTAGAGAGTTTTCTAGGTATTCTCAAGCAAGGAGAGGTCAAGGAAATACCTATTAACGTCCCTGCTGGAGAGGGATACTTCTCCGTCCGCGTATCATATAGTGGCAGCCGCCTCGAGCTAGCAGCCCGCTCACCGAGCGGGGTTGACCTGGACTTGACATCTTCAAACGTAATATACTACGAGGAAAAAGGTTTCGCACAGTTAACAGTGTATAGGCCTGAGCCTGGGCAGTGGAAAGTAATGATAAAAGCTATTGAGACAGCACCCCAAGGAGTTGAATATTCAGCGGTTGTGCTCAAGCCCGGCTTTACAGCGGAATTAACTCGCTCCCTCTTATATGTTTCAGAAGGTTCTTCAAACGAAACCAAGATAATTGTAAAAGCTTTACGTGATCTCCCCTATATCAAGGCACAGCTTCCCCC
>Ga0065719_100580_pt1 | contig 11775 bp, 8 predicted proteins | sample GBSCel85sediment_FD_59106 | JGI IMG/M metagenome (GOLD analysis project Ga0065719, IMG submission 59106) | Hot spring sediment microbial communities from Great Boiling Spring, Nevada - Cellulolytic enrichment CS 85C v3 (version 3) | ecosystem: Environmental > Aquatic > Thermal springs > Hot... | reverse complement strand
ATCCTATTATTAGTAATACTATTGATAATACTGTTGTTGTTGTCCATTCTGTTACAGTCTCTATCTTTGTTGTTGTTGATATAACTGTTGACATTGCTGTTGCTATAACAGTTGATGTAACTGTTGATGTAGCTTTAACAGTTACTGTAACAACACCAGGAACAGGNGTAGGTGTTGGAGTCGGTGTAGGAGTGGGTCTAGGCGTTGGTGTAGGNGTAGGAGTTGGTGTAGGAGTAGGAGTGGGAGTAGGCGTAGGAGTGGGAGTAGGAGTAGGGGTTGGAGTTGCCATTGCTTCTGCTAGTTTCTTCATTGCTTCTTCAGGTAGTGTTGGGAATGTTATTGTTCCTGGTGGTGGTTCATTTATTGGTCTGCTTGTTGGTGTATCTATTGTTGATTTTACTGGTATTAGGTTGCCTATTACTTGTTGGGCCATTTGGTTGCCCCATAACTTTAGACCTGTATAGAAGTTGTAGGCATTGGGCCAGTTAGTCCAGTAATCTGTTAATACTGGTAATAGCTTCTTACAGTTGCCAGCCCATGCAACTGGCATATCTTTAATCATTGTCAATATAGCTTCTTTTAATGCACTTATTGCCTCTGGGCTTCCAGGTGGAAGGCTAATTGCTTTTAATAATGCTTCGTCAAACTTTGGATTGCAGTATCTTACACCATTTGGTGAATAGTTTCCTATAGGCCTTACATATTCGCATCTCCATCCCTCAAGGTGTATAGGTATTGCTCTAGGATCATTACCACTTGTACCCCCAGTATGAACCTGTTTCAAAAGCTCCATAGTTTAACTGAGGTACCCAGAATGATGCTGCTTCTAATGGTATTACCTCTACATCTATTCCAAACTTCCTCCATTGCTCTGCAACAGCAAGTCCAAGGTCTATAGCATCAAATTCAAAACCTGCAGGTATATTGAATTTCATTTTCCATCTAGAACCATCTGGTAAATACCATGATCCATCAGGACCTCTCTTAAATCCTAAACTCTTTAGTATTTGTTCAGCAGCATCTGGTGCGTATCTCCACCAACCTGCGCCCCAGTTCCATCTAATTTCAGATTCTGTTAAATCTTTTGTCAATAAACCTGTAGCTCTAGCCCATTGATAAACTCTAATAGGTATAGANGGNTCATAGACCTTAATCTTAGAGCCGTTTGGCAGTGTAAGCTCCATCTTCAATAGATCATCTAGAAGTAGAGAGTATGTTAGAAATGCTTCAGCAGGCCATGCAGCTGCACTAGGAACTACAGTCATTCTCTGTACACCCTTATAGCCTACAGTCATAACCTCTGTCATGTTTATGGCTAGTGTTAATGCCCATCTAACCATGGTTATATTGTATGGATACTTCATATTGTTGAAATATATACCTCTAACTGTAGTGTCATAGCCCCAGAAATATGGGTAGTAGGGTAGCCAAGCCTGTACCCTTTCACCAAGCATTCTGCGTAGAGATTCCCATGCCTGCCAAGTTGCATCGAATATCCAGTCAAGCTCTCCTCTAGCCATGGCAACAACTTTATCAGTTTCAGTCTTAAACACTCTAAACATAACCCATTTAGGTCCTGGCCACAGAATAATCTTCTGGTCGTATAGAGGCTTTATGCTAGATCTATCCCAATCATCTCTCCTCTTCCATAAGAACCACGTCCCTCCAGGATCATATGAATGCAAAACATATGGACCTATACATAGCGGTGGATTATATAGAAATGTATGTGCATCTTCAGGCTTAATACCATTTGCTTCAAAATGATGCTTAGGCATCATATAGTTATATATACCAGGGCCTATCAATGTAAAGGCTGCATAGTGGAAATATGGATTGGGCCTCTTAAGCTTTATTGCTAAGGTATAGTCGTCAACAACCCATGCAGAATCAACCCAAACATTTAGAAATGAATATGGACCTAGTTTGCTATTAGCCTTAGAAACATTTATAGCATATACAACATCGCTAGCTGTAAATGGTGTTCCATCACTCCAATATATACCTTTTCTAATCTTTATTGTTAACATTGTGAAGTCTGGGCTATAGGTAGGTAGATCTTCTGCAACCCACGGCTTTGTTACACCATCTTTATAATCTGTATAGTATAGAGTTGACATACAGACTTGGTTAATACCTATAACAGTTGCTTGTGTACCTATGACCCAAGGATTCCAGTTATCTGGATTTGCAACACTGCTTATCTGGACATCAAAAATCACAGTCTCTTCTCTTTTAACACCTGGTGGTAAAGCTAGNTGTGCGTTTAGAGATGGTGCATTTACTATTAATAGAAATGAAGATATTACAATTATTGATATTAATATANAGGCTATGGCTCTATATATCATTTACAAAACACCTCCTATTGTATAATAATAAATAATCAAAGGTTTAAAAATTTTTATGTTTTTAAGTAAAAAATGTAATATGCAGTCCATGTATTGGCCTATATCAGTAGCTGTTTATCGTTATTCTATAAATGTGGGTATGTTTCTAAATAGATTTGATACTATTAATGCTGATATTTTTGGCTGTCTATCTCTGCTATAAATCCCTTTTCTATTTAGTATTGTTCTTAGCGGATTTTGTGGTGTTCTGAAATCTGCGAAATTCCATATATGTAACCCTACTATATAGTTTTTCTTTATCAATGCCTCAACATAGCTCTTAATAAACTCTGCCTGGTATTCCTCTGACCACATTTGTGGAGGATCGCTATGTAGACCTAGATATGCATCTGCACCAAACTCTGTTATGATAATTGGTTTTTCTGGAAACATTTGATGTATCTGCTCTACTTCTTTCAACATAACCTCTGTACCTCTATCTATATCACCCCATTCAGAATACCATCCACGGTAATAGTTAAGCGATATTACATCTACATAGCCTAGAGCAAGGTCTCCTACAGATCTATGGGATGCAAATGTTGTTGGTCTTGATGGGTCTAGCTCTTTAAAGAATTGAGCTAGTTTCTTTATAAACTCTGCCACCTCTGGTATATTGCTTGGGGGCTCATTTGTAACGCTGTACATTATTATCGATGGTCTATTTCTATGCTGCTTCACCATCTCCTCGATAAATCTCTTTGCCTTTGCTAAATACTCTTCACTACTAAACAGCTTTGCAATATCTTCTCTACTAGCTATGCGATCTATACCTGAATAGCATAGAGGCGGCTCTAAAATAACCATGAATCCAAATTCATCTGCTAGATCCAGATGCTCGTTAGAGTATGGATAATGCGTAGTTCTAAACGAATTTGCTCCAATTTTTTTCATTAAATAATAGTCTCTTATGAGAACAGATCCAGGCATATATTTTCCTAGAACTGGAAAATCTTCATGTCTTCCAAAACCCTTAAGGAATACAGGTCTCCCATTTAGATATATCTTCCCATTTCTAACCTCAATGCTTCTAAACCCTATACGCTCATACACAGAATCCCTCACTACACCATCTACATATAACTCTATAACAAGGATATATAAATTAGGCTCTTTAGGACTCCATGGCTTAACACCATCAACCTTCCTCTCATAGGTAAACACACCTGGCTTAACACCCCTTACAACCTCTTCATATACAACCCTAGTCAACTCTTTATCCATTAACCTAAACACAACATCGACATCTCTATTGCATACAACATTAATTAATGACTTGAGAAAGCCATCAGCATTAGCATATATAGCTACATCATCAACATAACATATATCTGTAAACTCTAGATATACAGGTCTATGGATACCACCATAATGGAAAAAGTCAAATGCTGTTACATTAAGCTCTCTTGCAGGTGGCAAATCAAACAATGTTGGTTTATTATCTATTCTAACAACAACCCTATTAAAACCACCATATCTAACCCCATCAACTCTAAATCTAAATCGTGTAAATGATCCCTCATGCTCTCCTATAAAACTATTATTCACCCACACCTTACTTCTATACCCAGCACCTTCAAATATAATCCAAGCTATTCTATCTCTTAAAGACCCATCAACATAGAAATCTTTCTGATACCATGCCACACCTGTAAACTGNTCCCACTCTGGATTCTGTTCATTCCAAGACGATGGAACATAGATTAAATCATTTGAGCTAAACCCTTTAAACCACTCTTCTTTATCACCTAACAGCTCTTTATCAACTCTAAATTTCCAGAAACCTTCAAGTGAAATTCTAGGTCTAAACCAGGACCTCAACCTATCTCACAAAACAGTATAGAGAAGAGGTTAAAAATATAAACCTAACTCATATAATCCCACATACCAGAATATAGAAACAATCAAAAATATTATATATTTATTGAGGTCTATCTTATATTGTATAAGCTTTTTGCATTTTCATTTAGTAGAGCCTTTGCTATCTCTATAGCTGTCTCTCTATCCATAAAACCTTCTCTAATAAACTCTGATAAAACATATGCCAATTGGCTCTTAGCTAATATCGCTTTTCCATAGACCCAATCAGCTATATATGCATCGCTAAAGAACCCCCCTATCTTATTATATGGAATCATCTGTAGTCTTATACGAAGATACGATCTAATTATCTCTGGATACATTGAATACCACCAGTAGCCACTTAAATAAACATTTGGATAATTCTTAGCTACAACCGTTATTGGGTGATTCAATAAGGCATCAGCTATAAATACATCAAATTTTACTGTAGGATATGTTGAGAAAAGNTTTGTTAAATCAATGATTTGGCTAGGNTTAAACAATGTCACTGCATAGTCTGGTGGTGAAGCACCTGCTACAGGCCTCTTCACACCTAGCATAAGCTGTATAGGTATTCCACGCTCTTCACAAAACTCAAGCACAATTCTAAGGATATATGACGCTATAGCGTTTCTAGCTAATGGATCTACTATCCCTTGGTTTTTCAAAACATTTAGATATGTATCTACAAAAGCTTTATCACTTCTACTAATAGCTAGTGAAATGAAGTTGTCATCTGGTTGAATATTTATAGTTAAAGCTACAATGTATTCTAAAAACTTTTTGAGAAGAGATATAACAGCCTCTTCAAGTTTGCTAGAATTTGTTATCTCTATCGATGCAACCTCCTCTAAACGCTTTAAGTTAGACTGGGTTAGATTTGGGAGAATTGGATCCATTCTTAAAGCTCCAACAAATAGCTCTCTATCATACTCTATTATCTTTTCAAATGGATTTAACGTTAGAAAAGATTTTTCAACAAGTACTTTATTTCTGAGGATGTTCCTTGCCCATTCCTCATCGCCAAATCTATTGCTTAAAACATTAACTAGCCTCTCTACAGCACCTTCATCAAAACTCTTTAGCTCTAATCCATAGAGATCTCTAAGAATTGATTTTAAACACCAAAACGTAGAGGTGTTTCTTATATACCTAATATACCTCATAGCAACCTTTAATCTATCTACCCCTTTCAACTCCTCAAAAAACTTTCTAGGCATNCCNGATGATGNAAGCTCTGTTACTATATAGTGGTAAAATATAATATCATCGATGCTTTTAGCAGATAGCGATAATGGATTTAAATGTTGATGTATATCAACAACAGGAATACTTTTTATCTCATCAAATATCTCTAAATAAAAATTATCCATTAATATACCACCAAAAAGATTAGGATTGAGCCATAGATTTTACTAGGTTCAAGACCTTTGACCTAAATGCTAGGTACTCATTTGTGAACTCGTTCATTGTTTTTACACATGGTCCATACTTTGGCCATTCACTTGGACTAACACCTCTATTTCCATAGTCTCTATCAATACCAACTTTTCTAAGAAGATCATTTACCTCTGGCGATGCTTCATAAGCTTTTACAAANTCTTCATACTGCATCAATATCTCTAGATATCTTTTTTCTAAGCCCTGATATATAGATTCTTTAATATCATCAAGCTTTATATTCTTTTCAACAACCTCTCTAACAACCTTCAGCTGATGATCAGGAAACTCTGTATTTGTCATATTTCTAGAGGCAAATGTGTAAAGAGTGTCAATAGGTTTTCTCTTAGATGCTGGAAGAAGATCTATTCTATCTATTACAACCTCAGCCTGCTCTCTTGTAACACCTATCTCATTAACTAAATAGTTTACCCATTTTTCACGATTCCATGGAGCAAATAGAATCTCATATACTCTTTGAGCAACAAATGTACCAGATAACTCTATAGCTTCTTCAAGCACTTTAACATTCTTTAAAACCTCATCTCTAGAGCTATACACATTTAACTCAGTTAATACATCGATATATGGATCTCTCACCATATTTCTACCAAGTACTCTATGGCTACATAGATAATCAACAGCAAAACCCAAGCCCTTTTTCTTAACATCGCTCCACACATCTTCTTTTACCCCAAGACCCTTCGCCAACTTATCTAATACAGACCATCTCTTAGACTCGTCAACCTTTTCCAAACCATTTAAAAGAAGCTTAGCAGCTATATCTTCTCTAAGGTGATCCTCTAGCCTACCACCCATATTCGTATCATAGGTTTGTGTTGGCATAACACCTTTTCTAATAGCTTTCGCCATACCCCTCATAGCAGCAACACCTATTAGAACCTCTTGGCTAACAGTATAGCTTACAGTAATGTTTTGACCTACACCCATCTCATTTATCTTCTCAGCAATCTCTATTGCAGCTGGATATGCTGCTGCAACCTTTATAACGAGATCGGGTCTGCCTTTCTCAGGAACACTATATCCCCACCATAGATACTCATCATATATAGCTAGATCTCTTTCTAGCCTTGTAGCAAATATCTTTACAGCTTCAACACTTTTCTCAACATCGTGTGCAATTAATGGATTTAGCTGATAGCTTACAAGACCATCGTGATACTTTGATAATATAAATGGAATTCTAAAAACATAGAAGTTGTCCATCAATGCAAATCTTGTAGCCTCCATAGTTATATCATCAGCATATCTATCAGGCTCCTTAAACCACTCTGGATGCTCTTTTAAAAGCACCTCTCCAGCATATCTCTTAAATCTATCCCATAGCTCAGGATCATCATCATAAGCTCTAGCAGCTAATACAGGGTTTGTAGATACTTGCACAAATCCTAGATGTCTTAAGAATCTCAAACCTAGTGCATAGTCGTTGCCAAACTTGCATAGGTTTAAATCATACGCCTTTCTATAGAAGTTATTTTTAATCTCACTAACCATAGCATCTAGATAGCTTCTAGCAATTCTTGTCNTTGATATNTTTTTCATAACATTTTGAGCAATTTCAGCAACGAGACTTCTACCTTTGTTAACCTTCATCAAATCTCTAAGCTGAAGCTCTATAACAGCTTCAATAACTATTGGCTCACCAAGCTCTTTTCTCTCAATATCCTCCCACTCATCAAATGCATTCGCAATAGCTGTTACAGCTTGCTCAATAAGATCTAAGCTAAAGCCTGCCCATCTACCTTCAGCACCAACCAAATTNAATANTATTTCAAGCATTGTATCATATAGTCTTGCCCTTCTAACCACATTCTTAACAACCTCAGCTTCACCACCATCAGCCAACCTCTCACTTCTAATGATCAAACCTATTCTCCTAATAAGAGAAGCTATAACATCGAGTAGATAGCTACACATCTCTGGATGGATAATATGATCCGCAGCAAGTTTTGTCCAGCCCATTAAAGCAGTTTTAATTATATGATCAGCATGGTCTATACGTGGCTCTATTGGAAGTGAAAGGCTTTCTACTTTTGATTTCTTTAGAATATCCAATACAATATCTTTCGATAATTTCATAAATTCTTCACCTATATTCTGGCTAAACTATAGAGTACAGAAACTATTAACGGGTCTTTAAAAACTTATCTATGTTTATAAATTAAATAAAAAATATCTTTAGACTATACCTCTATACATCTCTTTATAAACTCTATGTAGAGAGGTATTACTATATCTGGGTCCTCTAAATCCGGAATCCACATCTTTTCCCATTCAATAGATATATACCCTTGAAAACCTGNTGATTCGAGATCCTTTACAACTCTACAGATTGGTACAATCCCCTTTCCAGGTCTTACAAAAACCCTTCTACCTTCTTTCATAACAAAATCCTTTATATGTACATGAACTATTCTATCTACTATATATGGAAATATCTCCTCATGTCTCTCCCCAACCATAATCATATTAGCTACGTCATAGAGTATCTTTATACTTGGGCTAAGCTTATTAAATAGCTTTAAAAGTATCTCAAGTTTTGTTAATTCATCATGAGTCTCTAAAGCTATGTAAACACCATGAATATCTGAAAAATTTGCTAATCTATTTAAACTTTCAGATATTCTATTAATAGAGCTTTCTACATCATCTGGAAATCTACCTGCATAAACCCTTACAGCTTTTGCCCCAAGTTCTTCAGCCATCAAGATAAGTGTTTTAAGCAGATCCTCATTTCTTCTTCTCTCATTTATATCAATTGATGAAAACCTAGCATAGCCTGCAATAGATGCTACCCTTATATTGCTTTCCTCTATAACCTTTAGCCACTTTCTGTCAACAGGGTATTGAGGCTTGAGATGGATACCATCATCAGCTACTCTAAGCTCAATAGCATCTAAACCAAATCTCTTAGCTCTTTCAAGAACCTCTTCAAGATTTAGATGTGGATATGCAAGGGTTGTGAATGTGATTTTCATCTATAAAACACCATCGGCTTGCAATGGCAGTTTTACATATGTTTTTCTTGTACTTGAATAATATATAGCTCTAACTATCTCAAGGCTCTTCAACCCATCTTCACCTGTTATTGGAAAATCTCTATCACTAAGCAATGCTTTTAAGAAGTCTTCAAACAGCTTTCTATGCAGTCCCCCCTGGAACCTTTACAGTCTCAGCTGAATACCCAGGTTTTCTCTCTATAGAAGCCCCATCTTCGGATTTCAGCAATATCAACTCATTATCCCATAGCTCTGCCTGGCCCTTTGAACCAAATACCCTAACTCTTCTATATTGATACGTAGAAGGTTTTGTAAATAGATTTGCTGTTAACACTCCATAGCCTCCACCTCTATATTTCATAACACCTATACCAATATCCTCTACATTTATAGATGGATGTGCAAGATTATCTATATATCCAACAACTTCATCAACTTCACCTCCAAACAATAGCATTAAATCAATAGTATGTATTGCTTGGTTTATTAATGCCCCACCACCTTCTGTCCCCCACATACCTCTCCAACTTCTAGCAAGNTCATCTTTAAGATAATACNTTGCNTCATCTCTCCACCACATCATTTCACCAACAACTAGAAGTATCTTGCCTAAAACACCACTGTTGATATAGCCCATAAGCTCTTTTACACCATCAGCATATCTACCNTGGTATATAACACCTAGNTTAACTCCTTTACGCCTAGCCTTTAAAATCATCTCCTTCGCTGCTGTTACCGTAGTTGCAATAGGTTTCTCAACAATAACATGTTTACCAAACTCTATAGCATACATAGCTTGCCATGCATGTAGATAATGAGGAGTTGCTATTGTTACTACATCTACCTCTGGATCCTTCACAACATCATCATATGTATAGTAGCCTTTACAGCCATATTTAGAGGCATATTCATCTATAAGAGATCTATTCATACATGTAATTCCAACAAGCTTTACAAAATCTGTAGATTTTTCAAGATCTTTAATAGCCTCGATATGAACACGTCCAATAGCACCAACACCAGCCACAGCCACACCAATTCTACGGGACATAAACCATCCCTTTAATACATCAACTGTTTAAATATATAAGCTTTAATATCTAATAATACAATGCTTTAGATAAGAAGAGAGTTGATTTATCTATGTTTTTAATCTATAGACCATGCTTTTATATCGCTACTACCCATTAAACATATCTAAAGAATGCTTTAAAAGTTTCCCACCTTTAAATAGATATGCAAGGTGTGTACCCTTTGGTAAANCTATCAATAATATCTGATGAAATTTCACAAGACTTTGAGCATGCTTTAANNGTTNTCAAAGAGCTTGGAGCTGGCTATGTGGAGCTTAGAACACTTTGGAATAGATATATAGTTGATTTCTCTGACAATGAGATACATAATATAAAGAACATGGTTNATAGCTATGGGCTTAGAGTTTCACATATATGTTCTCCAACATTTAAAATCTATATAGATGATGAGAAGGGTTATAGAGAGCATCTCTCTATATTGAAAAGAGCCATAGAGATTACAAAATTCTTTGACTTGGGATATACAAGGATATTTACATTCTGGTGGCAGGGATCAGTAGAGCAATATATTGATAAAATAATAGAGAAATTCCAACCTGCTATAGAGATAGCTGAGAAAGAGGGTATATATCTAATGGTTGAAAACGAATATTCATGCTTCATTGGAACAGGCANTGAACTTCATCTACTTCTAGATAAACTGAAAAGCAAATGGGTAAAAGCTTTATGGGATCCTGGAAACGCCTTTCTTGCAAGAGAAACTCCATATCCATATGGCTATAGCAAAATCAAAGACCATGTAATATATATGCATTTAAAAGATGCTTCAGTAGAAAATGGCAAATTTGTATTTAAACCCATTGGCAAAGGCATGATAGACTATGAGGGACAGCTAAGAGATGTTGTAAATAGAGATATAGTTCTATCTCTAGAAACACACTATGTTCCACCATCTGGAAGCAAAGAGGAGGGGACAAGGGAATCATTTACAGGATTAATAAGAATAGTAGAAAGAGTTTTAAAAAAGAGGTAATATTGAAGTGAATTATATAGGTTTAACCATTATAAGATAATGCTTAATTTTTTCTATCCCTGGTATCTGTGTATAGAAGAATAGATGTGAAGTCCATTGTATAACAGCGTATCTAAATCCCATTTGCTTTAAATCATATAGCGATTTAAATAGCAGTACTGTACCAANGCCATGTCTTCTTCTATTTGGATCAACNCCTGTAGGGCCAAATTCACTACGCTTCATACGAAGATATACTGCAAATCCTATTATATTACTCCCTTGCTCTGCTATCCATATTGTAGGAGGTTTGTTCTTAAACGAATACAGCGTCTCTAGACGCCAAAACGGGTTGTTAAATGTTTTCCCTACCCATTCACTTATATATTGGGCTTCCTCTTCTCTTCCTATTCTAAACACTATACCCTCTGATGTAAGCATATTTTCGATTCTTTTAACTCTATTTGGATAGTAAAACTCCGCTAGGTTTACTTCATAGCTAACAGTATCCTCACGTTTTTTAAATCCATGCTGCTCGAAAACCTCAATGTAATCCTCATAAAGTATATTTATCCCTGGCATAAAATAGTAAGGAGCATAGGCATATAAAACAATATACCTTTTTCCAAATTGTTTNGCTATTTCATAGAATTTTAGCAAAAGTTTTGAAGAGATTTCACTCCATTCTTCAGAAGAAATAGTGTTATCAAGTGCTAGATCCTTTATCCAAATATATTCTTTAAAGCTATTAACTGCTTCACTAGGTTCTTTAACAATTTCAACACCTGCTAAAAAACCTCTAGCTATGCCCTTCTTGTCGATAGCAAACAATATTAGTTCTTCACTTAGATTCTCATCATCTAANAAAAANGATTTATATATATCGCATTCAACATTATCATATGGAAAAGCTCTATTATGTATTCTACAGGCATCTTCTATAAGTCTAGCATCTCTCAATTCTTTATATGTAACTATATCAACCAAATCCACTCCCCAAGAATAATAAATAAAAATAATTTAAAAACTTGTATCTA
>Ga0065719_100518_pt1 | contig 11816 bp, 9 predicted proteins | sample GBSCel85sediment_FD_59106 | JGI IMG/M metagenome (GOLD analysis project Ga0065719, IMG submission 59106) | Hot spring sediment microbial communities from Great Boiling Spring, Nevada - Cellulolytic enrichment CS 85C v3 (version 3) | ecosystem: Environmental > Aquatic > Thermal springs > Hot... | reverse complement strand
TTCTTCTTGTGTTCTATACCTTAACTTTGATTGCCAGAATCCAAAAGCCCATTCTGGTAAAATAGGAGGTTTTCCATACAACTCTATATATCTTTTAACAACATCATCTGGGGTTTTACCATAGATCACAAGGTAATCTATTTGTTTAGACGCTTCACAACTAAACATCGTCCAGTTCTTTGCAAACTCAGCTCTACCTATACAAGGATTATTCCAAACAAAACCATAGAATATCTTCTCATCAGGCCTAGCAAATAATGCGAATGGTATACTAACCTGTGTATTTCTATGAGCTAATTCAAGTGAACATCCCTTTAGATTTAGATAACCAATAGCATATTGACCCATCCCATAGATATACTCATTATCTCTTGCCTTAAAATAGAGTTCTACTTTATACAGATCTCCATACACATGTCTATAATTTCTAGCCTTTAGAAGATTAGCATTGTTAACTCTATAGTCAATCCAAAGCTCCTCAAATAATACATCACCTCTATCATTATAGTATTTAACAACACCATCAATACTAACCATAGCAGCAATATTTCCACATTTCACCATAGCCTTGGCTCTATCTATAGCTATATTAGCAAATGGTTTCTGCTGAAGCTTTATCAATGTCCAATCCTCATCAAAAATCTTACCAGAGAACGAAGATCTAAAACGCAAAACATTCTCTGCTATAGGATCTATTCTTATTATTTCTCCAGATCCACTACAAAATATAGCACTATCATTTTCTTGACATAGATAAGGCGTAAAAACACTCAACATGTATCACCTTCTATAAATATGCTAAAATACAAATAAATTTTTATCTATTATATCCATTATAACTTCAAAACCAATAATATGAAGCTATTGCGATACATAAGTATCTTTCTACCCTATCAATAAAAACTCTTTCTCAAATACCCTTATTCTAATATAGTTAAAAGCACTGAGTTCTTCCTTGCTCTAAAAGGTGGGATTCTTGATAGAGTAGAGAGGTTGAAGCTATATTCCCTCTAAGGTTTAATCCCTGATCTAGTCTCGACCTATTACCCCCTATCTATTTCAGGCTCAAAGCTATAGATATGCTAATCATTGCCCATGATCCACAAAGACTAATATTCATTACTAAGAATCACAATGTCGAGAAACCTGTAAAACCTCTCTCCCATTCCCATCTCGAAAAGCAAGGCTTTCGATTATAAACCGTCTAAAAGGTTTGTTTATATCTGCTGTTTTTAGTGTTTTTGTATTGTTTGATGTTATAAATTTTATGAATCTTGAGTTGTTTTGGTTTGTGGTAGATAAGGGGTAAGAATACATAGAGCTTTCCTTAAACACCTAAAGATTCTATAAAACAACTCTAAACACCACAAAACAATAAAACCATATAAGAACTAAGCCTCCAAACAGAGGATACAGAGTTATATTTAAAAGGTTCTCTAAGATAAATCAATTCTATAGAAAGGTATTCTTTTGAAAAACATTTTACTTATTAATCTACAAATTTTAAGAGTTGGATTGATGTCTATATCTCAATATTCTAATACTTGTTCTATTTAATTGAATTGTGTTCTAAATAGTATATTGAAAAGCATATCTATAGCATGCCTCAGCTAAATACATTATGTTTTCTAGTGGTGTTGGTGGATAAACCTCTATATGTATAGATAGCCCTCCTTTATCGGTATTCAATACTTTTACTATATTCTTAATATGTTTAAATATCTCTTCTTTTGATCCATATGGTATTAAATGCTGCCTATCTATATCTATATCTATACAAATTTTTCCTTTGAATTTTTTAGCTATATTTTCAACTCCATTTACAACATCCTGTATATTAATTATATGTGCATTTAATTCTAGTAAAATATCTGCAAGTGGCATTATATTACCATCGCTGTGAAAATATAGTATTGAACCCATATTTTTAACCTCACTAGATATTCTTTTGTAATATGGCAAGAAGTATTTCCTTAGATGTTCTGGTCTTATTAAGGGGCTTGTTTGTCCTCCCAAATCCTCTAAAACAGTTACAACATCTATTTTTCCATATCTCTTAGCTATTCTAAGTAGATTAAATTGATATTCAAAGATCTTTTCTAAAGCTATTAAAAATCTTTCATCGCCTTTGTAAATAGCATATAGAAGTTTATTTAGAGGTATAATATCCATAAGCTTCTGGAATAAAAAGTGATGAAGGCTAAAAACAACTAAACCCCCCATATCTCTAACTCTATCAAAGTTTTCAAAAAGCTCTTCCCAAGATATCATAGGCTTTGGATTTGCATAGCCAATCGGATAACCAGTTTCTGGATCAGGTAAAACCCAATTCNTAACCCTATCTAAATCAGCTAATGGATATTCATAGGGTTCTGGACCAAGACCCTTTATCTTAAACCTCCAAACAGTTCCAAAAACATCCTTAACAAATCTATCTTCATAAATAATACCAGGCTTTTCACCAAATTCTATATTACCAACAACATGTTCAGGAAAGGCAAAAGGATACTTCTTAACAATGTCAATAAACCTTTCTCTATATGTGTTAATAACAGGCCAAGTGACAACAACTCTACATGGTATAACCTCAGGATTTTCAAACATTGCAGATTTCAATAGATTTTCCCTATATAGCCTAAGCACATAATGGACAATGCTATTATCCATCTAATATCACCTACCATTCTATATCTAACACAATATATATAAAGTNTTTANATAATACTAGATTTAATTGTTTGGTCTTCTATGAATTAATTAAAACTTATATTAAGTATTTTTATATCGAATAGAAAGAATGGTATTACCAATATTTATTTACTGCTTTATTTTTCTTTATCTTTCATAAATATTAAATTATCAACAATCTATTTTAATACCAGCTTATTTAACATGCTATTGGCAAGTCGTTGAGAAATTTCTCAACTATATCTTCAATATTAAGACTCTTTGCCATTTCTTTAATCTCTTTACATGTATTTTCAATGATATCATTAACTCTATATCCAAGTGCTCTATATTCAAGTCCTATTAAGAGTGTTGAAATGTTATTACATAACTTAACTAGTCTAGCTTCAAATTCATTTTGTACAGAATAATTTTTATATAGCTCCTTAATAAAGATGTTATCTATATTTTTATCCACATACTCCATCTCTATAACATTCTTAAAATCTTTTATTTTAGTGCTAAAAGATTTTACAATATCACCAATAAATGCCTCTCCAATATCATGTATAAGAGAATATAAAACAGTCTTACCTANATCTACATTCTCGATTCTACTTCCAAGCTCTATACAGATAAACGCTGTTAAAAAGCTATGTTCAGCTACAGTCTCAACTAAACAACTTGGGACTCCTCTTAACATCCAGCCACTTCTAGCTAAATTTAACAATGTTTTAGCATATGAGATAATATTACCCACTTTAATTCCCATCAATATTTTTTATAGAAAGANCTTTAAATAAATATCTCATTTAAATTCTAATGATATTTCATCACAATAGTTACTAACATGTATACATGTAAGTCCTTAGAAACAAGTATAAATTGATATACATAAAAGTTAAGTATATATTCAATTCTAAAACATNTCTANTAAAACTATATATGGTTTTATCATTTTTGAAGACTTTATTTAAATGTTACTCTTTATAGATACTAGGTGTTTTGTATTGCATTTAGCTTTATAAGTTCATTAAATATTTGATTATATAAATTCTTTGCAAAGTCCATATCAGTAACTCCTCTTATTAATGCTTTTCCATTATTTAATAATATTACCTCTACATCTTTTATTGTTATATGAGCAAATTTATCAAATATTTTAATGTTGTTGAACATACTACTTTTTTCTATTCTAGTTAGGTCTATTTTAATAGCTTTCTCAGGCAGAATTTCAACTACATTAGCACCACATAATATCCTAGCCCTTTCAACTATCTTCCTATTTAATAAATTAAATTCTCTTCTAACACAAGCAGAGCAATTNGGNTTTTTGTTTACCTTTATCCTTTCAACAGTTATGTTATATGCATCAATAATAAATAGATCATCTTCTACATCTAAACCGAGAAGATACTTCAATGCTAATGAAGCAGCAATTGATGTTGTTAAAGAAACAGCTACATTTGCAACGCCAATTGTTTCACAAACATTTTCACGTCTTCTATAATCTCTATATATAAAGCATTTTAAACATGCACCTTTCTCCGCATTGATGAACTTTGTCATTCCATACCATCTCTCAACGCCTATCATAATCCATGGCTTTTTAAGCTCAATAGATGCTTCATTTATGAGAAACCTTGTTTCCAAGTTGTCAGTTCCATCAATAACTAAGTCAACATCTTCAATAATGTCTCTAATATTATCAGATGCAACATTCTCGACGATGTATTCAACATCTACAAACTTACTAATTTCGTTTAAATGCTGTTTACATGACAATGCTTTTGGCATGTTATCTAAAGCATCCTTCTCTGTAAANAAATGNGTTCTATGTAAATTGCTTAACTCAACAAAATCTCTATCAACAACTCTGATAAAACCTACACCAGCTCTAGTTAAAAGCTCTGCAACAGCTGTACCAGTTGCACCACAACCAATAATAGCAANNCTAGAATTCAANAGTTTAATTTGACCCTTCACACCAATACTATTTAAAATAATCTGTCTTGAAAATCTTTCAATAAATTTATCTATTTTCATATACTTCCTCTATAACATTGTTATAACTAAAATATTAAGTTTATCACAAGTTTTTAAGTTTATAAACATATCAAATAAGCTAGATAAAAATTATGGACATAAAGTACACATCAATGATTATGAATATTAAACATATTCTGCAAAAAACTATTATGTTTAACATAAAGATATTTAAATCTATACTCTATAACAAAGATATATAGTGTTTAACATGCCCTTAGAGATTAAGAATGTTATTGTAAATGCTACATATAGATGTGAGGTATGTGGAAGATTAACATCTACACCGATAATATATAAAACATGTTGTATGAATAAACCTGTTATTTTATGTAGTCGTGAATGCTTATCTAAGTGGATGTCAGAATGGATAAAGAATCAAGATCAAATTATTAAAAGCGGTCACAATATTGTTAAATCACCACTAAGAAAGCTACATCTTTAAATTATAATTTTTAAATATATCGATAATGAAGCAATATAGCTATTACTATAACACAGTTATAGTAGAAAGCAATATTATATAATATATGATAAACCAATGTTGTGTTATACTATGCTAAATGTTGCTAAAATTCGTGAAGATTTTCCAATATTTAAGAAATTACCTAATCTTATCTACCTAGACAATGCTGCAACAACACATAAACCTATACAAGTTATAGAAGCTATGAGAGAGTTTTATAGTGAATTCAATGCAAATATTCATAGAGGTTTATATGAGCTTAGCAAAAAAGCTACTAAGGTTTATGAAGATGCACATGAAAAAGTTGCAAAATTTATAAATGCCTATAGCTGGGATGAGGTTATATTCACAAAGAATTCTACAGAGGCTTTAAACATTATTGCATATTCCTTAGCATCTAAGTATATTAAACCTGGTGATGAAATAGTTGTTTCTGTTATGGAGCACCATAGTAATTTACTTCCATGGATTAAAGTAACAGAGGTTAAAAACGCTATTGTTAGAGTTGTTAAAGTTAATGAAAATGGACATCTAGATTATAGCCAACTAGAGTCTATAGCAAGTGAAAAAACAAAGATTATCAGCATTACCCATGCATCAAATGTTCTTGGAACTATAAACAACATTAAAAAGATTGTAGATATAGCNANGAAGTTNAATGCCTTAGTTNTTNTTGATGGTGCTCAAAGCGTTCCACATCTATCTATAGACGTTAGAGACCTTGGCATAGACTTTCTTGTTTTTAGCGGACATAAAATGCTTGGACCAATGGGTATAGGTGTTCTTTGGGGAAGAAAACAAATTTTAGAGGAGCTACCTCCAATTATTTATGGTGGAGACATGGTTAAAAATGTAAATATTAATATATCAGATGGGATAATAGTGTCCAAAAATATAGTATATAACGACCTTCCATGGAAATTTGAAGCAGGTACACCAAATGTGGTTGCTGCAGTAGGATTNGTAGAGGCTATTGAGTATCTAAATAGAGTTGGAATAAATAATATTAAAGAGCATGAAAGAATGCTACTTGAATATACTATTAAACTCTTAAATGAGACATTAGAAGATAAAGTCAATATTTTAGGGCCGAGGAAAATAGGTGAGAGGGTGGGTATAATATCATTTAACATTAAAGGCGTAGATCCCCATGTAGTAGCATCTATATTGTCATTGAATAATATTGCAGTTAGAGCAGGGTTTCACTGTGCACAACCCCTACATGAGTTTCTAGGCTTTAGAAAAGGAAGTGTAAGAGCGAGCTTCTATATATATAATGATAGAGATGATGTTGAAAAATTCATAGAGATGTTAAGGCAGATAAAGTTGTCAATCTAAGAATTATTTCAAATCAGATGCCAGGTTTTATTTTTAATAACGTCAGCGAATTCAATACTACACTTATATCACTTGCTATCATTGCTATAGCAGCCATCTCTGGTCTTAAAACAATGCCTATGTTATATAGAAAGCCCATAGCTATAGGTACAAGTATTAAGTTATATATAAATGCCCATGCTAAGTTTTCAAGAGATTTCCTTTTAACTTTTCTACTAAAATAATACAATTGCTTTACAGTTTCAAGTTTGTTGTTTGCTATTATCGCATCTCCTGCTTCTCTAGATATGTCTGCACCTCCACCCATTGCAATACCTAGAAAAGCTTTTCCAAGTGCATTAGCATCGTTTATTCCATCACCTATAAACATAACCTTTATACCATTTCTTTGAATATCTTCGATAAGCTCTGCTTTGTCATCTGGAGTTAGCTCTGGATATACTTCATCTAAGCCGATCTCCTTAGCTATTGCTTCAGCTGTTTCCCTATTGTCTCCTGTAGCCATGACTGTTTTTATGTTGATCTTTTTAAGAAAATCTATAACTTTCTTTGCATCATCTCTTACTATATCTTTTATTAAGATTAATCCAGATAGTGTTCTATTTAAACCTACAAAAATTGTTGTATAGCCATTAAGTCTAGAATTCATGATTATATCATTCATATTATTTGATATTTCTATATTCATTTCTTTAACTAGTCTTTCAGATCCTACAACAACCTCTATGCCATCGACCTTAGCTATTATTCCTAACCCTGGTACATGGTCATATTCACTTGGATCATTATATAAATAGCCATTTTTCTTGCAATACTCTATTATAGATGATGCTATAGGGTGTTCACTTCTAGCTTCAGCACTACATACAAAGCNCATCAAAGTTNTTTCATCTACATTGTTCACCACTATTACNTTATCTACAACAGGTTTTCCATATGTTAATGTACCAGTTTTATCAAAGATAGCTGTATTTATAGATAGAATTCTTTCAAATATATCTCCTCTCTTAATTACTAAACCAATTGAAGCTACTTTATATGCTGCTATTGCATATACCATTGGTATAGCAATTCCAAGGGGACATGGACATGCAACAGCTAAAACAGATGCTGGAAATAAAACAGCTTTCTCTAAATCACCATGTATAAAAAACCAGTAAATTGCTGTAACAATACTCAATGCTATAACTATCCATGTCATATAACCAACAATTCTATCAGCTATTATCTGGACTTTAGGTTTAGTGAATTGAGCCTCTTTAACCATNTCGATAATATGTGTTAATACTGTATCTTTACTNGCTCTAGTAACTCTGACCCTTATATAACCTGAAACTAGAATAGTTCCAGCAAAAATAGGGTCTCTTTTCTCAGATGTTTTAAATCTTGGAATNGGTTCTCCTGTAAACATAGATTCATCTACATATCCCCATCCATCAACAACAACACCATCAACAAGAATTCTNTCACCAGCTTTAAACTCAACAATATCACCAACCAAAACTTTCTCGACACTAATTTCTTCAATAAAACCCTCTCTAACAACTCTAACCATACCTCTTCTTAATTCACTAAGCCTATCAATAGCTTCTGTTACCTTTCCTCTAAGTCTAGACTCGATATATTTACCAAAACCTACAAATCCCAAAACACCAGAAGATGCTTCGAAAAATGTTTCAAAATGGCCTATAAAACCTAATGTTATAAAGATGCTGAAAATATAGGATGAAATAGATGATAATGCTATAAGAGATTCCATTGTAGGACTTAGCCTAGCAATAGACTTAAATCCTTTTATAATAATATCAATATTAAGAATTATAACAGTTGTTGCTATTGAGAAGAGTATGAAGTCTTTATAGCTCCATAGAAATACTCTNTAGCCAAATACATCAAGATTGTGGTAAACAATTGAAAAGAGTGCAAGTACAAAAGATGCTAATCCTTAGATACATATATCTACGATCATAGAATCTAAGCTTTAGCTCTTTAACAACATCGCTAAACTCTATACCAAGCTGTTTAACATATTGTTTAATATCTTCATAAGATAATGTATAAGGGTTATAGAATATTCTCATAGAACCAGATACTGGAGATATTCTACAGTCTATAACCCCTGGAAACCTTCTCAATCTATTTTCAATATAATATCTCTCTTCATCCTCGATCTCTACATATAAATTGATATGATTCTTCTCGACATCATATCCAGCATCTCTAATAGCTTTAACAACATCGTATAACGTAACTATATCGCTATCATACTCTATAACAGCTTCTCCTGAAACATAATCGGCTTTAAAACTTANTAANCCATTAACTTTAGNAAGTACTTCTCTCNATTCCATAGATACATGAAGCACAATCAACACCAACAATCTTTATTTTCTCAACAATTCTAGTCACTAAATCACCATATACTTTACTTAATATTGTATTGAATAATAAAGGTTATNNTACTTTACAAAGCTCATAAAATGNTAATTAAATTTATAAAGACTTTCAATATAAGAAACTTTATTAATATTTTAATAGCTTTATACAGTGGTTGATAAATAATGATGGTAGTAGACCCTGTATGTGGAATGAAGATAGAGTCTGAAAAAGCTAAATATAAAACAGTGCACAAAGGTAAAGTATATTATTTTTGTAGTTTGCAATGCAAAAGAGCTTTTGAAGAAAACCCAGAGTATTATCTTANTCAAGGTCCTAAAGGAATGTCTTGTTGCTGAAGAAAAAACAAGACATATTTAAATTAAATATTAAAAAGAGCTTTATTTACTGCATATTTTAGATGTTTAAAGCTTGTGAAATATCTTCTATCAAATCATCAACATCTTCAAGACCTATAGATAGCCTTACAAGATTTTCTACAATTCCAAGCTTTGGCCTATATTCAGGGTCTATAAACATAGCTGCTGCTTTTACTGGTATTACAGCCATTGTTTCTGTCCCTCCTAGACTAGGACATCTCTTTATTATTTTTAATTTCTTCATAAAGTTTAATACATCGCTATACGATCCCTTTATTCTAAAGCTTAGCACCCCTCCGAATAATTGCTTTTCAAATAGCTTCTTTGCTATTCCATGATATTGACTTGTAGAAAGCCCTGGGTACATAACTTCTTCAATTCTTGAATGCTCAGCTAAATACTCAGCTATTGCTTTAGCACTATTACTTTGCTTCTCAAATCTAATTTCAAGTGTTTTAATACCTCTGATAATCATATATGCTTCAAATGGCTGAAGAATTCCTCCAAGCATTCTTCTCCAGTCCCATAAAGCAACAGTATCTTCTCTATGGCCAGCTACTACACCTCCTACAACATCGTTATGACCTCCAAAATACTTTGTCATACTATGGATTATCAGTCTAGCTTTATATTTTATCGGCTTAAGAATTACAGGTGTTGTAAATGTGTTATCAACTACGAGAGCTATTTTATTGAGATCTATATGTTTAGAGAGATACTCAAGGTCTATTACCTTGTTTGTTGGATTAGTCATAGACTCTAAAAACACCATTGAAGTATCTTTATCTATAGCTTCAACAATGGCTTCTGCAGATGGCCACACCTTCTCTACTTTAATGCCAAGTTTTGGTGCAATATTGTTAAAAAGTGCAAATGTTGAACTGTACATCTCCATTGGAACAACAATCTTACTACCTGGCTTTAAATACCATAGAAATGTTGTTGATATTGCAGCCATGCCGCTATTAAATGCNAGTGAATCCTCTGTGTTCTCTAGTTTAGCTACAATCTTCTCTAATGCTCTTGTTGTTGGATTTTCTTCTCTACCATATCTTAGATAATTACCTCTGTCAGTAAATACTGCAAGTTTAAGTTCATAATCTATGTATTCATATATAACACTTGTATATATTGGTGGTATATGTGATCCATATTCATCTTTATATTCATGACCATGTATAGCATTAGTTGAAAATTTGGCCAAAGCATTTATCACCTTTTAAAATATCTTCTAGCAAAGGTTTTAGGTTTTTAACCTTTTTGCTTATAACATTGCTATAGAGGTTAGAATAAACAGTAAATATGTATAGAGACTTATATATCTATATATCATATTAACAGTGTTAATGTGGGTGCAAATGAATGCATCTAGTAAAAGCTGATGAAATTGTATGTGAATATGATATAGGGTTAGAGGAGTTTTTTAAAAATAGCTAGCGATATCCTTAGAAATGGAGGTATAGATAAAACCAATTGTTATAAACTCCAATGGTAAGGTTATAGAAAATAATAATTTGTGTATAGTTTTGAAAAAACTTGGTGTAAAATATATACCTATATCATATTATGTTACTGAGTATATTTTTATACCTTTAGAAACTCTAAGGTTTTTTGATGATATAGATCCTAACAAGTACAGAGTTTTTAAAGATTCTGAAGAGCTTCTCTATAGAAACTGGCCAACTCCTTTAGTAAGGTTGAAGAAGTCATCTATAGATGATAAAGTTGCATGGGCTAAGCTAGAGGGTTTTAACCCATGGAGTATGAGTGTAAAGGATCGTATAGGTTGGTATATGTATAGAAAAGCTATTGAAAAATATGGGGCAAAAGGACCACATTTACTTGTTGAATCAACATCTACAAATACAGGGTTAGCCATAGCATCTATGTGTTCTATATATGGATCTAAACTAAGAGCATATATACCATCAACAGTTTCTGTAACTGGTGAACTACTTCTAAAAATTTTTGGTGTAGATGTTGTTAGATCTCCAAAGCCGTTAACTGTTGATCTTATTGATGAAGTTGAAGATGTGGCTAGAAGAGAAGGTGCTGTTCATCTAAATCAATTTTACAACGATGCGAATCTAGAAGTTCATCTTAGATATACAGCCAAAGAACTAGAGTTACAGATTAGAGAAGCTGGGATAGTACCTAAGGCAATATTTGGAGGTTTAGGAACATCTGGACATATGTCAGCTATTTCTATATATTTTAAAAATAGATTCAGAGGTGTTAAGATATATGGTGTTGTACCAAAACTTGGAACCGCTATTCAAGGAATAAGAAGAATTGAAAGTGGCATGAAATGGATACACCATGTAGAGATAGATGAAGTTATAGAGGTTTCACCTGATGATGCAGTAAAAGGTGTTTTAGATGTTGTTAGAAGTGATGGTATCTTTATTGGCTTAAGTAGTGGTGCTGTATATCATGCATATAGAAAGATGGCAATTGATGGAAAGCTTGATAAAGGAGACTACATCCTTATATTTCCAGATATAGGATTTAAATATGTTGAACAAATATCAAAATACATTTAA
>Ga0065719_101176_pt1 | contig 11822 bp, 13 predicted proteins | sample GBSCel85sediment_FD_59106 | JGI IMG/M metagenome (GOLD analysis project Ga0065719, IMG submission 59106) | Hot spring sediment microbial communities from Great Boiling Spring, Nevada - Cellulolytic enrichment CS 85C v3 (version 3) | ecosystem: Environmental > Aquatic > Thermal springs > Hot... | reverse complement strand
TGACCCAGTCCCCGTGCCTGCTCCTCAGCTCCTCGACGCGCCTGTACTGCTCGCTGAGGACCTCGAAGAGCTCTGGGGGCGCGTCGGGGTCCTGCTCGTAGGCGCTGCGGACCCTCTCCATCTTCGCCAGGAGCTGGGGTGTGCGCATGGCGAACATCTCCTCGTAGAGGTGCTCTGGGAAGTCCTTGCCCAGGTGCTTGTCAAAGAGCTCGCGCAGGTCCTCGTAGAGCGGCAGATACCCGATCGGCGAGGTTGCTGCGTCCAGCTCGCCGTGAACCCTGTGCTCCATCCAGCGGAGCCAGACGAGCTTGTCCCTCTTCTCGGCGAGGTAGCTCCCGTCCTTACCCCTCAGGAAGTAGTTCACCTGGAAGACTTTAGGGACTCTGGCGAGCTTCTCGGCGAAGCGGAAGTGCATCTCGGTGAACTTCCCCGGGGATACCGGGAGGAAGTCCAGGATCGCGAAGGGGTTCAGCTCCATGACGCCTGTCTTACCCAGCACCGCCGCGGTTCTCTCGCTCTCCAGCGCCGCCCCCATGGTGACGATGCCGTGGTGCCAGTCGAAGGCCTCGACCACGGGTGGAAGCGTGGCGGGGTCCCTGCCGCCGAAGATGAAGCCCGAGACGGGGACGCCCAGGGGGTCGTCTATCCTCGGGTCCAGCTTCTCGAGCAGCCTTATGCTCACCGTGAACCTGGCGTTGGGGTGGGAGGGGGGTACCTCCCTGCCCTCCGCGTCGACCTTGCCCGGCCACCACTCTCCCGCGTAGTTTAAGCCCCTCCGGGGCTCGGTCGGCTTCCCCCGCCACCAGACCTCCCCGTCCTCCGTCAGGAGGACGTTGCAGAAGATGATCTCCGCCTCGGGGTTCACGAGCAGCCTGTACACCTCGGGGTCGTCCACGGGGTTCACGCCGTCGATGATGCCGAACATCCCCACCTCGGGGTTCACCGCCCTCGCCTCTCCCCCGACCTCCCTGATGAGCGCTAGGTCGTCGCCGACCACTGTGTCCGCGATCATCGTGGTCGCGGTCTTCCCGCAGCCCGCTGGGAAGGCCCCTGTGAAGTAGGTGAGCCTGCCCCCCGGCCCCCCTCATCCCGACGATGAACATGTGCTCCGCGAGCCAGCCCTCCCTGAGGCCCTTGTAGACCGCGAGCCTGAGGGCGAGCTTCTTGAGCCCCACGGTATTGCCGGCGTACTGCGTGTTCACGCTGTAGACCGCGTTGCCCCGCAGGTCGATGTAGATGCGCCTCCTCTCGATGTTCCTGCTCCAGCCGCGCTCGTCCCTCTCCCCGGAGGAGTGGATGAAGAGCATGTACTCCAGGTCGGGCTCCTCGAGGAAGACCCTGTAGCCGCTGCGGTAGAGGATGTCCTCGCTGTGAATGACGTACGCCGAGTCTGTCACCTGGACGCCGTAGAGGCTGAGGGGCGAGCCCTCGGGCCCGTATATGTAGAAGCCGATGAACATCTCGCGACCCCTCATCACCCCCCTGAAGAGCTGGGAGACCTCTGCGAGCCCCTTGCCGCGCTCCAGCGTGTTCACCATAGCCTCACGCTCGCCAGCACTGAGGAGTATCCTCGTGTTGCCCTTGTCCCTGGCCAGGTCGAGGGGGCCGTCGAAGTGCACTGTGTGCCTGGGGTACCTGCTGGGTATCTCCTCCCCGTTCTCAAGCGCCCTCCTCCTCACGTACTCCCTGTCCTCCGGAGAGCCTGTGTGCACGAAGATCGAGGCAGGCTCCGCGACGAGCACCACTTCGGCAATGTCGCGCAGCAGCTTCTCGCTCGGTATGCGCGAGATCCTCTCTAGCTGCTCCGCGGAGGCAACCCTGGCTATCACCTCGAGCGGGTCGCGAGCCTCGAGCTCTCCTGCAGCTCCTGGAAACCTCACGTTTACATAGTGCTCTGCAGCGTTTAATAAGGTTTAGCGGCAGCAGCGCCCACGAGCACGCAGCAAGCCCGGGGAGAGTGGAAGGCTAGGGCGCCCAGAGCGGTGAATGGCGAGATGTGGGGTGCGCGCGATGGAGCGCCGGGAGACCTCGAAACCACCCGAGTACGACGCGCCAACGCCAAGGACGCTCCCCGAGAGGCGGGAGAGCGCCACGCGGACCCGCGTCGAGTTCGCGACGCTGACCCCTCTCGGCACACCCGCTGCGCACGCAGTTCATGCAAAACATCTTTTTTCTAGGGCGTGGCCGTTTTGATCAGGAGGAGCTGTGGTCAGGGAGGAGGCTAGAAACTGGTATGAAGGAGCTCTAGTCGATCTGGAGGAAGCTAGGTCAGCTTTAGCGGGTGGCAGGTACAACTGGGCTCTCTTTGCCGCCCACCAAGCCGTTGAGAAGGCCCTTAAAGCGGCTTTCATGGTCTTGAAGAGGAGCTTACCTCCTCGCACGCACGATCTGACACGGCTCCTATCCGAGCTGGACTTGAGCCTCCCCGGAGAGCTTGAAACGGGAATATCTGAGCTTTCGCCGTACTACACCGTAGCGAGGTACCCGAATGCGGGTTTCGAAAAACCCTGGAAGAGCATAGAGCGAGGTGTAGCCGAACGCCTTGTTCAAGTGGCAGAGAGGGTGGTTGAGATTGTCGGCGAGAGAGCGGGATTTAGGTAGCTTAAAGCTCCCACCTTACGTCAAGGAGGCTCTCGAAAAATTAGCAGCACGAGCCCGCGAGGAGCTGGGGGACGTTGAGATTTACCTCTTTGGAAGCTACGCCAGGGGGGATTGGCTCCTAGACAGCGACGTAGACCTCGTGGTAGTATCTCCGAAATTCGAGGGGCTTAGCATGGGTGAAAGGTACGCGCTCGTGAGGCGTATGCTCCCTGCGCAAATCTCGGCGGAAGTGCTAGCGTACACGCCGGAAGAGTTCGCGCGGGCAAAGAGGAGGAGCGTCATCCTGAGGGACGCTAGCAAGTACTGGGTCAGGGTCGCCTAGCACGCTACGTAGGCGGAGGTTAACACTGTGAAAGCGTTATCGCCCCCTGAAGCAAAGGCCGCTCCCACCCGAAGACCACCCCTAAGTGCGCGTCGTGCGCCCCGCGCTCGCATTCAGTAAAGCGGGCCCTTCCTCTCGAAGATGCTTAACCCGAGCTTGAAGACCGCCGCACCTATTAGGGGCAGAGCTACGGCGCCAGCGACGAGAGCTGCGAGGTCGGGTCCCAGCTCGCCGAGGCCTTTGCCGGCCAGCAGGCAAGCCCTCATGGCCCTCAGCGTGTATGTTTGCGGGAGCAGCTGCGATGCAGCCCTGAGAGGCTCCGGCAGCACCTCAGGCGGGAAGTAGACGCCGGCCGCTATGCCAGCGAGGAGCCCGACAAGCCAGGTGATCGGGTCCCTAGTGTACGGGATCCTGACGGCCAGGAGGAAGCCAGCGCCGATCATGCTGACCTCCGCGAGGGCAGCTACGCCCAAAGCTAGCGCGGCCAAGGCGCCCGCCACGTTGGCGTTCACTGGGAGATCGATGCCCAGGAGGAGCACGCCGCCGGCAACGTAGGCTAGAGCGTAGAGGAGGGGTTCCAGCATGTCGACGAGCACCTTCGCCACGAGCCAGCGGTGGAGCGGGATGCCCACCATCGCGAAGTAGTCGACGAGGCTCAAGCGGGCAGCGCCGCTTTGCACCGTTGATGCGAAAGCAAGCGTGACCGCCCTCACGAAGGAGGCCAGCGCGTAGCTCAGGAGCGAGTTGGCGGCAACGCCCACGAGGAGGTAGGCGGCGAAGCTGCCTCCGTAGCCGCCCAGCCCGGGTGCCTGCCCCCCTCCGAGCACGCGAAAGCTCTAAGAGGTGCTCTTCTGTTGAAAAAGCTCTTGAGCCAAGTAATAGCAGTGGTGCAGCACGAGAATTAGGGTCGCAAGGCTTGCGGGGCACTTGTGGGAGCTGCTAAGGATTCCATTATCGTTGCCCGTGCGCTTAGGCGCGCGCCATCACCTCGAGCGGGTCGCGAGCCTCGAGCTCTCCTGCAGCTCCTGGAAACCTCACGTTTACATAGTGCTCTGCAGCGTTTAATAAGGTTTAGCGGCAGCAGCGCCCACGAGCACGCAGCGAGTTTAAAATAGCCCGTCCCCGCAGGGGGGAGTAGTGGGACTGTTGCCCAGGAGGCTCTGGGTGCTCCTTGCACCCCTGCTGACCGCCGCGGTCCTGCTGGCGTCTTCGAGCAGCATCGAGAAGCTCTACGTGCCCAGCGTCAGCGTGGAGGACGTGGTGGCGGCGTTCTACCTCACGCTCTCCCTGCTGCTGGCAATCGGCATAGTCTCCATGAGGCACGAGCTCGCAGAGGCGATCAGGGAGCTCTTCCGGAGGGAGCCGCAGGAGGGGAGAGGAAGGCGTGCCTCCTTCTTTTGGCTGCTGGTGAACGTCGTCCTCCTGGTTGTGGCGTACTTCCTGACTGCCAGGGGGCTCGAGGAGCGCCGCCGGGAGATCTTCGGCGTGCTCGGGCAGGTTGCCAACGCAACCCGCTTGGAGAACACTACCCAGGCTGTGACCACCCAGGGCCCGCTCCAGGCCCTCCTGGCCGATGGCCCCCGGCAGGTTCTGGCGCCGTACGCGCCTTTCGCTGCGCTAGCCGCGGTCCTCCTAGCCCTGCTCTCCTTGGTGCTGGCTATGCTGGAGAGGGGGTCCTCGCCGCCTGGTAGAGAGGAGGATGCACTTCGCGAGAGTTTCCTCCGCGAGGCTTCCGCAGCTCTGGAGAGCCTCCGGGTAGACGCGGATACCCGCCGTGTGATAGTCGAGCTCTACTACTCCCTCTGCAAGGAACTGCGCAGGCACGGCGTCAGGGTTTCGGCCGAGAACACTGCGCGAGAGATCATGCGTGAGGCTTTGAGACTGCTCCCAGACGTCCCCCAGGAGCCCCTCGAGGCGCTGACGCACCTATTCGAGAAGGCTGCCTACAGCGACCACCCGCTCCACGACGAGGATAGGGGCACGGCAGAGCAGGCGCTCACGCAGATAGTCTCCTCCCTGGAGGGCAGCCCCCGCGGTGGTCGGAGTGGGGAGGGCTGACTGGGCCCAGGCTCTGCTTCTCACTCTCTCGCTTTGCCTAGCCGTGGTGCACGACCTGCTGGAGATCCCGCTGCTCTGGACCTTCGCCTGGATCCTGTTGGTCGCGGCTGTGCTCCTTGCGTCCGCGAGGGCTCTCGGCGCAGCCCTCCCTAGGCTGGGCGGCGCAGCTGGAGGGGGGNNGGGGGGAGGTAAAGGACAAGGGGCTGGTGGAGGAGCTCAGGTGGAGGTTACGCCTGGGCGAGAGCTTGCGCCCCGAGGACTTGGAGGCGGAGATCTTCCGCTTCTCGAGCGAGGTGCGCGTGCGACCGAGCGAAATAAGCAAATAGCGGCGGGCTTCCACTGGGCTGCGATGGACTACTCGGACGTGTTCAAGAGGCTCTACGAAGAGCTGGGCAAGGCGGTTGTCGGCAAGAGGGAGGTCATAGACAGGCTGCTGGTAGCCCTTCTCGCGCGGGGGCACGTCCTCATCGAGGACTACCCAGGGATGGCCAAGACCCTGCTCGCGTCCTCCTTCGCGAGGGCTCTCGACCTTGACTTCCGCAGAGTCCAGTTCACGCCGGACCTCCTCCCCTCGGACATCACAGGCGGGTACTACTGGGATGTGAAGAGCGGCGAGTTCAAGCTGAGAAGGGGGCCTGTGTTCACGAACATCCTGCTGGCCGACGAGGTGAATAGGGCGCCGCCCAAGACTCAGAGCGCGCTGCTGGAGGCGATGCAGGAGAGGCAGGTCACGATCGACGGCAGCACGTACCCCCTCGATGAGCCCTTCATGGTTGTGGCAACGCTGAACCCGATAGAGCAGGAGGGGACATACCCTCTCCCCGAGGCGCAGCTCGACCGCTTCCTCATAAAGACGCGCATCGGCTACCCCAGCTTCTCCGAGGAGGTGCTGATCCTCAAGAAGCGCATCGAGCGCAAGAGCGACAAGCCCGAGATAGGCAAGGTCCTCACGAGGGAGGAGGTGCTGCGTCTACAGCGCAGGGTGGAGGAGGTGTACGTCGACGATAGCATCCTGGAGTACATTGTGAAGATCGCCTCAGCGACTAGGAGCGCGAGGGAGGTGGAGGTGGGCGTCAGCCCGAGGGGCTCGGAGGCCCTGATGAAGGCGGCGAGGGCGCTGGCGCTGGTGAGGGGTAGGGACTACGTGATCCCCGACGACGTGAAGGAGCTCGCGGTCCCCGTGCTCTCCCACAGGCTCGTACTCAAGGTCGAGAGTCTGATGAGGGGGTTCTCGGCCGAGGAGGTTGTCAGGCAGGTTCTGGAGAAGATCGAAGTACCCAAGGGGTTCCGGGGTTAGCGATGCTTACCACCAAGGGGTGGTCTACCGCCGTACTGGCTCTCGCGGTGCTCGCCGCCGCCCTCCTGGCCCAGAGGGCCTCCCTGCTACTCTTCGAGCTCCCATTGCTCTACTTCATCCTCGCTAGCATGTCCTACGCGCCTCCCCAGCCTGGGGACGTGGAGGTTAAGCGCGTGGTGGCGCGGAGCAGGCTTGTGGAAGGTGATGAGGTGGAGGTGAGCATCCTGGTGAGGAACAAGTCGGGCAGGGTTCTCCTGCTCGGGGTCTCCGATTCTCTCGAGGCCCCTCTGGAGGTCGTAGAGGGCTTCCCCCGAGAGGTGCTTGTGCTGAAACCGGGGGAAGAGAGGAGCGTTGCGTACAGGGTCAGGTGCGGCAAGAGAGGGCACTACAGGCTGGGCCCAGCGCTCGTCGAGGCCTACGACCCCTTCTTCATGCAGAAGTACGAGCTGCTCAGGGTCGAGCCGGACGAGGTTGCNGTCTTCCCTAGAGTGCCGCGCGGACGCCGGCTGGGAGTTCGAGCGCGCTTCACAGTGCCTCACCCGGGTGAGGTTGCTTCGCGACAGCCCGGGGAGGGAGGGGACTTCCTGGAGGTCAGGGAGGCGCCGGAGCCGGTGCTGCGCAGGGTGAACTGGAAGGCGTCGGCGAAGCACCAGCGCTGGATGGTGAACACCTTCGAGGGGGAGAGGAGGACGAACGTCCTCGTGGTTCTCGACGTGGGGGGTGAGAGGTTGCTCGGGAAGAAAGTCGAGGAGTACGTTGACGCTCTTGTCAGGGTCACAGCCTCGGTTACCTGCTCGCTGATAAATTCCGGGAACAGTGTGTCGCTGCTCGTTGTCGGTAACTACAGGGACTGGGTCAAGCCTGGAGCCGGCAAGAGGCACATGCTGAGGCTCCTGTCATCCCTGGCCGATGTCCAGTACACTGCTAGGAAGCAGATCATCAGCTACAGGGAGGTCTTCAGGAGAGTGTCGCTGCTTATCTCGCCCGCCAGGTCATCTGTCGTGGTGATATCCTCCTTCACAGAGAGCGACGCTCTCGAGATAGTCTCGGAGGCGGAGGCTGCGGGGTACGCGGTCACATGCATCGCGGTAAACCCCTTCTCCAGGTCGCTTATCGGCGAGGAAAAGCTGCACGAGGCGCTGACCGAGGCGTGGAAGCAGGGTGTCCTGAAGGTCCTGCCGCGCAGGTCGCGGAGGGTTGTGCTGGTGATACACCCATGAGCAGGGGGTATGCGGTAGCCCTGGCCTCGGCAGCCCTGCTCGCAGCCGCAGTGGTCCTGTCCAGCATCCCCATGTACTTGAAAGCCGTGATGCTCTCTTTACTCATACTAATGGTTACTGGGGCGATTCATTACAATGAGATGATAATTGAGCTAGGGTTCTCGGCAACCTACCTCGTATTGATAGCCTACTCGGTGTACAGCCAGGCNGAAGCCCCAGTAGCGCTCGTCCTCGTACTGCTTGTGCTTATCACCCGGGACAGCTTCCACGTTTCCGGTCGGAGAAGCACCTCGGGGGTAGGCTACCTGGTCTCCCTGTACTTACCGCTCTACATTCTCGCCGTAGCAGCTCTAGCGTGCAGCTTGCTACTCCGAGACACTCTACCGAGGATTGGCTCTGCGCCCGTTGCTCTTGCGGCAATCCTAGCAGTACTAGTGCTCTCGCGCTTCCTAGCTCGCGAGAGCGTTGGAAAAGCGCAGCGCATATAGAGTGTGAAGCATCGGGTTTGTGTTCATGAAAAACTTGATGCGCGCATTGAGAACTATGGGGGGTAGTGCATGTCAACAAAAGTGTATAGGAACGACGAGGTTAAGCGCGTTGTCGCATTTATTCCCAGGGGGCACGCGCACGTGAGGCTGCTTCTAGAGCTTAGGGACCAGGCGATAATACTTAACGAGGCTACGCTCGCAGCAATCACGAGAGCGTACCTCTCGGTGCTACTCCACCCGCTCAGGAAGGCTGTAGAGATGCGGCTTGTAAGGCTGCCGGAGAGGAAGGCGCTCTACGCCGAGTACCAGCTCCTCGAGACAGAGCGGAGCGAGGACGAGGTGCTGGCGGAGGCCGAGGAGATATGGCAGAGAGCGACCGGCTCTGGGGGTACGGGGTGCCCCGGGCATGGCTAGGCCAGGGTACATGCTCTCCGTGAGCGGTCGGCTGAGGCTTGTGGAGGAGCTGAGGCGTAGGGGCTTGTACGTGAGATGGCACGCCTTTGAGTTCCTCCTCGCTCACAAAGGCAGGATCGCCGGAGTGCTCCTCCTGGAGCCCAGCAGGGGGGGCTGCACCCTGTACTGCAGGAGCTGCCCGGCAGACCTCGTGCAGCGGGTAAGGGACGCTCTGAGGGCGGCTGGTCTAGATGCAGAGCTCAGAGTTGTCGAGGTGCGCTCTCCCTAGCTGGAAGGGAGTCTACGCCCTCGTGCTCGAGCTGACCGGGAAGGTGCAGGTGAAAGTGAGGCGCCGCGACGCAGAGCTAGCGCCGGGGCTCTACGTGTACATCGGCTCCGCGAAGGGGCCTGGAGGGCTGAGGGCGAGGGTAGAGAGGCACGCGAGGAGGGAGAAGAGGGTCAGGTGGCACGTGGACCAGCTCACCACAGCCGCATCAAGGATACTCGTGGTCGTTTACGCTCTCTCTGACGCTAGAGAGTGCGTGCTAACACCGTACCTCGAGCAGCTCGGCTTCAGCCACCCCATCCCGGGCTTCGGAAGCAGCGACTGCGGCTCCGGGTGCGCATCACACCTCTTTCAGGTTGGCTGCGACCTCGCAACCGCTGTCGAGCTCGTGAGGGAAGCCTTCAGGAGGGCTCGGCTCAGGCCCGAGGTGTGCGAGGTACCTTGAGGCGTCAGCCGGTTTGGTATTCTTCACAGCTCGGAAGTGCCGCAGGCGCTCGTCATCCGCCGCGGGAATCTGCCCACAGGGGTCTTATGGGCTTTGCGAGCTAGGCGCTCCTCCTAGGCTGGGAGCGTAGCAGTGTGTCCTCTCTCTGAGCGCTCGGAGGAGCGCCTCCCTGCGCTTGGCGTAGACCCTCTCGACCCAGTCGCCGTACCACGGGTACTCTCGGGCAGCTTCCGCAAGCTCGTCGAGCGCCCTCAGGCTTCTCTCGAGGTGCTCCCCCACGCGGCCCCTCTCGTAGCTCTCGCCGTTGTAGAGCTCGCACTGCCTCTCGCTCCAGTCGCCCGGCTGATCCATCCCGGGGAAGTAGTGCAGGAGCATCCGTTCAAGAGTCCTCTCGGCGACCACGCCTCCCAGGGTGACACGTCTGCCTGACTTGTGGCTGGGCAGGTCGGGGCCGTAGAGGGGCATGTCGTACTCGTTGGTCGCGAGTGCTGTCAGGTCCTGCAAAGCGTAGAAGTACACTCTCTCCACGCCCTCCTTCTGCAGGAACTCCGCGACTCGCTTGACCCCGACCTCCGAGAGGAAGCCGTAGACGTGGGCCTCGCGCACCCTGGCTCCCTTGAAGACCGCGAGCTCGAGCAGGAAGTCCAGCGCACTCACCAGGGACCTCCCTGTTGCCACAGTGTCTGCAACAACAAGTGAGGCATAGCCCTTGGGCAGCTCCTCGGCGCGTGCCAGCACCACGCTCGGCGACCTGGACACGTGGGAGCCCGTGGAGGCTTCGGGGTAGGCCACTCTGATGAAAACCTCGTTGATGCCGCGGCCCAGCTCCCCGAGCGCCTTGTGTAGCATGTACCCTCTCGAGGCCCTGAGGACGTGCAGGAAGACCACCGAGTCGTGGGCGAGACGCCTGGATATCGCGTGAGACGCCGCTCTAGCTGCCTGCAGGGCTTCTGCCTCAAGCCTGAGCCCCACGAGTTCCGGCTCAGCAGCTATCCTGAGGCCGCTGTCCGTGTCCAGGATGAAAACCTCCCCAGGGACATCCACCTCGGCGCGGTAGAGGGTTCCTCCGCTCACGGCTTCGAGCTCCTGCACGCAGTCTGTCCGGACTCCGGTCTCCTCTACCAGCTTCTTGGGGTTCACGAGCGGCGTGGTCGGAGAAGCATGGTATAAATCGGTTACCTGCGCGCGCACCTGCCTGGGATGTGCGCTAAGACTCCTCGAGCTCCACGTCCATCTCAGCTATCACGTCGACACCTGTACCTGCGACATCCCTCACTACCACCTCCCCTCTCCTCACGGGAACTTTGACGGTTACGCCGCGCAGGGCTTCCACAACCTCCCTGACTTTGCGCTTGGGTACGGGTTCCGAGGTCCTGACGGGTAGCCGCGGGTACCTGCCCCCGACCACCCTGACTGTGGAGCAGACTGTGCGCTTCGGGTTTGTAACCTCCTCTACGGCGTAGTCGAAGCCCAGGCGGCAGCCGTACCCCTCAACGCTCTTCACAGAGCCCCCTTCGACCGAGATGCTGATCAGGCAGCTCCGTGGGCAGCGCACGCACACGACGCTACTCGACATCCACGACCACCCCTTCGGGCGAGCTCTCGACGAGGCTCCTCGGTAGCTCGACTCTCTCCATGAGCGATGGGCGGGCGTAGCGGCGCCTAGCGTGGTACAGCTCTCTCCCACCGCCCTTGACAGAGATCCTCGGGTTCTCCTTCTCCGCAGAGGGCCTGAGGAAGAGCGTAATATCTCCCCCTGAAGCCCACTCCACCCGGTGGGGTACAAGCAGCCTGACGTTCGGGCCGGGGCGCAGCGGGATGGGCTTGTCCATCCTCGCCTCGCCGCTCAGGTGCTTCGAGACCCCCTCTGCCGCTATGAAGGCCGTCTCCACCGCGTCGTCTACGTAGTCGAAGGGTGTCAGGAGGTTACCCACCGCGAAGACCCCCCTCAGCGTGGTCTCGAAGTACTCGTTCACCACAGGACCTCTCGTCCGCGGGTCTACCTCCGCCCCCAGCTCCTCCAGCTGGGATGCGTTCGGCACCAAGCCCACGGAGAAGACCACTGCGTCGCAGGGGTAGAACTCCTCAGTACCCTTTATCGGTTGCCACCTCTCGTCCACCTTGACGAGAACAGCCCCCTCAACCCTCTCCTTGCCCACTATCTCCTTCACTATGGTGCGTGGCCTGAAGGGTATCCCGAAGTCCAGGATGCACTGCTGGACATTCCTGGGGAGACCGGCGAACCAGGGCTCTGGGAATACGATCAGCAGCTCCTCAGCCCCCTCCAGGTAGAGGTGCCGGGCCACGATCATGCCCACGTCACCTCCCCCAACGATGAGCACCCTCCTACCCGGCAGGACGCCGTAGAGGTTGACCAGCCGCTGGACCAGCCCAGCCGTGTACACGCCAGCTGGCCTCGTGCCCCCCACGCGTATCTCGAAGGGTGTGCGCTCCCTGCAGCCTGTCGCGTAGACAACAGCCCTGCAGCTGAACCTGTAGACCCCCCTCGGGCTCACTGCAGTCAGCGCCCACAAGCCGCTCTCCCGACGCACGCGCACCACGTGAGCGCGCGTCCAAGCCTCCACGCCCAGCTCCCCCAGCTTCTCGATGAACTCGCTGGCGAACTCAGGTCCCGAGAGGGCTTTGCCGAAGAGCTTGGTCCCGAAGCCGTCGTGGATGCACTGGATGAGGATACCTCCCAGCTCGTCCCCC
>Ga0065719_101736_pt1 | contig 11857 bp, 13 predicted proteins | sample GBSCel85sediment_FD_59106 | JGI IMG/M metagenome (GOLD analysis project Ga0065719, IMG submission 59106) | Hot spring sediment microbial communities from Great Boiling Spring, Nevada - Cellulolytic enrichment CS 85C v3 (version 3) | ecosystem: Environmental > Aquatic > Thermal springs > Hot... | reverse complement strand
GGGCAACCCCCACGGGGATTACGAATTAGTCGTTGAGCTGATTTCTTTAGAGAACGCTATACTGAGGCATAACGGGCTTGAAGCTGCTAGAGTCATGGCTCATAAATACTTAAGCAAGTACATTGGAGAGGACAAGTACTTCTTCATGGTTAGGCAATACCCTCATCACGTCATCAGAGAGAATAAGATGATGGCTTTCGCGGGAGCCGACAGACTTCAAGACGGTATGCGCAAGGCCTTCGGAAAGCCCGTGGGTGTTGGCGCGAGAGTTTTCTACGGTAGTGTGATAGCAGAGGTAAGGATCTCCGCTAAGAACCTGCCTCAAGCTAAGGAGGCTTTAAGGCGATTCAGAGACAAGATAGGTATTAGAACCATGCTGCAAGTAAGAGAGTTAAAACCTGGTAGCTCAGCCGCCCCCACTAACGTGACGGAAACACAGAAATGAGCTCACCTAAGAACTTGTTTCTCGACTACTACTACATTGATGTTAGTGAGCTTTCTAGGATGGTTAAAGAAAGGAAACCTTCTAGGATACTCCTTCAAGTTCCTGAGGGATTCAAGAACAGGTCATACGAGATAATAGATTACTTAAGGGGAATACTAGGGGATGTGGAGATACATATAGATGCGGGCCCCTCGTTCGGTTCATGCCTCATAGATGTGGGGGTTACGGAGAAGTATGATTTAGTGATTCACTTAGGTCATAGAAGATACCCTTACTGGAACCCGCCAGGTAACGTGGTTTACGTTGATTTGCAGTCAAGGACTGAGCTGGATCGCGANGTCTTGGCTTCCTTAATCAATGATTTAAGGAAGCANGGNTATGTGAGGTTGGCTGTGTACACGACGGCTCAGCACGTGGACTTAACTAAAGACCTCATCAAGCAACTCCGTAGTAACGGGTTTGAGGTAGTGAATAATGGTGTTGAGGTAGTGTTTGGGTGTTGGTTTTCTAGCTTGGATGCTGTGAAGAACTACGTTGACGCTTTCTTGGTGGTAGCTGGCGGGAAGTTCCACGCGTTAGGTGTTGGTTTAAGGATTAGCGGTAGCAAGGAGGTGGTTTCACTAGATCCTTACGAGAACACATACAAGTTCCTCGGCGAGTACGTTTCTAGAGTTCTCAAAACTAGGTTTGCTAAGATAATGAAGTCTCTGGATGCTGTGTCTTGGTTGATAATAGCTGGTAGTGGGGGACAATACAGGCCTTGGATAATTAACGAACTCGCGAAGCTAATAACTGATTCTGGGGGTAAGTACTACGTAGCCGTGACTTCGTATCTTACGAGAGATCTTTTAATTGATGTGGATTCAAGCATGTTAGACGCTATAGTCATTACCTCATGCCCTAGGTTACCTATAGAGGATTTTCACGACTATGAAAAACCTGTTTTAACGCCTGGTGAGGCTTTTATGGCGTTGAAAAAAGTTTTTGAGCCTTATGTTTTCCCTTGGTGAGCGTGTTACTCGTACTCTATTTTTGCCTCAGGCCTTACCTCGCCTAGTCTGCTCCTCACGTAACTTATTATTGAGTCTGCTTCCTCAGGCGCTACGGGCTTTCCCCTACCTAGTAAGTCATTGATAGATTCTTTCAGAGCTTCCTCATGCGTCTTGCCCTCGAGAGCTACCCTTACTTTCTCTATTTTAGTAGGTTCCGGCACTAGCAATACACCGACCTTAACGAACAAGAATTCCTCGTTTATCGGGATAGCCTCCACGATACCTCCCTCACGCTCACCGACCTTCAACACGTAGATTTTGTCACCGTCGCTGGTTTCCCCAGCATATTCAACGGTGTACTCCACTGGCGTGGCCATTATTTTCTCAGCTTCAGGCACTAACGCGGTTAATACGGCGGTCCACCTCCTCGTCNGGCACCCTCCTAAAGACCTCCACCCTCAACGTATCGAATTTCCAGAGTATCTTTCCTTCACTCACCTCATAATCAATGCTTAACCTTACGGCGTCTCTCTTATCAACCTTAAGCTTGTCTACTAGCACCGTGAATAAGAACCTGTTGAGCTGTGCTACGTGGAAAGCTACTGTCTTACTATCTATTCTTTTCTCTTTAATGTCTTCGGATAGCTGAGCGAAGATCACTCTCCTAACTTTGGTAGCATACCCCCCCGCAATAACTAACCCGGTCCTCATAGTAGGCATAAATACCACCAATTATATTAGTTTTTCAAAATAATATAAAAATAGTCTTACAGGTCGGTGAGTTAAGGAAATCAATCCGTGGTCGAGATGAGCAGAGGTAGGTTGCTGAGGAAGATAGCTGAAGAGATCTTGGGCGTGGAGAACGCTAGGAAGATTTGGGGGGAGGGTGGAGATCATAGGCGATATAGCGATAATCAGGAAGCCCCCCGACCTCCCGGTCGAGGCTTTCGTGCCTTTAGGTGAGGAGATTCTTAAGAAGCTACCATACGTTAAGTCTGTGTGGCTAGCGGTAACTTCCGTGAAGACTCAGCACAGGATTAGGGAACACATCTTACTAGCCGGTGAGAACAGGAGTGTTACTACTTACAGGGAGCACGGGTGTGTTTTCAAGGTAGACATAAACTCCGTGTACGTGTCCCCGGCCCTGAACTACGAACATAAGAGGATAGCGGATTTAGTGAAACCGGGTGAGTTTATAATAAATATGTTTGCCGGGGCCGGTCTCTTCTCCATAATAATAGCTAAGAAAGCGAAGCCGAGGAAAGTTATATCCATAGACATAAATCCCCGCGCGTACGAGTTAATGCGTGAGAACATAGTGTTGAATGGTGTTGAGGACGTCGTGGAGGCTAGGTTAGGGGACGCGGCACAGGTAGTGGGGGAATTTACTGGAATGTCCGACAGGGTGTTGATGCCCCTGCCGGAATACTCACGTACTTACTTACGATACGCTATCTCGGCGTTAAAGAGCTGCGGTGTGATTCACGTTTATGACTTTGTGAGTGCTGAGGAGAGGAAGGAAGCTCTAATTAAGGGAATGGAGGTATTTAGTGGGGAGTTAGCCAAAAGTAGCGCTCGTTACGAGTTTCTGTACGGTAGAGTAGTCAGAAGTGTTGGACCTAGGTACTACCAGGTAGTCTTTGACATAAGAGTATGTCGTGATTAAGAGACTAGTTTATGCGGGGATTTCTAATACTTTTTTCAAGAACTTTTCTTGGATTTCTTAGATTTCTTTTCAGACACGGGTTTCGACTCTCTGCTCGAGGTAGTGACTTTGACTCCTATGCCGAATAATTCTCTAGTTATGGCGTCTAAGAATCTTACGTAGGATCCTCTCTGACCTACGAAAGCTCCGAGAACCCCCTCTTCTACCTCAACAAATATGTAGGCGCCCTTGAAATCTACGTCCACCACTCTTTTCCAAACCCAGGATACTGGGTGTACCGCTCTTATCAGTTCTGAGATATCTGTGTCTAGCTCAACACCTCTTACCCTAGCGTTTAGCTCCTTCTCTATTGAGGCGATTCTCTCACCACCTTTGCCGACCAGCCTCCCTAAATGCTCTTTCTTGACCACTACTAGGTAGTTAGGTANGTGCTCTAAGGAAATCCCGTAATTGGTTGCTAGCTTACCCACATCTAGGACTGTTATGACATCCGCGTCAGGTGATTTCAGCTTAACAACTTCAAGAACTTTCTGTTCTGCATCCGCTAACTTTCTTGTTCTGAGCATGTACTCCATGAGTAATCTGAGACCCATCCTAGCGCCTTCCCTGACGATATCTTTTATTCCTAAGTCGATTACAGCCGCCCTAGCCTCACCCGCTAAAATCTCTCGTATAACTGATGTAGGGTCTTGATGCTTACTCCTCAAAGCCTGGAATAGTGGGTCAGCAGCAACTATCAACTTACTGTTCTTGCCTACCCTAACTATAGCTTCTATTAGTGATTCTAGTTTCATGGATTGCGCGTCGTCGATGAAAACTATTGAGTCATCGAAAGTCCTTCCCTTAAGGTAGTGGCTGTCAGCGAAGGTTATCTTACCCTCTCTTATTAACTTCTCTACCTCTTCCCAAGACATTAAACCGCTTAAGACATCTGTCACGTACTGTTTAGAGAGCTCCATGAATAAGGGCCCTGACTCAGCTATCGTGAGTTCCTTACCTGTCGTAACGTCTATGACAGGTCTGATCACAATCAATCTCTTATATCTCCCCTCACTAACCGAGCCGATCCCGTAAGCTAGAGCGAATAAAGACTTACCAACCCCTGTAGGACCGAAAATCCCTATGATAGAGAATAAGTCTTCTTTGAGAGCTTCCTTAAGCCTTTCTTGGCCAGGAGTCATAGCCTCTATCCTATCTAACATTTTTCCACACCAGAACTAACTCATATTAGACTCTTAAATAATTTTTATCTAGGGTGCGCTTAAGCTGCCTTTCGTAGATCCTGATAAGTGGAGATTACGTAAAGAAAAACTATGGAAAAGGCTTGCAGAGGATCTTGAGATAGGTTACTTAGATGAGGACATACTAGATATCCTTAAGAAACTCTTCGAATTCGAGGACCTCTACACTATAAGTTCCTGTAGTGGTAGGATTACTTTCATAGATGGGAGACTTCCTTGGGAGAGGAGGGACTCAACCATAATTTTCAAGAAGCACCGACCAATAACCACAGACGAATTCGTTGAAGTTCTAAAGATACCTATACTCAGGAAGTTATGGCTCGTGGTAACGGGCCCCATAATACATGTCTCAGCACTAAACATGAAGTCAGCTCGAAGAATACTTACGTTAGCTAGGGAGTCAGGCATGAAACACTCAGGGATCTTATCAATAAATAAAGAGAAAGGAATCATAGTAGAACTTAAGACAGGCATTCGCCTCACGCAACTACTGAAGGTGGGTTCACGCACCCTATTAAAAGAAGAGGAATCAAGAGAGATAGTTGAAGTCGCTAACGAATCCTTACTTGAAGGCAAAGAAAAACTAAACAAGCTTAGGGAACTGTTAGGGATTCAAACCCGCATAATTTACTAGAAGGTTCTTTTAAGCACGTTATGGTATTCGAACATGGTGACTTCCCTTCTAAGACGGAGCTTTCGGTTGGCTGACCTCCTCCTCGCTCTTTAGGGCGAGGCTTTCAGTTGTGAGCAGGATTCTCATGCTTGTGTTGGTTCTTATAGGATGGTACTTCGCGATACTGAACCCGACCTAATATCCGACGTTACTTCCATAGCTGTTGCCGGAGGCTTGCAGCTACTCCCCCCTCACATTACAGAAATACCTAAGAGGAAGTTGATTAATAAGCATGGTGCCGTGGCAGGCTTTGCCGCAGGCTCCATAGTGGTTGCTCTATTCACATCTCAGACCGGGAAGTACTTCCGCATGCCAGTTACTTATCACGCCGCCGTAGCAGGGCTTATAGGACTAGTAGTTAATACTGTTTTAGCGTTGGTGCTCAGCGCGCTCACCAAGACCTCCGATGATGAGAGGAAGGTTTTCGAGGAGTATGGGAAGTTACTGTATACGTAACGAGAATATTTTATTTTTCTTCGTTAAGTCTAATTATGTGGGTGTTTCTTGTTGTCTAGGAAGATTGATTTAAACACGGATGCTGGTGAGTCTTTCGGTAGATGGAGGCTTGTTGATGAGGGCGAGCTCTTCAAGTATGTCTCTTCCGCTAACATTGCTTGCGGTTTTCACGCGGGCGATCCAGTGAGTATTTGGGGTTCTATTAGGACAGCTAAGTCTCTCGGGGTCGCTGTCGGTGCTCACCCGGGATTCCCGGACTTGATGGGTTTTGGTAGGAGGGAGATGATCGTTGATTTAGGGGAGCTGAAGGCTTATGTGATTTACCAACTAGGGGCTCTGGAAGCCTTCCTGAGGGTTGAGGGGATTAGAATGCAGCACGTCAAGCCTCACGGGGCATTATATAATATGGCGTGGGTTAGGGAAGACTACGCTAGAGCGATAGTTGAGGCCGTAGCATCCTACGACAGGGGGCTCATAATTGTAGCACCTTATGGGTCTCAGGTGGTGAGAGTTGCGGAGGAGCAAGGTCTGAAGACTGCTTACGAGGCCTTCATAGACAGGGGTTACCTACCGGATGGTAGGTTAGCGCCGAGGGGGGCTCCAGGCGCCCTCATATCGAGCGTTAGCGAGGCTGTGGAGAGAGCTCTGAGCATAATTGATAAGGGTGTTGTTCGAGCGGTGGACGGGAGTCTTGTTGAGGTTAGGGCTCACACCCTCTGCATACACGGTGATAGTCCTAAGGCTGTGGAATTCGCTAGATCTGTTAACTCAATGCTTAAGGAGTTCGGTGTTGAGATTAAGCCGATTTCGGAGGTTGTTTAGGCTTCATGAGTTCTCATGAGGTCAGGATACTCAGTAGTGGGGGTTACTTAATACACGTGGATGTATGCAGAGACATTACTCTGGAATGCGTTAGGTCCATGCATAAGCTATACTACACGCTCAGAAAGGAGCTTTCACAACTCATCAAGGAGTTGGTGACCGGAGTTACGTCGATCGCGCTCTTTTACGACCCGAGAATAGTGTCCAGTAACGAGCTAGTTAAAAAGGTCAAGGAGCTGTGGGCGTGGAGTCAGCAGATAGATCTGAACGAAATTCATAAGCCAAGGTCTTTCACAATCCCAGTAGCCTATGGTGGTGAGCTAGGTCCTGACCTCCCGTCAGTTGCTTCTTGGGCTGGCTTAAGGGAAGAGGAGGTTATAGAGCTTCACACCTCAAGGAAATACACGTGCTACACACTAGGCTTCACTCCAGGCTTCCTCTACTTAGGTGAAGTGGATTCCAGGATAGCGGCACCCAGACTTGAAACTCCCAGAGTTAAGATTCCCGCCGGTTCCGTCGGGATAGCGGGTAAGATGACCGGTGTGTACGGTCTTGAAAGCCCCGGTGGGTGGAGGCTAATAGGTAGGACACCCCTCCAAATGTTCGATTATAGGAGGGACCCGCCAATACCTATAGCTCCAGGGGATATAGTGATCTTCAGGTCTGTGACTATAGAGGAGTTTAACAGACTTAAGGGAGTGTACGTAGGTGACTACAACGCCTAGCCTCCAGATCACTTACTTGGTTGGGGTAGCCACGGTCCAGGATCTCGGTAGGCAAGGCTACAGAGCTCTCGGAATTCCTGTTTCCGGAGCACTTGACCTAACGTCTGCTTCCTACGCTAACGCACTCGTAGGGAACGAAGTTAATGCGGCTTTAATAGAGTTTGTTGGCTCTATCAAGCTAAGAGCTAACGAGGACCTCGTTATTGCGGTGACTGGAGGACTTCCTAAGGTGTATGTAGGTCAGTATGAGGTTCCTCCCTGGAAACCCATCTACCTGAGGTCAGGTGCTGAGTTAGCAGTGCGTCCCTCGGATAGGGGTAACGTGCATTACATAGCTGTGGCGGGGGGCGTGGAATGCGACGTTGTTTTAGGTAGTAGGTCAACGTATGTGAGAGGGGGCTTCGGGTGTTTAGGGAGACCTCTTAAGACGGGTGACGTACTCTCAATTAGTAAGGTAGATGTGGATAGGTTGTGGTCTAGGATATGCGACTTAAGACCTGATTTAAACATCGACGTAAGATCCCCTAAGGTCGGGAAGACGGTGGTTGTGAGAGCTACTAGAGGGGTACATGCCGATCAATTAAGTGATTTGGAGGTTCTCTTCAGATCGGAATACGTCATTACTTTAGAGAGTGATAGGATGGGGTATAGGTTGGACGGCCCCGCACTCCAGTCAGCGTCGAAGCTCGGCAGGCTACCCTCAATACCTACGGATAGGGGATACGTTCAGATACCGCCCGACGGGAAGCCCATAGTACTCATGTCCGACGCTCAGACGACGGGCGGTTACGCAGTAGCCCTGCACATAATACCTCCCGATCTAGATATACTGGCGCAGGCTAGACCTAATTGTAGTGTCAGGTTCGTTGAGGTGGGCATTAAGGAAGCGGAGGAACTTACCTCAAGATATTTAACTGAGTTAGAGAAGCCGCTCTTAACAGTTGAGGAAAGCGATGAGTATTTCGCGTAGGGAAGTAAAATAATAATGTTAGTCTAGAAAAACTTAAATAGGTCTTAAGAATTACGATTGTTGAGATGAGGAGGGGCCGATATTGAGTGAGTTGAGGAATATTGTCTATAAGTGTTGGAAATGTGGTAGGGAATTCACGTTCGAGGAGGGTTTAGAGAGTTTTATTAAGGCTGAGGAGAGGGAGGGCTACACATTTCTCAGATGTCCCTACTGTGGTTTTAGGATAATAGTTAAGGCACGTAGACCAAGTCTTAAGAGAGTCAGTAGTGTTTGATTCCTGGAAGGATATGTACGAGTGCCGTGTCTTTAAACCTCACGGCATAGGATCTGGTCATGGTGCGGTGACCGCATGTTCCCTTTAGAGAAACTGATAGACTTTGTAGGGGGTTTAGTTCCTGTAGAGGATTTCGAGTGGATATTGAGTGACTTAGAATCCAGCGGTTCTAAAGAAGCCATAATGTTTTTCGTAACAAACTCTCGGATATTACCTAACGTCAACGTCATCTTCTCGTACTTGTGTGGGGTAGGGTTTATTGAGTGGGTTCGTGTGGAGATCGCGATCTCGAAAGATATCGAAGCGCTGAGTTTCTTCACTAAGTATTATCCTGAACTCATTAAGTCTGGTGGTGAGGTAGTTGTGAGGAGTGACGGTATCTCCGTCTTCTATAGGGTTAAGTTAGTGAGTGAGACTAGGAAGCTAGTGGATTATGTGACTGAGGTAGCTAAGATGGTAGGAACTGAAGTTAATGAGTTAAGGTTTTCTGGTTACACGATAATAGCTGATGTGCCTTCCCCGGCCTCAGGGACTTAAATTGCTTCATTTTTATTAATGAGGTGTGAACTTGGGAGGGGGATTAATTCTCGTAGGTGCTGGACTCTCAACGGATTTGATNACCTTGAGAGGGGTTAAGAGGATTTCCGAAGCCGACGTTATTTATGTGGATTCCTATACTAGCGTTACCTTAGGTGATTTAAGGGGTTTCATAAAATCTCAGACCGGGAAGGAGGTCTTGTTACTGAAGCGTGAGGATATTGAGGAAAGATACTTTGAGGTTTTGATAAGGCCTGCTTTAGAGGGGCGTAAGGTTGTGTTAGTAGTTCCTGGAAATCCCCTGGACGCGACAACGCACGTGGCCCTATTAAGTGAAGCTAGCAAGAGAGGGGTAGAGTTCGAGGTGGTGCCGGCCCCGGGAATAATACCTAACGCGCTCACAATGTCGGGTCTCATGATATATAAGATGGGTAAGATCGCGACCCTCACATACCCTAAGTCAGGCATCTTATCTGAATACCCTTACGACGTCATAAAAGATAATGACTTAAGAAATCTTCACACACCACTCTTAACAGAAATAGATCTTGAAAAAGGGATTAAGATGCAGGTTAGGGAAGCTGTAGAAATACTCCTATTACTGGAGAGTAAGAGAGGTGAGGGAATCATAAGCGAGGCAAGAAAAGCTATCGGGGTATCAGGTCTAGGCTGGGATAAGCAGAGAATATGTTTCGGGGCATTAAAAGACCTTGCAAAACTCCCTGATCATGAAGGACCTCACACACTAATAATAACATCACCTAAAATGCACTTCTTAGAAGAAGAGGTTGCGCAGATTATCTCTAAAAAGTATTGTCATGAGATAACATAAAAGAGAGTAAAGTGGGGGCAGTTAAGTGGTCAGAGACCTCCATCAGCCTCTCTATTCTAGCTTTTAATGCGAGGCTTTCGTTGCAAAAGAAATGTTTTTCTTGTTTTGTATTTAGTGTTTTGTGGTCTGATATCTACTTTTAGAAAGAATAACGTAAATTAATGATGTTACTAAGAAACCAGCGAGTAGGCCATACCATAATCCCTCTATCACGTAGAGATAGTAGATTACTGAGCTACCTAAAACCCATGAGGCAAAGGCTTGCACATTCCAGTTATCTATGCTTTCACTTAGTCTCATCCTCGATTTAACGTAGTACTCGGTCCATAACACGATTCCTGCTGGTAACGAGATTGAAGTTAATAAAGAAAGCCATTGCACCGCAAAAGCGTGTAACTTAATGATCGCTAATATTATGGTAAGTATAGCTGCAGTAATGACTACCTTCCTCCTATCAGCGCTTTTACCAAGTGATTTCAGGCTTAACGTCCAGGAAAGAGAAGCTGAGTAGAGCTGGTTATCGGCTGAGGTCCATGCAAGGAGGAAAAGCGTTATTAACGCGAGTGGGGAGAGCCCCAGTACCTCATACGTATTATAGAGATTCATGCCTGTAGTCGCTGCTGGTATTCCCGAAAGTATTATAATGAAGCTCCAGAACCCGAGAAAGTTAATGAAGGCTGTGAAAACAGCGTCTAGAGGTTTTTTACAGAATCTCTGGTAATCGAAGGAGAGGACTATGGAGCCGTTAACGAATGTACCCAGAACAAGTCCGAAGACCGTGGGTAGTGAATGCACGTCAAAGCTTTCAACGGTAGGCATCCCCCACCTAGAGATACTTAGTGAGACTCCAGCGCTAATCAATATTATGAGGAGCGGGACACCAACGTAAGCAAGCTTAACTATATGTTTCACTCCCAAGTATGCTGTAATAGAAAAGAGTAAAGTCATGAGGATAACGAGGATATAATAAGTAAGGTTAGGTAGTCCAGTCATGAAGGTAATCCCTTCCGCTACAACACCTATAGAGAACGCTAGCCATCCAACGCATACGATACCTGCCCAGATAGAAGGAACCACAACTCCGCCCCAACCAAAGACTCTTTCAGCAGTTAACGCGTACGTGAGACCATCTCTCGAAGCTATATAGCCAGAAAGTGATGAGAAGATACTTAAGATTAAATTCGCCAATAAGACGCCCACTATGAAGGTAGCGAAAGGAAATGACATACCCCACCAAGAAGCTAGGTATGGGGCTGAAGGATCTAAGGTAAGGGGTTCAGCTCTCATGTAGGTTTATATGAGTTGATGTGATTTTCATTGCCTCATCCTTGTTCCCCCGCATCCCGCTCGGGTTTTCATTGGGCTTGGGGGCGTTCGGGGAGACCCCAGGCTCCCCACATCTTGAGTACTTAGATGAGAACCTCATGTAGAGGTTTATCGTGGCTACTACGTCTCTGTCCCCTGTGAAGCCGCATTTACTGCATCTCAATGTCCTGTAGCCTGTATCGACTAGTCTGCTACCGCACCTAGGGCACTTCGATGAGGTTCCTTGAGGACTGGTCCTGGCTACTTCTAACCCTCTTTCCCTAGCTTCATACTCTATGCAGAACTGTATCCTCCTGTAGAACCAGTGTGTGAGCCTCTTGTTGAACTCTCTGCCCTTCTTGGCGTTGTCCCTCAGCTTCTCTAAGTCCTCTAAGACTACTACGGAGCGGTATCTAAGTGCTAAATCGGCGATTAAGTCCCCGGTTTTGTGAGCATAGTCCCAGGAGATGCTCCTAATCCTCTCCCCGTGCCTCTCAATAGCTCTCCTAACACCTTTAACGTATCTCCAAGACCTCGAATACCTCTTCTGAATTCTCTCAATCCAAATCCTGTGAATCAGCATCTTCCTCAGCGGAGTCCTAAACCTCTTCAACCTAACTAGCTTACCGCTTAGAGTGAATACTGCTAGAGTCAGGTTGTCGAAGTTCACGTCGATAGCCACTACGGTTCTCGGCTTCACAGACCTAACAGTCTTCTTGAAGTATACTGAGACCCATAGCTCTNCATTCTCATATTTAACCACTAGCTCGTAGTTGCTCCANNCCCTNNACTTCTCGACCCGCTCTTTAGGTGCTAATAGTTTTAGCCTAAACTCATTATCGCTGTGGAGCTTTAGCGTCAAGGACATAGTATCTAAGTCAAGCTTGTAGTCGTACTTGTCTATCCTAGCACTCAGTCT
>Ga0065719_106765_pt1 | contig 11897 bp, 13 predicted proteins | sample GBSCel85sediment_FD_59106 | JGI IMG/M metagenome (GOLD analysis project Ga0065719, IMG submission 59106) | Hot spring sediment microbial communities from Great Boiling Spring, Nevada - Cellulolytic enrichment CS 85C v3 (version 3) | ecosystem: Environmental > Aquatic > Thermal springs > Hot... | reverse complement strand
GAACATGTTTAGAACTTCTATATAACTACTCACTCAAAGTTTTCTAGTGGGTCACGTAGCTGATAGTCTAATGTTATTAATGTTTAGAGCAAATAGCTGGAGTATAAAATATGCGTCTATTTTTAAAGTACCAGCATTTAAAATCACGCTCTTTTAAAAATCAAGTACCCTTATAAATGGCTCTATATTAAGTATGTAGCTCTATCTCCAGCTCTATATCCTTCCCTGTAACCTTCAGAATTAGATGCTGTTATTAGCACTAGATGTCTGCGGAGCTCTTTTGCACGCTGTTTTGAACGTGTGCCCAAGGAAGTACTCTGAAATCCTACTAACATAAAAAAGGTGAGTCCATACCTTTTACAGAGCCTTATTAGCTCCTTGAAGTCCTCCACGGTTCCACCGTATGGGTGCCAGATGACCTCTTCCCCACCGGACCTAGAGCTTGTGTGATCCCTCAATCTCAGCGAAATATCTTTACCCTCTAGCCTCTCTTTCAACAGCATCTCTATACACTACTTGGGAATATGAGGCTCTGCTTCACTTAGGAAATAAAGCGATTCTTTGGTATCAGGTATATTTCGAGATGAACCTTTGATTCCTCGCTGATTATAAGAGCTTGCTCGTAAACAGCTAAGCGTATAACAAGTGTACTGCCTGCAAAGAAATAGATGATACGTGTAAAGTGTTTTATCCTACTTATCTCCACAATAGAGAGTGGTTGAGGTGGGACTATCCTCTCACGACATACGTACCTAATGCTAAACATCACGGTATTCGAGTGCTCACTCCCCTTGATACGTATAGCCTTACAACGCTTATCAAGGTATGCGAGTACCTGGGCTAGTACATATTTATCAGATGTCTTTAGCATTGGATAATGGTGGTGATGACGAATAATACTGTAAGTACCCATTTCTATCTCCTAAACTTCATCTAGTTGAGGACCTCATCTCTTTATAGACCCCTGCTTTACTAAATAGTGAAATGAAAAATAATATTACTGTGTTAAACTTTAAGTCTTGCATAATTTATGTGACCTCACATCTGTCTACTTAGTACTCTTCCTTTTCTTCTTCTCTATCCACTTCTTCCACTTAACCTCCAACTTTTCCAACTCCTTTAACTCCTTCGCTAGGTCGAACTCAGCGACGCTAACCTCCTCTCCTAAGTCCGCAGGCTCTTCATCAATTATGTAGTAAGCCTCAACGTCAACAACATCTGGCTCATCACACCTAACCTCCCTTATAGCATCCTCACGCGGGATCTCCCCCACCTTAACAAATACGCCGTTTACGAGCTTATAAACAGGGATTCTCTTCTTAGATTGTGATTCCCCGATTTCAGGTATAGACATCGTCTCTCCCACTAAATTACGTACAGCTACAGCTTTAAAAAGTGGCCTCATGTTTCCCAAGTCTTATTTAAGGTCAAACTTTACACTGCATTTTAATATTGGAGGGTATTAGGGTATTGATGTCGCACAAGAATTACTTCGTACGGTACTTTTCTCTTAGCATTTCACGATATTTTTTCATGGTTTCTATGACATTATTAGAGGTTTTCTCTAGGAAATAGTATACTGCTGACTCTCCACTTCCTCCGGCTAAATTATATGCGTCCGCTATTTCTTCTTCTACTATAATCTCTTTTAGCGAAGCTATATTGTCTCTAATGTCTTCAAGGATTTTCATGTTGCTTTTTAAGTTCTGTTTTAGTCTCAGATGACTTAGTATTAGTAATCTAAATAGCTCACTCCAACCTTTCTCTGGGCACACTATTTTTTCTATTTTCGAGCTTTTCTCAAGCTCCGTACTCAGCCTACCTTCATACTCTTCTCTTGGACATGATCTTAGTGCCTGAAGATCTTGTATTAACACATCTAAGACCTTATATGCACACTCCTCATCACCGTCAAACGAATATCGGTATTTCTCGTGGGCTTTTCTGAGCGCTTCGTGAATAGAGATCGCAATATCTAAGTTGAATCTGTGGAATAATATATAGTACGCTAGTAGTATGAATGGATAGTATGGTTTTCCCTCTTGAATGAGCTCTAGAACGTCTTTCTTGCCTCTGTAAACTAAGTCGCAGAGATCAGTGTAAGTCCTAGAGCTTAGTGTCGGGGCTTTGCAGATCTTGTTTCCAGAGGCTGCAAGCTCCATAAGAAAGTAGTCTAATATATTTCCAGATAGTCTCTGGCGAAACCTTGACTTCACGCATTAAGGTCATTTTAAACACATCTAGTTAAAACTATATAGGTTAAAAAATGTAACTCTCTTATCCTAATTCTTACACCGTGTTTTTATTTAAACAGCAAGCGCTTATATCTCTTTGCTCTTAGACTCAGTATTACTACTTAAACTTAAACTTCAAGATAGAGAGCCTCCTGCAAGTCTATAATTCTCACAAGTAGTGTTCTTGCACCTTGTTTCTATAGCCATAGCGGACCGCACAGACCAGTTGAACGCTTGGGCTGGCGATCTTGTTTTCCCCCAGTAGTAGTGCTCTCGATAAGCCGTACTCTCTGTGGAGCTTATTCGGTAATAGCTCTGAGAACAATACTCCTAAGCATTAGTGGCGAGAAGCCCCTGGAACGCCAAGGACTCTCACCCAGGACGATCTTAGAGGATCTCTTCCGCGACTCCTTACCTTAAAGCTTATAGGACTCATTATGATACTTTAACGCTTTATTAAGTAGCGAAGAGGCCTTAGAGGCGAAGACCATTTTCAAGCCTGGATCTCGAGAAACCGATATACACACACCACCCTTATTCTCTAGAGAGTTAACTAAGCCGGGAATATCAGCTACTACTATATCAGTATAGTAGAAGTCAAACTCACGCTTAAGCCTCGCATCACTAGCCCAAACCACGTTACTGAATACTTTGAAGAGCTCCTCGTAGCTAGACTTCCTAACACCATAGAACTTAGAGAGAGTCTCTGGGCTAACAGGAGTCTCAAGAAACACTCTAAGACTCTCACTAGTATTAATAATACACAGTGTGAAGCAAGGTCCCAGAACACTCACCGGAGGCCTAGGCGAGCCAATACGAGGCTGAAGCTCAACTAGCAATAATTTCCCACCATATTAAAAAAAAGAAGGTTATTAAGAGCAGGCCTCGACTACTCAGGTTAAAGATAAATCTAAAGCTATAACCCAGTTATAACTATGATGTCCTAGAACTGGAGGTGTAGAGGTTCTGTGATGGGCTAGTGTTAGGTAAAAGAGGACTCAAAGTTTACCTAACACCCAGAGACAATGTAAGATTTCGAGAACTTATAGTTTGTAATAGGAGTCTACGAAGTTATATTACCATAAAATCGGAGAAATATTTTAATTAATTAAAAACGGATATCATTCCTAGGGGGATTGTGTCTATATATAAACCGATAGTAAATTCGGATACTATTCGTAGACTAGTCGAGAAAGCGGCAATAGGAGATCTAGATATTCCTGAATTTCAGAGAGAGTTTGTGTGGACTAAGGATCAAGTTAAGGATCTTCTAGACTCGTTAATCAGAGGGTATCCTATAGGTTCTTTATTAGTATGGGATTTAAGTGAATATACCTCTGGAAGGTACGTATTTGAGACGCGGAGAAAAGAATGGATAGTTGATGGCCAACAGAGAATTGTATCATTATGTTTGATCTTGTCAAGAAAACCGTATTGGATGGATACGTATGAATGGAACAGACTACTTAATAAATATAAAACAAAGATAAATATCTTAACCCTAGAAGTGGCTCTTGAATACCCTGGTTTGAAAAAAGATCCTAAATGGGTTTACCCGCAGGATATTCTCTCTGCAAAAGAAGAAGAATTAGAGAAAATAGCTACTGATCTATCAAGTAAGATAGACAGCAAGCTATTCCCTAAAATCTTCATTAACATAAAGAAAATTTGGGAGTTACAGAACATTGAAATCCCCATTATTAAGGTGAATGCATCACTAGAAGACATTGCGACTATATTTGAGAGAATAAATAATGCTGGAACACGGACAAAGTTAGCAGATGTCACTCTAGCATATATAGCTGCATATAACGAGGGCTGGATTAGGGAAAAGTTCTTGAAATACTTAGATGCGCTCGAGAATGAAGGATTCTATTTTGACCCTACATTGATAATTCGCGCTATTACTGCTATTGGAGAAAATAAAGCGGTATTAAGAGATGTTAGTGGGGACTTCTTGAAAAACAAAGATAAAGTGCTAGATGATGCTTTTTCTAGTTTCACGAGGAGCATGGAGAGGTTAATTCGGGATTTTACAGATGTAGGTATTTTGAACTCAGAGCTAATTTACGCTAAAAACACTATAATACCATTGATTTACCTACACCATAAATTCCCCGATCAATACGACTTTAATAAGGCGTTTCATTTCTTCCTCTTAGCACTAGCTCAAGGTAGATATAGTGGGTCTTCTGAAACAACTCTGCAAGAGGATATTAATGTCATTCGTGATGCACGGAATTTCGAAGAAGCAATAAAGAGTCTACATGAAAAACTTAGCCCAGTAGAAATAACTAAAGACGTCGTAAAGAACGCTGTTCATTACCAGGGTGTAGGAAGATTCCTAAAATTGGTTTTATACCTTATAGTTTTCAGAAATCAGGCAGTAGATTGGTTTACAGGAGTGAGGTTAGGTTTCTTTAGGCATAATGAAATAAACAGAGACTTCACGATCGAAATACATCACTTTTTCCCGAGAGCCCTTTTGAAAAGTGTTGGCTATAGTAAAGATAAGTGTGATGCATTAGCCAACATAGCTTTTATTAATCCTGGAACAAATAAAAGACTTAGGGAAGCGCCATACGTCTATATCAATAAGTATAAAATAGATTTAAAAGAGCTTGAAAAGCAGTTGATCCCACTTGATAAAAGGTTGTGGAGGTTAGAGAACTACGAGGAGTTCTTGGACAAGAGAGCAGAGATGATCTCGATTGAAATAGTGAATTATATGAAGAACTTATATTCGCAATTTTATGCTAGTAATAGTTGAAAAACATACAGTACTCTACAAAGGATAACCAAAAAGGTCTTTTATACGTCAAGCCGAAAAAGAGTTGAAGGTATGCTGAGATCAATATTACCTGTTTTCAGTGTCCTTTACTTTAATTACAGCGTTGGAGTTTAGCGATCTGTAAGGAGACTATAGTCATGTGATAGAGGCTCTTATAGGTGTAGTATAAGTGAATTGCTTTGTAAAGTAAATGTAGTTAAATTTTTACTAAACCTATATACTAGCAGTAGTTTCAAGGCTGTTGCGAGCTTTCCACGGCGTGGTGTTAGGTAAGATGTTTAGTCCTCTTATACCTAACACTGGCTTATATGCGACATCATTTAACCTGTAGCAAATATAGTTGCTGATATTGCCATTAATGTGTACCTTTCTATCCCTAGTAAAGAGTATCTTAGCTATTATTTATTACCCCTTAATGTTGATACACTCTATAGGATAAGGGTTAACCCATATATGGATGTTAAAAGCTGGGCTTTAAACTGGGTTAAAGGCTCTATTATAAGCTACTTAAGAGGTAATACGCCTATAAATATAGTTAAGGGTAGGGTTAGAAGAGCTATTAAATCCTATGGTGTGAAGCTAGAGGAGATCGGGGCGATAATAAGTCTGTTACAAATAGACCCATCACTAACTATTCCAAGAGAGCTAAGAGAAGAGAGAGCAAAGCCTTTACTAGAGTTCATTGAGGAGTTAAAAAAGGGTGAAAAAAGTGGCTAGATGTCCGTACTGCGGATACGAGGGTGAACATAAGCTTCTGAGAACGTGGAGGTATAAGTGGTGGGACGTATACTTCTACGAGTGTCCTAAGTGTAGTGGGAAATTTAGGTATCAGATTGATCCAGAAGGTAAAAGAAAAAGTTACATCATAAGGGTGTACTCGCGTAGCACGCGGTGAACAGACTGTGAGTTTCCGGATTACTGAGAGATCCCTTTATCCAGCCATATGTAGTGTTTTCACAGAATTAGGAGGTAGAGTTATTGTAGAGCCGAGGAAGACTACCGAGCCTGATTTCGTGGTAGGCTGGCTTGGTGAACGCTGGCTTATAAGTGTTAAAATAGGAGATACAAGTAAGTCTACATTTATTAAAAATGCCTTTATTCAACTGTTTAATGAACTTAGAGATTTCTCAGACGTCCTCAGGGGCTCAAGTCATGCTATTCTCTTAATTTACCCTGAGAACATTAGAGAGATTAAGCCAGAGAGCACAGAGATCGAGCGTGCAATTAGAGAAACAAGAGTTTACGCTATAGTCCTACAACCACAAATGGAACTGAGAGAACCTTTACCAGCAGTCTTAAAGAGAGTAGAGGAGATCATATGGAGAAAAATACCAGTTTCATTAAGTCTAAAAAGTGTTATAGCGCTCCTTAAAGCACACATAGAGGAGCTTATGAACAATATATATTTAGAAAAGGGTCTTGAAAGTATTGTTAAAGACCCACAATTATTCTTCGGAATAAACCCTGTTAAAGGAGTTGAGGACTTAGCCAAGAAAAAGATTATACTCGGAAAAATTCTCTCATTTCTAGGGGCGTACATATTTTTAAGTCAAGCACTATTTCTCAGGCTTTACTATGATAAAGTCCCCACAATTCTCGAAAATATAGATCCTCGTGACATATCAAAAAGCACTGCTAAAAAGCTCTTTGAAAAATTAAAAGAAGTGAACTATAGACCTATTTACGATATAGACATCTTAGACTATGTACCCAATAACCTTGTCCGAGATACATTCAGATTACTCTTTGCACTTCAGATAAGTAACATAAGGTACGAATTACCAGGCAGACTCTTTCACGAATTAATGCCAAAAGATATAAGAAAACTTCTAGCGGCTTTCTATACAAGGCCCATCGCCGCATATCTCTTAGCTCAGCTAACCATAGATAACTCTAATGCAACGATCCTTGATCCGGCATGTGGTTCAGGCACTATTCTTGTTATGGCTTATAGAAGAAAACTCGAGTTATGGAAAGAGAGAAAACCCCCACAAGAAGTTCTGTGAAGAGCAGATCTTTGGTTGCGACATAATGCCATTTGCAGTACATTTAACAAATGCTAACCTAGTAGCTATGGATCCCTTAACTCCTATAAATTATACCCAAATAGTTCATGGAGATTCTCTCCAACTAGCTCCAGAAGTAAAAGTTCAACCGGGCTATAAAACACTACTAAGCTATATGTTACAAGAACAAGAAAAAGAAGCAAAAGAAATTAAAGTCAAAGCTAACGCCTATAGCCGGACAGGTGAACTCGTTGAAATATACTTGCAACCAGTTGATGTAGTATTAATGAATCCGCCATTTACAAAAGTAGAGAGAGGCATTAAAAAATACATAAACACAGAAAAATTTGAAAACATTGTGGGTAAGGAAGTTGGGCTATGGGGTCACTTCGTTGCATTAGCTGATGGATTTCTTAAGGAAAGAGGAGTTTTCGGAGCAGTACTCCCTATAAACCTGCTTAGAGGTAGAGAAAGTAGCAAAGTTAGAGAGTTAGTATTTAACGCGCTGGCTACCACTTTACATAATAAAGCCTTCAAGAAACTATGGGTTCTCTGAGTATGCTGAGTACAGAGACATATTAGTAATAGCTAAAAAGACAAGTAAGAAACCAGAGAATCACAAAGTCAAGTTCTGTATAATAAAGAAAGATCTTAACGAGCTAACAGAAGAAGATGCTAGGCATATAGCAAGTTTAATTAAAACTACTGATAAGCTTAGAAGTGATCTCTTAGATATAGATTCGCACTCTCTCCAAGAGGTTTATAAACACTTTGAAAACCTAATGTACTTCATCGCAGGACCTTCGCTTAGCGGCTTAGAAGCGCTTCAACGTATAGTTGAAGAGGCTGAGAAACTATTCAAACCCTTCCCTTCAAAGTACTTCAAAGAGGGGTATGGTCCAAGGCCTAAGAATTCTTCTATTTATGTTTATTACACGACCAGAGGAAGGTAGATTAAAAGAAGCATTTCTAATACTTAAAAGTGAGACACCTGAAAAAATTATTGCTACCACACCAGTAGGTGTTCAAGAATTTGTGTTTAGTAAGGGTCACTTCTTACCAGCTCTTAGAACTCCTGTTGGGTTAAAGAGAATAGATGTTACAAGGTTTCATGATTATGTTGCTAGAGATCCTTACGAGAAAATGGAGCAAGTTATGAGACTTGCAGATTTCAAGGAAATTGCTAAGATAAACAGAGATTACTGGGAGAAATACATTAAAAGCGAATTCGCGAGATCAAGGGCACAAATAGTCGTAGTTCGTAGAATAAATCCTTATTCTCCTGCACAGTCATTACTAACTTTTAATTCCCAGATCCCATTAATTGCATCAGATTTATTTCATGCAGTAAGCGAATCAAATGAAAAAATACGAAAAGCTGTTTCAGTACTGATGAATAGTATATTTGCACTAGCTTATGTATTTAGTAAGAAAGAGGAGACTACCGGAAGATATATAGATATAAGACAACACGATCTCTACGGTATGAGGCTTTTCCCAGACCAAAACCAGGTGGAAAAACTCGTAAAAGTTTATGAAAAATATAGGGATAAAGAATTTCCGTCTCTCCGTGAGCAGTTAGATATACACTTCAAGAACAGGTATGAGTTCTTCTGGGCTAAGGAGAGGAAAAAACACATGCCTTTAATCTCTCCCCCACAAATAGAGCCACATCCGCTGAGACTTGAGTTCGACTTAGATGTTATAAAAAGTGTTGGCTCAAGCTTAACGAAAGACGATTTGTTAAAAGCTTATGAAGCAATAGTATGGGATATGATAATCACTAGAAAACTACGGAAAGACTAAACATCTAAAACTTTATTATAACCCCATAGCTCTAGAACAGCTACTCAATAAAATGATTTCAATTTATTAATAAACGAAGTGCAAGGAGAATTAGAAGATCTCGCAAGTACGTAGATGTAATATTGTGGTTATAGATAACAGAAATGAAACTTAAAACAAATAGTCTGAAATGCATTATCTATATCTATTTTAATCAGAAACGCCAGAAATGTTTTGAGTCTCATTAAAGTTAACTATAAATAAACTTAGCTATTTACATCTAGGCGCTCTCTTTGCCTTTTCTTCTTTCTTTGCCTCTTTCTTCTCCTTCTTTTCACTTATACTCACTTGCAACACCTCTATATTTCTCAGGCCCTGTCAACTTAATAAAAACTAAGAATTAATTGTACCTTCTAACTCGCGTAGCTCTAGTGCAGTGTTAGGTAAGCTCTTAGCAGAATCTTACCTAACACTAAGAGACCGTGAAGTCTCTGAATCATTACTCTTCATGCTCACTACTCTTCTCCAATCATAGAATACTGTGTTCTCATATATATTGTAGAATGCTGGGTACTTGCTGTGCCTAGGACGATCTTGGACAACCTCTTCTGTAGCTCCCTGCCTTGGACTCTAAAATACTCGTTGTTGTATCTACTAACCTTGCCAAGCAATGAGAATGCCTTAGTGGCGAAGACCATTTTCAAGCCTGGATCCCAGGGCACCGAGATACAGATGCCTCCATTGTCGCCGATGGAGTTGACTAGGCCAGGTGTATCAGACAAGACGATGTCGGTATAGTAGAAGTCGAACTCGCGCTTTAGCTTAACCTCGCCGACCCATATCTCGCAGTCGATTATCCTGAGAATGTCCTCGTAGCTGGATCGCCTAACACTATAGAACCTCAAGAGAGTCTCAGCACTAACAGGGGAAACAAGAAACACTCTAAGCCTCTCCTCGGCATTCACAATACACAGTGTAAAACTTGCCCCAGGATACCCAGTGGCGGTTTAGGCACCCCGATCCGTGGCATCAACTCCACGATCAACAAGCATTCACTAATAATAAAACAAGAATATAAAAAGAACCGGTGATCACCCTTCTCGCGTGTCACAGAAGTAATCAGAGGCTTAGCTTTGTATTTGTGTACTAGTATACGCTTAGTGCATGAAAATTCGGGAAGCAGATGGCAAACATAACAAGCCTTTAACGCTATTAAAGCCGTGTTAAATATCTACGACTGTATCAAAAATAGAGAGCTTGTAAATTACTAGCAAACCAAGCACATTAAAGCTTCTCGTCCAAATCTACTATTAAAGTGTTCTTATTCAAGGTTCGCAAATTGTTGAGACACGTTTTGTCGTATTCCTAAAATCACGTTTTGTAGACACTTCTCCAGTTGTGAGAGCTTATTTAATGCTTTATCATGTACGCCAAAATGAAATACCGAACACCGCGTTCCATACATCTCACCAGCTTCTTTCTTATTAACTCTACATTCCTTCATCAACGCATTAGTCATCTTGAACTTTTCACTTCCTTCTCCTTTCTTATATCCCCTATACTCTGCCCAGATTTCAAACGCAATCCAGAGCTTGATAAACCTGTCTATGGGGTCTTTTTCAAGAAGACCCCATCTATACCATCTGAAAAACCTGTTAACTAACTCGTTAAAACCCGTTATTTTTCCCGCTATTCCAATAATACTTTTTAAAAGAGACTCATCTAAACCTAGGCCTACTGAAACCTCAGCTTTAAGCTTTATTACATCGTGTACCACAATTATTACTGTTCTTCTAGCATCTGACTTACTGGTTTCCTGTATTTCATCTATTCTAACTACGTTAATACTATCAACATCTACCGCGATATTTGTACTCAGCAATATAGCCGTGCATAGATTATCTATAAACTTCTCAGCCTTACTCGTAGCCTCCATATCGGTATCAGCCATGACATTAAAGAACACATTAAGCTTGTTCCAGGATTCTGCAGGTCTGAACTCTATTTCATCTATACGTACCGGCTTCTCTAAGTATAAGTAGCGATCTTTTCTAGAACTAAGAACAGCCTTAAACCTATACAACTTGGTAATGCCTAAACCACCTCCCATAATAAAGTATATTAATTTATTCTTTATTACTATTTCAATCTATACGCTTCAATAATATTATACAAACTATTATACAAACATGGTTTCTCAAAATCTAGTGGAGAATACTCTATTAGGATATAGGATATTGAAAGGGGTTGCAACATTCTTCTTATTTAACTAGTCTTTTCCAGTTGGAGAATACTGTGTTTTCGTAGGGGTTATAGTAGACTATGTATTTGTTATCAAGCGGCTTCGCTAGGTATATGCCTAGTGTTTCATTGTATAGCTACCAGAGTTCTAGATAGTCTGGGATCTCTACGTAGATTATCGTGGCGTTTACTATTGTTTCATTTGTGGGTGAGGGCCACATTAACAGCGCACTAGTAATGTTTACTGTGAGCGAGTGCTGGGTTATATTATCTAATACCCACACCCTCTCCTCCCCACGGCCGTAGCCTTCTCCGAGAGCACCTAGTAGTAGAGTAGTAATGTTAGCGTGTGCTGTGCAGTTATATATAGCTACTGGGATTTGTGCTGCTAAGAGCCAAAGGTAGGCTTCTCGATAGTTGCTCATAGGCGTTGACTCAATAGTTTCTACTAGCCACACTATTCCTGGGTGTGGTGTTAGTAGCTCTCTAATCCTCCACGTGTCAATAATCCCAACTTCAGGGTAATTGTAGCTCACAGTAACATTAGATGTTACCTCAGTATCCGCTATAATACTCCACCCCCAGTCTCCTGGCGGATTAACGCTAATAGTAGCTGTAACGTTAGCAAACTCTGCACTTCTAGTAATATTAATACACTCATCAAAACCATCAAAACTAGCTCGGAGTAGTTAATGGAGCTAAAAATTGGAGTGCTGTATGAGGAGGGAGTAGACAGCAAATTAGAGAGAATGCTGAAGATCGCAAGGGAGATAGCTTAATTGCTTGGAAAACGCTCTAGGCATCGACACTGACGCTTCTAGCTAACTCTCAGACTATTTG
>Ga0065719_102187_pt1 | contig 11906 bp, 11 predicted proteins | sample GBSCel85sediment_FD_59106 | JGI IMG/M metagenome (GOLD analysis project Ga0065719, IMG submission 59106) | Hot spring sediment microbial communities from Great Boiling Spring, Nevada - Cellulolytic enrichment CS 85C v3 (version 3) | ecosystem: Environmental > Aquatic > Thermal springs > Hot... | reverse complement strand
TATCCCAATCGTTGTTAAAACCACCGCACATTCTAAGAGCGTCAATCTGAGCGTCCGTCGTTATCGGCCCCGTCGACGTCAACCGGCATTATTGAAAAAATGTACTCTACTGTTTTGTGTATAGCTTTATTGTATGAGTCTCTAATGTCTATGAGTACCCCATCGCAGTCAAATATTATAGCGTCAACGTTTGCTAAAGATTCTTTAATGCCTTCTTTTATCTTGACGTGCCGTCCGTTGATCTCCAGAGCACTATAAGCCGATTCGCTCATATTAGCATCTTCAACTCCTCAATCAAAACATTATTCATTTCTGGCAAACCCACAGTTATCCTATAAGCGAAACCCTCGGTAAAAATTTTGTCCAACCTTTCGTATGTAAATTCTTCGCGACGCAAGTTTATCTCCTAATGAACCATCGTCGTTCAATATGTTAACAAACACAAAGTTGGCTTTAGAGTCAAAAGCTTTGACATCGTTTAAGCTATTTAATTTTTGATAGAATATCCTCCTTTCTTCTTTTAACTTTTCAATACACTGTAGTATTGTATCATATTTCTCAAGTAGCTTTAGAGCGGTCTTAAGCGTAACGCTAGAAACGCTGTACGGTCGGAGCACTCTACTCCTCAAGAGTTCTGCCAACTCAGCATTTGCTACTAAGTAGCCTAGCCTTCCGCCTGCAAGACCGTAGGTCTTTGAGAAACTTCTGAGAACCGCTAAGTTATGATAATCTAAAACCTTTGTTATGAGCGAAAAATCCGCGAAGTCTGCATAAGCCTCATCAACAACAACAAGTCCCGGAAAAGACTCCACCACATCGAGTACAGATTTTTGCGAAAACTGGTTACCGGTGGGATTATTTGGCGAACATATGAAGATCACGCCCGAATTCCCAGCAACTTTAAGTACGCTCTCATTATTCATCGAAAAATCGTCATTTAGCGGCACTTCAACAAACTTAGCATCATGCACCCTCGCCCTCATGCGATATAACGAGAAGGACGGTTTTAGTGAAATTACTTTGCCATCTCGCTTTGCAAAAGAGTAAATTATAGCGTCAATAAGTTGACTGCTACCGCTTCCAAGCACGATGTACTCAGGAGGTACATTCAGCCTTTCCGCAAGCGCCTCCGTAAGCTGCCTGTACTCAGCTACTGGATAGAATCTAAGGTCTACTTCAGAAACTGCCTCCTGCAACGCTCTCGAGATGAGCTCTTTTGGGATGAAATAATTTTCATTCGCATCGAGCTTTATCAACGGTTCAGAATATCCAATACTACTGTTCCACAGCTCAGGAAACGTATATGGCTCAAGCATACTTAATCTATTCAGCCTATTCCTTAACCAAGTTCTGGTGTTCATTCTTTTCATACACATTTCACGTCAGCGCGGAATATCTTCTAGCGGGAGTATTAACTGGGGCTCGTGAACGACGAGTCCTTGAGCCAACCTTCTTAGGGTCGGCAATAATTTAAGGAATTGCTGTTTATCGACTATAGTATTTACTGAGTACCAACCTTTAGCAGACAGTGGACTTATCGTGGGTTTCTTCAAGGCTGGAAGACTGTTGAGAAGTTGCTCGAGGTTCTCCTCCTTTACATTGACGAATATATGTAATTTCTTTCCACCATCGATCACACCCTTCAGCATAGTCATGACGTCCAGTATCTTTTCGCGCTTCTCTGGCATGTTTAAGGACTTTTTGTTCGCTATCAAAACAGCTGATGATTCGAGTATCACCTCTACTGGTCTTAAGTTGTTCTGCTCAAGTGTTCTGCCAGTCTCGATAATATCGATTATAGCATCCGCATCTTCAGGTGGCTTCGCTTCTGTAGCACCAAACGAAAGGAAAATGCTCACAAAGCGATTCGTTCCCCTTTTCCACCAAGGCGTTATGACAAGAGGTTCCTCATCCTTAAACCACTTCTTGTACACATCATAACTTTTTACGTGTTGTGCTGCTATGTTCAAGTATTCGGTAGATATCCTCACGATCTTGCCCTCTTTCCAGTGATGTTCAAACAGCTCAGGCAATGAGTTAAAGTTCATACTTTCAGGAAGAGCCACGACGAGTTTAACCCTACCGTACTCTAAGTCCATCAACACCTCGACATCTGCATTGGTCTCGCGTATCCAGTCGACACCAGTTATACCCAAATCCTGGGAACCTTCGGCAACGAATATTGGAATCTCCTGGGGTCTTAGTATTTTAAGTTCGATTTCTGGATCGTCAACAACAGGCCTATACGTCCTATCCTGGCCGCGCACCCTATACATAGCCTTCTCTAGTAACTCGAACGTGTTCTTTTCAAGCGAACCTTTTGGTATAGCAAACTTTATTTTGACCATAAATTAACACCAACCTTCACACGCCGTAGAGAGGGTTTTGGCCTAGATATAATACTAAAGCTAAAGAAGAATGTAAACGGTATGATGAACTTGACCAACCTCTTCGGCCAAGACCCTCCACGCTTAGGTGTGGGAAATACAAAATCTGGTATATAAAATTTGCTTGATGCAAAATTTTATGTAAAAGTATACTGAGTGTATGCAACTTCGCGAGGGGCAACTCATCTAAAGCTCGGTCTCTTAGACAACAGTCTAGGTAGGCTGAGCTTTTTATAAGGTCTTCCAAAGTTTTTTGACCGTATCTCCTTAATCAGTTCCTCGAGTGTCATCTGCTTTATGCTACCTGATTCTCTAACCCTCACGGAAAATACGTTGGACTCTTTCTCCCTTTTTCCAAAAACTATTACGTAGGGAACCCACTCTGTCTCCGCATCTCGAACTTTCTTCTCAACGGTCTCCAACCTATCATCCACATCAACTCTTATCTGCTCATTTTCTAACCTTTCACTCAGCATTACGCAGTCTTCCACAAAGATGTCGGATACCGGTATCAGCCTGACTTGCGTTGGCGATAACCAAACTGGCAGCATAGGCTTGCCACCTTCCTTGTAAACCTTGTAAGCTTTCTCTAAGAGAGCATAGATAACCCTCTCTATGGCACCGCTTGGTGAACAGTGTAAAATTATCGGGTGTTTTTTGTTTCCAAATTGATCAACATACGTTATATCGTAACGCTCTGCATTCTCGACGTCTATCTGGTCCGTAGAAAGAGCAGATGCCTTTCCTAAATTATCAATAAAGTTAAATTCCCATTTCAGAACGAAGTAGAAGAATCTCTCTTCCCACATCTCAACCAATGCTGGCTTTCCAAACCTCTTTACCAACTCTGTCACGAATTCCTTGTTAGATTCGTAGAAATCTTTTGTGAACCTAATTGCCATCTCATAATCGTCTTTATTTAAGCCGATACCTTCCAAAACATTTATCGATAACTCAAGCCTGCGTAACATTTCCTCTTTGGCCTGCTGAATATCAGCACATAACGCATGAACGTCGGGCATCGTAAATGCCCTCAATCTCTTTAAACCAACTAGCTCACCGCTTTTCTCCCTCCTGAAGCTATATCTCGTTAACTCATACAGCCTAACAGGAAGTTGTTTGTAAGATATCTGCATGTCATGTGCTAGAAGGAACTGACCGAAACATGCAGCGAACCTTAAGAAGAATTCCTTATCATCGGACTTTACTATGTATTGTCTGGCAGGAAACCTGTTCAGATAACTCTCTAAGCATGGATGCTTTAGATCATACATTATGGGCGTCTCTATCTCCATTCCGCCATACTCTATGACTTTTTCAGTCACATACTGCTCGATGAGGGATTTTATCAGTCTCCCTTTAGCTGGCCACCTCATGTTACCAAGGTCGCTTCCTGGCTCGTAATCCGCAATCTCTAGCTTCTTCATTAAATCGACGTGAGGTGGTGCCTGTAAGACTGCTCTTGATTTTGCCATTTCGTATGCTGCGAGCGCTCTCAGGCCCTCATGCCCTGAAAAGTCAAAGGATTCTACTGGAATTAATTCCCCATCCGGCGTCAATATGTACCAGTACGACCTTATCTTCTCTTCCATAATCAGGGCTTTTGGGATGTAAACAGTATCAGCTACTCCCGACGTTATTGATCTGAACTGCTCAGCCAAAGGATGTCCCTTAACTGATAGAGAAAGAGCTTTGGTCCAGCCGAACGGCGAGGTATAAACCTCCATCCCTTCTGTCTCACATTTTCCCCTAAACATGCGAATGATTTCCAACGCTTTTTCCGGCGTTGCGAGTTTATTGCTAAGATGGGCGTATGGGTATATGAGTATGCGCCTGTTGCCAACCTTTGATGAATACTCCTTCAACTCGCTCACGGCTTTATCTACCGCAGCCTCATCATCCCCTTCTTCCACAGCCGTAAGAACTAAGATTATATCCTCAAGTCTTCTACGTCCCATCTCTGCCTCTTCGAATACCCTACTTTCCCTCATCACTGGCTCATACTCGACAAAGTCCGTATGTAATATCAGTAGCTTCATGATTTGTTAAAATTAGAGGAACCCTGCTGATAATATAGCTTTTGTTCGTGCCGATTTGACGATTTGTTTAAATAAACCTTTTCTAGGATGTAACAGGAGGGTGTTGGGTCCTAAGGATCCTAGTAACGGCCGCTTTACCATACTCCTATGCGCCGAGACACTTCGGTCATCTTAGTGGAGCGTATCTTCCAGCCGATATATTTGCACGATTCATGAGGATGCTCGGGCACGAGGTCTTGTTCGTATGCGGAACCGATGAAAACGCCTCAAGCATTGTGCTTGAAGCCATGAGAAAGGGCATGACCCCGCAACAGCTGTGTGATATGTTTTATCCAATTCAAAGAGACACCTTCGCCAAGCTTGGGATAAGTTTCGACATATTCTCCAGAACNTCTAAAAAAATCCATTACGACACAGTGCACGAGTTTTACAGTAGATTGTGGGAAAAAGGTTACATTTACAAGAAAAGAATAAAGCAATGGTATTGCCCAAAGGATGAAAAAGTGTTGCCTGATAGATTCGTAAAGGGCACATGTCCAGTCTGTGGAGCGCCTGACCAATATGGTGAGGCTTGCGAGGTGTGTGCAAGCTGGTATGAGGCGATTGAGCTGATAGACCCTGTTTGTACCTTGTGCGGTGGCAAACCAATAGTTGTGGAAAAGGACCATTACTTTCTAAAACTGTCTGCTTTGACACAGGAAGTACTTAATTATGTGAAACCTAAGAAGTTCTGGAGAAAATCGACCTATAATAAGACCATATCTTGGTTGGAGAAGGAGGGGCTAAAGGACAAAGACATAACAAGGGATTATGATTGGGGACCACCCGCGCCCTTCCCCGGAGCAGAGGGACAAGTACTTTACAACTGGGTTGAAAATCTGCTGGGCTACATATCAGCAACTAAAGACTGGAGCATACAAGTTGGACAGCCGGATGCATGGAAAAAGTTTTGGTTAGATCCAGAGACGAGGCTTTACTGTTTTATAGGAAAGGACAACCTTTTCTTTCACACAATCCTGTTTCCAGCCATACTTATAGCGCATGGTGACTACATTCTGCCCTATAACGTTGTCGTGAATGAGTTCGTGAACCTAGAGGGGCAAAAACTTTCAACAAGTAGAGGTTGGGTAATTTGGCTCCATGAAATGCTTGAAAATTATGAGCCTGATCTAATTAGGTACTACGCCGCGATAATAGCTCCCGAAACTAAGGACTCTGACTTTAAGTGGAAGGATTTCCAAGCAAAAATAAACAATGAACTCGTAGCGACACTAGGTAACTTCATTCATAGAGTGTTGCTATTCGTTCATACAAAGTTTGGGGGCGTAGTTCCTGATCCGGGTGCGCTTGAGTCACAAGATAAAGAACTTTTGGAAAATATGGAAAGATTAGCTGCCATGTTTAAGAATAGGGTGGAGAACTGTCGTTTTAAGTCTGGCTTAAAGATTATTCTGGAGCTAGCCCAGCTAGGGAATAGATACTTGAATGACATGAAGCCATGGAGTGTAGCGGAGAATGCGCCTAGAGCAATATACACGGCGATGCAAGTAGTTAAGGTACTCTGTGTCCTTATGGTACCGTATCTGCCTTTTACAGCCCATAAACTCATGAATATGATGAACCTAAACTTAACTCCAGAAACTGTAAGATGGGAAGAGTTCAGAATACCAATTAAACCGCAACATAAAATTAACAAACCAGAGCCATTATTCAGAAAAGTAACTGACGGCGAAATATCAAAACAAATGGCAAAACTTGGTTTAGCATAAAAAATAAAATTAGGGAAGTCTGAAAGTTGGATCAGTGTGCGTGTGCATTTTCTATTGAAAGTCTTCTAATTCCGAGCTCGGCCACTATTCTTTCTAACTCATATTCTAACTCATTGTCGACAGTGGGTTGAGCAGGGACGGCAGGTTGTGGGATTTTGAATTCCTCATTCGTTTTTGGTAAGTTTACAGCATCAATTTCAGCACTGCTGCTGAATTTGTCACTAAGCCCCGTGAGTATTAACGATACCTGTATGCTCGAAGCATAATAGTTATCGATCCTCGCGCCCCATATTACAAGAGTGTCCATGCCCATTAGCTCCGATATTATCTCTGCTGGTCTTGCAGCTTCGCTCAGCTTCATATCTTCACCACCTGTGACGTGTACTATTGCGCCCGACAGCTTATCGTAGGTTATGTCGAGTAGCGGTGATTGCAAGGCATTGAAAGTGGCTTCTTCAGCCCTGTTTGGTGACGAGGATCTGCCTATACCTAAAGATGCCAAGTTACCCCTTTCAACAAGTGCTTTGAAATCTGCGTAGTCTATGTTTATCAAGCTCGGTTTCACTATCGACTCGGTTATACTAAGCATCATATTGTTTATGACATCGTCAACCAATGAGAAGGCAGTCCTTAACTCATACTGTGGATAGAAATCGAGCAACTTATTGTTATCTATTAGCACCACAGTGTTGCATACTTCTTTTAGCCTTTGCAATCCTTGTATTGCTATTCTCTTTCGAACATTACCTTCGAATTTGAAAGGCAAGGTCGCTACGCTGATAACTATAGCCCCTAACTCTTTTGCTATCGAAGCAATCACAGGCGCACCTCCAGTACCAGTGCCACCGCCCAAGCCTGCCATCACAAAAACTATGTCGGCGTCGCTGAGCAAATTTCTAAATTCGTCCTCGCATTCTTCGGTTGCTATCCTACCTTTTTCCGGGTCTCCGCCAGAGCCCCTAAACCTTGTCGTGTTTTTTCCAAGCACGATTTTGTGATGAGCTCTAATCATCTCTAGATGTTGTACGTCAGTGTTTGCAGCGATCGTTACAACACCATTCAATCCCTGTGATGCCAGTCGGCTGATCGTGTTACAGCCAGCACCACCTATACCGACTAGCTTTATACGAATCCCGTCAACTCTTTCAACATCATTAGAACCAGGGAGCATAATCTCACTCACTTGCCGGCATCTCCTCCATTATGAAATCTCTAACTGCCGTTCTTATTGCCTCAGCCCTGTTGGGGTAAAGCTTTCTTCTTACAAGCTCGTCTATCACGTCGAGGTAAACCTCTGGAAGGTGAACGGTTACGACCTTCACCTATTATCCACCTCCTTTACTTGGAGCAAGGTAAAAATGAAGGTATCAGAAATCCGTTATTAATACGGCTGTATATTCATAAGAGGTACCCATGAGCGATTTTTGTCAAATAAAATCTCATAAAATGACTATCTCCATCGGAAAAACGTACCAAACTTTTCAAAAAAAGATTTTTTAGTCCAAGGGTAGTGGGGAAATTTAGATGCAACGAGATCAAGAACTAACTGAGAAAGTACTTAAAATTGTTAGCGACTTAAGGGCTGAAAGCGAGTCAGGGGCAGTCATATTAGTCGAGGGCAAGCGTGACGAAGAATGCCTTAAAAGACTGGGCATAAAAGGTACAATACTTAAGTACACTTCCATAAGGGCCCTGCTAAGCTGGGCTGAGAACAACAGTACGGCTAAGTTAATAGTGCTGACTGATCTGGATTCTGAAGGGGCAAGCATCGCTAGAAGAGTAGTTGTCAACCTGTCGGGCCGCATGAAAGAAGTCGACGTATCATATATGAGAAAATTATCAATAGTGAGAAAGATTGGCATAAGAGAGATAAAAGACATAGCCAGCATTATACCAGAGAGTTGGCAGGCCTGTTAAATCGGTACTTGCCTTAAAAACTCCTCCATAACCGAGAGCAAGCGTTCTATATCTTCCTCAGAATGCGCCACTGAGGGGGCAAACACCTGCTTGCTAGGTTTCATGCATAAAATGTTGTTGTTAAGCATAAAGTAAAAGCAATCTTTTGCGAGTTTGGTATCACCTATTGCGCTCCTAATGTCTCTTGGTTTTTCTTTTGTGAAGTGAACTGCAAATAGAGACCCTACGCCAGTAACATGAGCACTTACCTTATGTCTGCTGAAAACGTCCTCCAACCCTTTTCTGGCTTTCTCACCAAGTGCGTTTATCTTTGGATACGCATCGCCCTTTATCAGCTCGCTTAACAACGTGTAACCTGCCCTGGCCGTAAGCGGATTCCCAGCATAGGTTCCACCGTGAAACGACATCTCATAATGCTTCCTTTTTGTCTGATCGAGTAATTCCATGATATCCTCTCTACCTCCAAACCCACCAGCAGGAAATATGCCCCCACCGAGGACCTTACCGAACGTAGTAATATCTGCCAATACGCCGTAGTACTCCTGCGCACCACCCTTGGCCAACCTAAAGCCCGTTATTACTTCATCGAATATCAAAAGGATGTCAAGCTCGTCGCAAAGTTCTCTGAGCCCTTTAAGGAATTCTCTATCGGCAGGTATCATGCCGTTGGATCCCATAACAGGTTCTAGAATTATACATGCAAGATTTTCACCTTTTACCTTCTGCCTCACACCATCGAGGTCGTTGAATGGCAAAACTATCGTATCATTCATAACACAGTCCGTTAAACCCAATGATGCTGGTTTGTCTAGCGGTGGGTTAACAGCCTTATGTAGAGCGTCGTAACCACCGTGCCAGTGTCCTTCAAACTTTGCTATCTTGCTTTTCCCCGTGTAAGCCCTAGCAAGCCTAATGGCATACATGTTTGCCTCGGTACCGCTGTTTGTGGCTCTGAATAACCTTACGCTTGGCACCATCTTCGTCACAATTTCTGCTAACTTTATCTCCCACTCATGGCAGAAACCAAGATGGGCACCCAGCTCAAGCTGTTCTTTCGCTGCCCTGATGACTGGCTCATACGCATGTCCCATTATGATCGCTGCGTGTCCCATCCAGAAATCTAAATATTCGTTTCCATCAACATCCCATATCCTGCTACCTTTAGCTCTGGAGACATAAATCGGATACGGTTCCCAGTACTTTATTGCATAAGTAACGCCCCCAGGCAAGAACTTTCTCGCTTCATCATGAAGAATTCGCGATTTTTGCGTCCTAAGCTCGTAAAGTTCCATGATGGAATCACCAACTTACTCCGAAGGTCTTAAGGCTAAAAGCCTAACTTTTGTCTTAGTCAAGCTCAGGCCCCTGACTATGCTTACCTCTATCTCAGCTCCAACTTTTTTTGATTCAATTATCTTTTTTAGCGTCTCGATGGAATTCACGTTTTCACCATCTATCGCGACTATTATGTCACCTTCTCTTATACCGGCCAAGTGGGCTGGACTATTCGGTGCAACCCTATAGACCAGAACACCTTCATCAACTGGAAAGTTATAGTATGTTGACGTCGTAGGATTAAGAGATATGCCCACTATGCCGAGCCACGGTCTTCTAACGTAACCTACTGTAATGATGTCCTCGGCCACTTTTTTCACGGTATTTATTGGTATTGCGAATCCAATGCCCTGGGCAAACGGTATTATGGCTGTTGTAATCGCTATAACTTCGCCCGCTAAGTTTATCAAGGGGCCCCCGCTATTTCCCGGATTTATAGCGGCATCTGTCTGAACGAGACCCTCCATCAAACCAAAGCGCGTCTGTATGTTTCTGTTTAGCGCGCTGATTACACCCATAGTTACTGTAGGACCGCCTGCCAAACCAAACGGGTTCCCGATAGCTATGACGAATTGTCCAACTTTAAGTTTCGAAGAATCTCCTAACCTAGCCGCCTGTAGGCCTTTTCTATCAACCTTTATGAGAGCAACATCAGTCATGATATCTTTGCCGATAACCTCACCGCTCAGGACCTCGCCGTTGTATAGTGTAACGTTTATTCTTTGAGCCGCTTCGACTACATGCGCATTGGTTATAATGTACCCGTCTGAATCAAACACTATTCCTGAACCTACACCACTTACAGGCGCAATTTCAAAAGGAGAGACTTGAAGGAAGTGGATCGTGCTAACGTTTACCACAGAAGGCATAACTTTTTCTACAATGGAAGTTATCTTATCTTCATCTATTGTAACCATGGCCATTTTTTATAGCGCCGCATACCTTTATATTGTTATCGTCACATATTTTAACGGAATATGGCTACGAAAGGATATACCATCAGGTTTGAGGATGTCTGGAAGATTTACCGAATGGGTAACATAGAGTTTCCAGCACTACGAGGCGTCACATTATATATTGAAAGCGGCGAGTTCGTCGCGGTTGTTGGACCGAGTGGTAGCGGGAAATCTACCTTACTTCACATAGCCGGCGCTTTGGATAGACCGACTAAAGGCAAAGTCTTCATAGACGGCGTAGACATTTCTATGTTAAATGATGCTGAACTAAGCGTGCTAAGGAACAGAACCGTAGGTTTTGTATTTCAAGCATACAACCTAATCCCCAGATTAACTGCCAAACAAAATGTAGAACTCCCTTTAATGCTAAGGGGTGTTCCTCCAGACGAAAGAGAGAAGTTAGCGATAAGGGCGCTCGACCTAGTTGGGCTAGCATCAAAGTATAACAATAAACCTACGGAGCTGAGTGGAGGCGAGCAGCAACGTGTAGCTATAGCAAGAGCTATAGTAACCAACCCGAAAATTCTGCTATGCGATGAGCCTACTGGCAATCTTGACTCAAAGTCTGCAGAGGGTGTTATAAACGTAATAAAAGACATAAATAAAAGGCATGGGTCCACGGTTGTTGTGGTAACCCATAACATGGAGATAGCGGAATCCGCTGATCGAATAATCAGGCTGAGGGATGGGATGGTTTATGAAAAACCATAAGATCATTTTAATGTTATTCTCAATAACATTTGTGCTTGCACTTATAAATTTGGTAAGCGTGCATTCAGAAAACATAATAGCCGTGGATGCGTTCTGGGGCGACCCAAGCAACAAGATCGAAGTTGACGCAGGTGACAAAAACGTACCATTGACTTTACAGATGGTTAATGCAAGAAAAGAACAAATCATAGGTGTAAGAGGTTATCTCGTCCTCCCTGAGGGGTTTGAAGATTCTTTAACGAAGTCCAGATTTACCCGCGAGGCCGTCTATGTAGATCCTGTACCAAGCGGAAGATCCTTTACACTTCGCTACCTCATCGATATATCTGACGAGATAAAACCCGGCCTCTACAAAGCATATGCAGTCGTATACTACAAGTACTATGACGAAGATGAAAAAGACCTTGTCATGTCCTCATCGTATGTTTACTTTGATATAAGAGTCACTGGAAAGAGCTTAGCTTCGGTCAAGACGGAATACAAATCTTTGATACCGGGCATGTCAAACGAAGTCAAGATCATAATCTCTAATGATGGTACCGCGGACATGTATAACGTAATGATTTCATTAGGAGACCCGGACATACCAGGTGTGACCTTAATTGATACAAAACGCTCCTGGCAATTTAGTAGAATACCGCCAGGTACCGATGTGATGTTGCCCATACTGCTACAAATAGAAAGCTATGCTGCAAACAAAGCCTTACGCATACCGATAGATATCACATACTTGGACTCGTATGGACAGCAAAAGAGACTTCAACATAACGCTATGTTTCGCATAGGCACATA